>Ga0334890_1004237_pt1 | contig 13424 bp, 8 predicted proteins | sample GraSluR1_MG_3_FD_207220 | JGI IMG/M metagenome (GOLD analysis project Ga0334890, IMG submission 207220) | Sludge microbial communities from methane-producing bioreactor in Wageningen University, Netherlands - Granular Sludge_31_08-R1 | ecosystem: Engineered > Bioreactor > Anaerobic > Unclassified... | reverse complement strand
ATCAGCAACTTTTTTGCGGTCAACACCTGCCTCGTCAAGCGCCTCCAGGTTGTCGATTTTGATTCCTTCCACGGCTTCCATGGTCAAAATCCGCGATGTGGATAATCCAGGAAAAGTCAAAGGCACATAAACGCCCTGGATATTTTCCATATTACGCATCAGGCGATTGGCATTGGCGGCTTCAATTTCATAATCCATTTCAGCTTTCAATGTCTCGGCAAATTCATTCACAACTGCGAGGATTCCGTATTGTTTTCCCCAGGCTGTTCGCGCTTCAAACAAACGCGCCACTTCACGTATGATTTCAATATCGGATTCGACCTGACGTTTGATGCCGGGGCGTTGGACTTTCACCACAACCTTTTGTAGATCGTACAATCTGGCCCGATGCACCTGGCCAATGGATGCAGCCGCAATGGGAACACGATCAAATTCATAAAAAAGCTCTTCAGGAGGTTTTCCAAATTCCTCTTGAAACACCTCATTTACTTCTTCGTAAGAAAATGCTGGAACCTCATCTTGTAATTTGGATAACTCCACCACCCACTTTTCCGGCAGCACATCGCTTCGGCTGGACAAAATTTGCCCCAGTTTGACGTAGGTGGGTCCCAGTTCTTCAAACATTAGCCGGAGGCGTTCGGGAAAGGTCTTCATTTCCAGGTCTTTAACCGGAAAATGAAGTTTTTCCTTCAGCAGTTTGCGAATCTCCTGCACTTCTTCCCGCTCAAAAAGCATATCAAAACCATACCGCACCAGCACAGTTTGCACATCTCGAAACCGCTGCAAGCTTTGGATAGGCCGTGTAATCGTTCTAAACAATTATTCTCGCTCCCGTCAAATACAGGAATTGTTCACATGCATACAAGTACATTCTACTCCGAATGATGCAAAGCGCATGGGCAATTGACTTAATTGACGCAATGCGTTATGATTATAACAAATAACGCATTGCGTTATGGACTATTGGCCTTTTCAGGAGAATAAAAAATGGCAAAAAAAGAAACCACTCCACAAGACGAAACATCCACTTCAACCAGGTCATCTGGATTGCTTGAGTTATCGCGAAAAGTCCTGCTTGCCGGCGTGGGGGCGGCGGTATTGGCGCAGGATGAAATTTCTGATTTTGTAGACCGCCTGGTAGAACGTGGTGAAATCGCCGAACAAGATGCACGGAAACTTGTTAAAGATGTGTTGGATAAGCAAGAAAAAATCATCAACGACATTCGTTCTGAACAATCTCAAAAACAAGCACGGTATGCCTCCCGATCAGATATTGAAGAATTAACTACACGCATTATGGAATTGAACAAAAAAATCGAGGAATTGCAATCTGAGAAAAAAGCCTGATCCCCATCATTTATGGTGCGCGGCATGTTGGACCTAATCCGCATGCCGCGTTTTTTATATTTCGCTTTATAATTTTGGCATGCCAATCATAAAGCGTTATGCCAACCGCAAACTCTATAACACGCAAACTCGTCGCTATGTGAATCTTGACGAAATAGCCAACTTGGTTCAAAACGGTGAAGAGGTCCACATTGTGGATCATCAATCAGGCGCCGACCTTACCGCAGCCACACTCCTACAGGTAATTCTGGACCTTGAGAAACGAATTGGCGACTATATTCCCAATTCATTTCTTGCCCGCATCATTCAAACCAGCGATGCGGCAATTTCGCATTTTCAAGAAGCGTTTAGTCTAAAAAATCATTTTTCCAATGAAACGATCAACAAGGAAATCAAGCGTCGATTGACCATCTTGAAAGAAGATGGAACGATCAGCTTGAAAGAGTTCGAAAACATCACCGGCCATTTGACGAATACGCGGTTTGACCAATCCTCCGTCAATCTTCTAACAACCGAAAAAGATGAAGATTATATCCCCCTCGAAGATCTGCACAATCTAATCAATCAGGTGCGCGACCTGGAAACAAGATTTCGATTGATCCAGACATCCACCAATAACCCCGACTGAACTAATACAGCTTCAGTCTTCTTAATTATCTTCCATAGGAGCCTACTTCACAACTTCCATCTACCCGTAAACGGTATGTTTTTGAATGGGAGTTGTGACTTTTTACACGAATGGGGTTAATCATACGTGTGGTATACTCGCAATCATCCTTCTAGGGAGATGGTTTATTATGAAACACGCAGTCAGCATCAGCATCGGCTCATCGAAACGCGATAAAAAAGTACAAATTGATGTTTTGGGTGAAAAAGTCCAATTGGAGCGAATTGGCACAGACGGAAATCTGAAGGAAGCAGCCCGCCTCTATCGTGAGATGGATGGGAAAGTTGATGCCTTCGGTGTGGGCGGCACAATTTTGGGCTTTCTAATCAGCAATCACTGGTATCCATTGCACTCGTTACAAACTGTATTTGCAGGGGTAAAGACAACGCCCCTTGTTGACGGCACTGGATTAAAAGAAACCCTGGAATTAAAAGCAGCCGAGAATCTTGACAGGGAACTGGGAGAACGGGTTGGCGCGAAAAGGGCGTTCATGACCAGTGCTGTGGATCGTTTTGGCCTTTCGCACGGTTTTTTTCGCGCCGGTTATGAATGTGTCATCGGCGACCTTATGTTCGCCCTGGGACTATCATTACCGGTACGAAAAGAACAAACCCTCATCAAAATCGCAAAAGTACTGCTTCCCGTCATGTCACGGTTGCCGTTTGAATGGTTATATCCGGTGGGTGAAGCCCAGGAAAAACGCACTCCCCGCTTTCAAAAATACTTTGAATGGGCAACCGTTATTAACGGAGATTGCCACTACATCACACGCTATATGCCCGACCGCCTGGATGGAAAAATCATTGTAACCAACACAACTACTGCCGAAGACAGAGAATTGTTCCGTCAATCCGGTGTGAAGTACTTGATGACAACCACTCCCATGCTGGAGGGGCGCACCTTCGGTACAAATATGATGGAGGCTGCCCTGGTTGCCGCCGCCGGTATTCGGCATCCAATTGATTACGCGGTGGATAAAGACTACTTCCGATTCATGAATGAATCAATTGACAAACTGGGCATGACTCCTAACATCCAGGAATTGTAATCATGGATGCAATCGTTACAGCAGGTGGAATCACCCCTGAAAGTGATCCATTATTTCCGCATACGAAATTTGGCTATAAATCATTGATTCAAATCAAGGGCAAAGCAATGGTGCAGTGGGTGCTCGACGCTCTCTCGGGGGTGCCGCAAATTGACCAGGTTTATGTAGTTGGCCTTCCACCAGACATTCCACTTCAATGCAGTCACACGATAATTTCTTTGCCAGATCAGGGTGATTCCATTCGTAACATATGCTATGCTGCCCAACAAAAAAGCGGCAGCCAGGACGACCTTTTGCTTGTCGTGTCTGGTGATATCCCTGCCGTCCAGTCAAAGATGATCGATTGGTTCATCCAAAAACTGGCAGATGCCAAGTATGATTTTTATTACAATGTCCTCGAAAGACAAACCATGGAGACACGCTATCCGGATTCTCGTCGTACGTATGTTCGCTTTAAAGATTATGAACTCTGTGGTGGTGATATGAATGCCATACGACGGAGCATGGCAAATCTGGCCAATCCAATCACCCTCAAGTTATACAAAACCCGCAAAAATCCAATTAAGCAGGCTTCACTTTTTGGCATTTCCTTCTTATTCAAATTGCTCACCAGGCAATTGAGGTTGCATGAAGCAGTGAAAACTGTCAGCCAAAAACTGAAAATTAAAGGCCAGGCAGTCATTTGTCCTTTCGCTGAGATTGGCATGGATGTGGACAAGTTTTTTCAGCTTGAAATTTTGAAAACCGATTTAGAGAATTAATCGAATGGCTTTTTTTAATCATATTCTGGAATTCGATGCACGTCTTTCCTTGAAAGTCCGCCTGGATGAAAAAGACGATTACCTGCATCACATTTTCAGCTTTCTGGCGCATTCAGCCGATTCCTGGATTCTATTGCCGGTCATTGGTTTGTTTTGGCTCTTCAGTCATGGAGAATGGAAATACCGATTAGCGGTTCTGGGAATCGGTATTTTTGCCCAGGCGGTACTGGTTCTAATCTTAAAATTTATCATTCGACGGCGCAGACCAGCCGGCGAATGGGGCGCCATCTACCGCAATACAGACCCCCATTCATTTCCATCGGGTCATGCCGCCCGGGTTGCACTGATGGCAGCCATATTCATCGCGCTGGGACCAGTCTGGTTAGCCTGGACTTCAACTATCTGGGCGATTCTGGTTTGCCTGGCTCGCGTGATGATGGGTGTTCATTATTTTTCAGACATTTTGGGGGGAATCGTAGTTGGCCCTCTGGTCGCCTGGGGATTAATCACAGCTATTCCTTTGATCAACCAGTGGCTCCCCTTTCTTTTTCGTTAGAATCCAAGCACGGGGTGCGTTGATATCAACCGCACCCCGTGACATTTTTCTCACGCCGCTAAGGCATTCGTTTAAAGATAAATGTATGCACCGGGCCTTTTTTCTCGCTCACAGTGAGAACATTCACCAGCTCCCAACCCTCAAGACCTTTTGCAGTAAGCATGTTGTTTAAAGACACGGCATCATCTTCGCCAAAATTCTTACACATCATTTCCGTTTCAGACCGGCTGCATCGCGTCATCACCATACTGTACTCATATTGAGGATATGTTCTCTCAGGCAAAATCGATTTCGGTTCCCCATCACCGTCTTTCGATTTGCAAGCCGAAAGAATCAACGCCAGTCCAATAATGAGAAAAATGATCTTTCTTTTCATTTGTTCCTCCAATTATATAAAAGGCACGTTGTTGATAATTGTTGCAGGATTCTTGCCAGAAGACCGCTGAATAGAGTTACAAACGGCTTGTTTCTTGCAACAATCTCGGTGGCTTGGTTGGTTACATTAGATTTTTTCAACAGGTCTTTGCAAAGATATATACAGGGATCTTTCCAGGGTGCACGGCGTGATAGAAAAAACTGTTGACTTTCATATTTGCATGAATCCACAGGCAACCTTAACCAGGGTTGATCAATCTTTCTGTGATTATTTATCCATGTCGTCGGGTGAACTTGTTGGTCATTCTTTTTCAGAAACGATTGCCGAATTCCACCAGTCGCAATTCCAAAATTTTTTATCCTCTCTTTCTGAAAAGAATTCTACAGGTTCTATCACGCTTCACCACAAAAACAACAAAGGTGTTTTACAGCCCATTCATTGGGTTTTTCAACCAGACCTCATTAATTCAGGTATGCCGGTTGTGTTGATCGCATCAGGATTTCTGGCTTATGAGCTTGGCTCGCCTTCCAACCTTCCACAACACAGCCGGGCTGTTCTGGGTAAGACAGCACTTGATTCCGTACGGGATATTATTTTAATAACGGACCAAATGGACCGCATAGCACTCTGTAATCAGAAATTTAAAGAATTACTTCAACCCGAACTTCAGTACACACAGATTCTGGAAAACAACCTTCAATCCATTGCACCATTCCTTTTTCCGCAATACGAACAGGATAAACAGGCAATGCTGCAATCATTAAAAGAAGTAACCTCCAATACATCACTTGAAATAGACAATGAAATTCGTTTCTTCCTTAACCACAGGGTGCCAGTTCTCGATGAGGGCAAGTTAAGTTATATGATAACCATCATGCAAGACATAACGCCCTTGAAACAGATTGAAAAAGCTCTGCAGGATAGTGAAGAAAAATATCGTTCATTTATCCAAAATTTTCATGGAATCGTCTTTCGCACCGACATGAATTTTGTTCCCATCTTTATCAATGGTTCAGTATCACAAATAACCGGTTTTTCATCACAAACCTTACTCTCTGATAATCAACTTTGGGAAGAAATCATTCACCCTGACGATCAGGCGTGGGTCAATGATGCCAGGATAAGGCTAAAAAATGAAATTGGAGCCGTTGTGGAATTGGAATATCGCATCATTCATAAAAACGGTGAAATTCACTGGATTAATGAATTGATGCAAAACACAGTGGATGAAATGGGAAACTTGAGATATATACAGGGCACCTGTTACGATGTGACTGAGCGAAAAAAATCGGAAGTAACTTTAAACCAGATCAACCAGGAACTGCACGACACGGTTCGTCTGCTTCAATTGCGTAATCAACAATTCATGCTGTTGAACGAAATGGGCGATATGCTTCAGAGCAGTCGACAGGTTGAAGATGCTTATGCAATCATTTCAGATTTTGCTCCACTGCTTTTCCCGGGACATTCCGGAGCCATATACATACTGGATAACATCAACCAACAATATCATGCAGTAACAACCTGGGGCGAAAAACCACCCCAAAACAGTTCTTTTTCATCAAACGATTGCTGGGCAGTGCGCAGAGGACGCATGTTCTCAGTCTTCAATAACACTGAGAATATTATATGTGGCCATGCGAAAGATGAAATTGATGTTCAAAAGGATATGGGCGTGCAACGCCCGACAAAGAATTCTCACACTGGATGTGTTTGCATTCCTATGCTTTCACATGGAGAGCTTTTTGGAGTTATACATTTGCTCTTGTCGGGTAATTACGAGCCCGATGAAATCACCCGCCTGGCTCAAACCATAGCCGAAAGAACTGCCCTGGCTATTGCCAATTTGAATTTGCGCAACCAATTGCACATTCAATCCATTCGCGATCCATTAACCGGTTTGTATAACCGTAGATTCATGCAAGAATCATTGGAAAGAGAAGTCCACAAAGTGCGGCGCTCAAACCGAGTTGTCAGCGTAGCGATGATCGATATTGATCGCTTTAAGGATTTTAACGATGGTTATGGCCATGAAATTGGCGATTCAATCATTCTGCAGGTAGGGCAATATTTGCAAACACACACACGGATTGAAGATGTAGTCTGCCGATTTGGTGGGGATGAGTTCTTAATCATCCTGCCTGAGGTAACTTCCATTGATGCGCATCACAGGATCGAAGAACTAAGCAAAGAGATCAGCCAATTACAAATTCAGTTTCAAGAAAACCTGTTTGAAAAAGTAACCATTTCCGCCGGTGTCAGCCAATTGCCCGCATTGGCAGACTCGGCTGAAGAATTAATCCGAACTGCCGACATAGCCCTTTATCAAGCAAAAGAATTGGGTAGAAACCGGGTTGAAATTTATAAACCCCGGACTGATTCGGTGTAATTTTTCATAAACGATGTCTGGGATAACTCCCCAGCACTCGTAAATTGATGCTGTATTCGCGCAAATGATCGAGAGCCCTGGTGATGGTGAGATTGGTTGTTGATCCTAAAAAGTCAATATAAAACAGGTACTCCCAGGGTTTTCCAACCAGCGGGCGCGATTCAATTTTTGTCAAATCTATATCCCGCAGGGCAAAAACACTCATGGCTTTGAACAAAGAACCCGGCTGATTGGCCAGAGTGAACACAATTGAAGTTTTGGCATCCTCACCAGGGTCGCTACCAGAGTCGATGGATAACACAAGAAACCGTGTGAAGTTCGCCTGATTATCTTCAATGCCTTCCTGAAGAATATGCAATCCATATACTTCAGCAGCCCGTTTTGACGCGATTGCAGCCACATCCCGGCTTTCCATCTCACTGACTGCTTTGACACTTCCCGCAGTGTCATAAAACGGCTCAACAGTAACGCCTTTTAAAGACCGTAAATAATGCTCACATTGAGCCAGCGCCTGCGGATGACTGATTACTTTCTGAATTTCCTGTAATCGCACGCCTGGTTTGGCTAACAAACAGTGCCTGACGCGTAAAAAATGCTCACCAACGATATTAAGCTGGCTCTCGATCAGGTGGTCATAATTTTGATGAATGCTTCCAGCCAGTGAATTTTCAATGGGGATGATGCCAAAATCGCAATTGCGGGTTTCCACGGCCAGAAAAACATCTCTAAAAGAAGGGCAGGCAACCGACTCCGTTTCTGAGCCAAAATGTTCAAATAACGCCGCTTCTGAAAAAGCCCCGGATTCTCCTTGAAAAGCGATTCTCATCGGTGATTCCATCCTTTCGGTTGACAGATTTTCGCAATTTGTGCAACAATTTTACCCCAGACTAATTTTCACAAAATGCTGTTTACCATCATCTTTTAGGGGAATCTTCTGATCCGGGCAAACCACGTCATCCAAAATCACATCTTTAACAGCGGTGAATGGTATGACTGGTGCTGTAACCGCAATGGAATATCGGGATGTACCATACCTGTAGTCAATTTGGTATCCGTTCCAGTCGCGCGGTATGGCGGGATTTATGACTAAATATTCTCCCTCTTTTTTAAATCCCAATATCTTTTCCAGCCCAAACCGGTATAACCAACCGGCCGATCCGGTGTACCATGTCCATCCACCCCTCCCGGTAAATGGTGGTTCACCGTAAATATCTGCCGCTACAACATAAGGTTCAATGCGGTATTGATGGATTTTTTCGGGGGTATCACTGTGAGAGATTGGCGAAATCATACGAAACACTTTCAAAGCCTTTTCAAAATCACCTAATTCAGCAAATGCCCATCCCGTCCAGGTCGAGGCGTGTGTATATTGCCCGCCATTTTCACGCACACCCGGTTTATACCCCTTGATATAACCGGGATTTTGATCAGAGTGATTAAACGAGGGAGTAAAAAGCAACACAATACCCTCGTTTTCCTTTACCAACTCCGTCCAAACGGCATTCATGGCTGAAACACTGCGGTTATGCTCTGCTACCCCAGAAATAACCGCCCAGGATTGTGCAATTGCGTCAATGCGGCATTCTGAATTATCGTTAGAACCCAGCGGTTTACCATTATCGTAAAACGCACGCAAGTACCATTCCCCATCCCAGGCATTTGCCTGAATGGCTTTAATATATTCTTCCCTTCTTCCCATGAAGAGCGTAGCCAGTTGTTTTCGATTGATCTTTTCGCATAGAGCCGAGAAACGATTCAAGACATCGATCAGGAACCATCCCATCCAAACGCTTTCACCTTTTCCCTTGATACCCACCCGGTTCATGCCGTCGTTCCAATCATGACTTCCAATTAATGGTAAGCCGTGCTTTCCTCTGGTGCTTCCCTTTTCAATCGCTCTGCGGCAGTGTTCTAAAAGCGTTGCCTCGTTGTCGTGGCCGGGTTGATAACGATCATATCGTTCTGTCTCCTCAGGCCTTAACGGCGCAGCCTGCAAGAATGGGATTTTTTCATCCAGGATGGACAAGTCGCCGGTTGCGTCAATGTAATGGCACAAGACATAAGGCAGCCATAACAAATCATCCGAACAACGTGTTCGCACCCCGCGATTATAAGGCGGATGCCACCAGTGCAATACATCACCCTCGAGGAATTGTCTTTTAGCTGCTTCAATGATGTGAGAACGGACGTATTCTGGCTTTGAAAATTGCAGAGCAAGCACATCTTGCAGTTGATCACGAAAACCAAACGCTCCGCTTGATTGATACATGGCCGAACGTCCCCAGATTCTACATCCCAGGGCTTGATAGGGAAGCCAATGATTCAACATCAAATCCAGCGAAGGTTCAGGTGTTTTCACGTTTATGGTTGAAGAAATATCATCCCAAAACTGTTTATTGCGCTCCAGTTCGGTTTTTACATTGTCAAAAACTTGATATTTCGAGATGAGCTCTTCAGTCTCTTTTTCGGTTTTTCCACATCCCAACAGGAAGGTGACTTCTTTTACTTCACCCGGCGCCAACCATAACAGTTGTTGAAAAGCGGCACACGGATCCATGCCAGCCTCAATCGTGCTCGCCAGGCCCACTCTTCTCATTGCCGCAGGATTTTGGAAATTGCCATTGCGCCCTAAAAATTCCACCCTGCTGCCCGTAACGCCATGTGGTGACCGGGTCGCAGTTAAAAAGGCAACTTGCTTCTTAAAATCCGTGTTATATGGATTCCGCGCCAGAAGCGTATGGGTGGTTGTATCAAATTCAGTTATGATGTAAGGCCGCATCAGATCACGGTCAGGGCCTAATACCCACTCTGCATAATATGTTGCTGAAATTCTTCTGATTCGATTGGAAATATTTTGAATACGCAGCAATGCGAACTTTACCGGATCGTCTTTGGCAATAGAATAAGTTAATGATGTGATGATTCCCTCATTGCTGTTTTCAAAAATACTGTACCCCTGTCCATGACGGATAAAATAAGTTGTCTTTGACCTGCAGGGCAATGGCGACGGCGACCATATGTGTCCTGTATCTTCATCACGAAGATAAATTGCCTCTCCCTGGTTGTCAATCAGAGGATCATTATTCCAAGTGGTGATTTTGTTTTCACCGCTGTTTTCTGCCCAGGTTGTTCCCATTCCGCTTTCAGAAATCCAATAACCGAACCGCTCATTTGCTATAACATTGATCCATGGCGCAGGTGTATTTTTCCCATCTTCCAGGATAATGCAATATTCTTTACCGTCTTTACTAAATCCACCCAACCCATTGAAGAAATGAAGTTGGTTGGTTTTGAAACTCTGAAGCTCATACTGCTCGTCTTGAACCTGCAATGCGGGTTGAAAACCGGGCAGCTGAATAGGGTGTTCAAACATTTTCTGCAACTGTTCATCCAGTGAACCAGAATTGGGGCGAATGATCACCCTTGCGCAGGTCTCAAAAAGAATTCGCTGTTCAATTGGAATCAATTCTGACCTCAGCAAGAAAATTCCACCTCGTTGATTTAAAAACCTACCCCCACCCAGCCGGTTAATCAGTCGGAATACAAGGTTTTGCATCTCCTGGTTGTACCCTGTGTCATGATCGTTGAAAATCACCAGGTCAACCATCTGATTGATGCTGCGGTAATAAAGATACGCATTGATTAATTCCGTTAATATAGACGCATCTGTTTCGCTTTCAATTCGAATCAACAAAATTGGGTAATCACCAGAGACAGCATATTGCCACAGACTGGATTGCCCCAATTCATTGGCAGCCAAAACAGATGTATTTGCCCGCAATGCCCTGTTTGGATATAGCAATAATGATAATAACTGGTGATATTGTTTGAGTTCTTTGGTGGTCAGCTCTAACTGTTTCATGTTCTGTCGAGAAAGATTAAACGCTTGCGTAAACGAAACCTCAATCTGATTCCAATTCTGATATTTTAGAGCCAGCTCTTTTACCCTCAACCGGGTTTCATCTGCAATTGTCAAAAATGCCAATGAGTATGCTGTGTGGGGGTTTAACTCAATTTGTAAACCAGCACAGAATATTGGATCCATTTGAGCCCGTAATTCATCTTCCTCAAATGGATTGTCGAATACCTGCGTTGGATTTTTCAGTACTCCCGGTGATTGAATATTTCCGCCTCTTCCAATAAATTTCTCGCGATCTGAGCAGAACAGGTATTTTGCCTGGTTAGGGCTTGAGGTTGATATGCTATGGCCAAGGCAAATTAATCCATCTTCCTCAGTTCTCTGTCGCCTTTCAAAAAACAAAGTTTTCGTTTCTATATCAAAATCTGAATCAATGAAAAGTTTGTTGAAAGCCGGATGTCTACTATCTGCCATTTGAGAATGCAAAACCACCTCACCATAACTGAAAATTTGCAGGTTTCTTTTCTTGTTGCTGTGATTGGTAATTTGCATTTTTCGAATCTCAACAGGGTCATCGGGAGTAACACACACCGAAGTCTCAATAACCAGATCATCCGCTCTGTTGATGAAGTTCGCTTTATGCGGCTCAAATTGAGCAGAAAATTGGTGTGGGTTCCCGTGTAAGGGTTGGATAGCTGCCGACCAATTTTTTCCCCGGTCAAGGTCTTTCACAAACAAGAATGTCCCAAAGTTATCCAGGGTAGTATCCGGCCTCCATCGAGTCAGGTCCACACCCTGCCATTGGCTGTACCCTGTACCGGCATTGGTAATCATCACAGAATAATCACCGTTTGACAACACATGCACCTGTGGGACTGGTGTTTCTCCGGGATAGTTCCAGCTAATGATTGAAGCATCCTCACCACCCTCTTCAATAGCACGTGGCTCACGGATATTATGAGGGATGATCAACGGAATTTTTTGCGGGATAGTTTCATAAAGCAATAAATTGACTGAATAAAATCGCGGATCCGATTGCAACTGACTTTTTATTATGTCATGGCTAAGATAATTAACTAGCGAAAGCAGAATCATCCCCTGGTGATGTGCCATGTAGGTCTTCACCACTTCGCCACTCGAAGTCTGGGCTCTGCCCGGCGTAAAATCTATGGCGTCAAAATACCCATACAACCCTTTGGCGTTCAAACGATCAAGTTTTTCAACATTCATCAATACATTTTGAAGATCAAATTCCAGGGCTATTAATGAAGAATAAGGACTGATAACCAGATCTTCATCCAGTCCCCGTTTCAACCCCAGTCCAGGCACTCCAAAAGCCTGATATTGATAATTCAGTTGTGAATCAAAATGATAAAATGCACTTTCCGAAATTCCCCAGGGCACATTGTGCTTTTTTGCATAAATTTTTTGAGCCTTGATAGCCGCATCAATGCTCAAACCCGTCAACGTGTTTTCCTCTGTCTTAAAAAACAAAGACGGCATGAGATATTCAAACATGGTGGCGCTCCACGAGAGCAGCGCCGTCATTCCATTGGTCACTGTGAATGGTCTGGCCAGGTGAAGCCAGTGACTGTCAGGCACATCACCTTTTGCAATGGCTACCAGGCTTGCAATTCTGGCTTCAGATGCAAACAAATCATAAAAATTAGTATCAAGTCTTTCAGATTCAACATTGTAACCAATGTGAAAAACCTGACGTTCTTTATTAAAGAGAAAATTGAAATCCATATCTCTGATGAACTTTTCTGAAAAATCTTCAATTTGCCGCCAGCCATCCAACATAACATAAACAAGATTTTGACTGATCTGGAATTGCCGATAGAGTTCCTTACACCAGTTCAGGGCTTCAGCCCAATTTTGATAGGCGCCCGAATCGAGGTCGTTAATTCGTCTTTCTTCAAGCGCATTTACCAACTGTTGCAAGGCTATCGTACCAGAAGTAAAAATATCTGGAAGTTTTCCCAATTGCACATCATTTACAAAAACAGATTTGAGACTGTCCCATATTTCAGTAAATGAAGGGTCAATATTTTGGGCAGAAAAATAACCAGGTATTCTTTGAAAATATCCAATCCAGGGAGCCAGGTTATCAATTTCGCGCTGCAGGTCATATATTTGGAAACTGAATTGCTCTATCCAGATTCGCAATTCGGCCAGCGATTCCTGCGATAATACCTTATTATGACTTTCTACAAAGGATAAAAGGTTGCTCCCCAGCTCGGTGGTGCCGTCACTTCGCAAATTTTCCAACAATGCATACCATTGATCTGGTTTGTCTTTACAATTCAAAATGGTGGATTGCAATTTTTGGATATTTGAACTTAGCTGGGAAGTATTAAATTCTTTCCCCAATCCCTGAATAATTTCATGCACCACACCCAATGTATCCAACAAGCCGTG
>Ga0334890_1004234_pt1 | contig 13425 bp, 7 predicted proteins | sample GraSluR1_MG_3_FD_207220 | JGI IMG/M metagenome (GOLD analysis project Ga0334890, IMG submission 207220) | Sludge microbial communities from methane-producing bioreactor in Wageningen University, Netherlands - Granular Sludge_31_08-R1 | ecosystem: Engineered > Bioreactor > Anaerobic > Unclassified... | reverse complement strand
AGCAGCGCCGTCGCGGGCGTGTATGTCACGCTGCTGCGGGTCGAGTTGACCACCGTGCTGGAGAAGTCAGCTTTGGTGCTCGCCTGGATGCGGTACGAGGTCGCCCCCGTCACCGCCCCCCAGATGAAGGTCGGCGTGTTATCGTTGGTCGCGCTGCCGTTCGGCGGGGAGACCAGCGTCGGAGCCGGGGTGGGGTCAATGTCCACCCACACCGTCCAGGCGCTGCTCCATGACCCTGAGTTGCCCGCCAGATCTACCGCCCGCACCCGCCAGTAGTAGCGCCCGTCGGCCAGCGGCGTTGTCACCGTGTAGGCCGAGCCAGCAGGCGAAGCCACCACCTCTGGACTGCCAAAGGTCGAGGAGTTGTCAACCTGCAGGTCGTAGCGCACGGCATCCAGCACGTCGCCCCAGTCGAAGGCGGGCCGGTTGGTGGTGAGCAGGGCATCCTTCACCGGCGAGAGCAGGGTCGGCTTGGCTGGCTTGACCGTATCAATAGTCACCGTCCAGACCGCGCTCCACGGCCCCCAGATGCCATTGGCCCCCTTAGCCTGCACGCGCCAGTAGTACAGCCCGTCCGTCAGGGCTGTCACCCGCACGTATGTTGGAGAGGTTCGGGTGCTATTGATCGCGAGACTGGAGAAGTCGGCGTTGTTGTCGGCCTGGATGCGATACGAGGTAGCTCCACTCACCACCCCCCAGGTGAAGGTCGGCGTGTTGTCGTTGGTCGCGCTGCCATTCGGCGGCGTGAGCAGCACGGGTGTGTCTGGCACCGGTACCGTTGCCGTAGGCGAGGGCGTTGCTGAGGGCGTCGGTGTGATGGAGGGGGTCAGCGTCGGCAGTACTAGAGTTGGCGGAGGGTCCGTCTCGCCGACATAGGCCGTCATGGTACTGGCCGACGGGCTGATGCTACTCACCTGGAAGCCCCAGTTGGTCGTCAAGTAGTAGGAGGTCGTGTTGGGGTTCGTGGTGAAGTTGAAGGATGTCTTGCCGGTCGAGCCGGGGAACGGGTCGCCGGAGTCGCCCGAATTGCTGTTGAACTCCAGGTGCAGCGCGCCGTCCGCCTGTTCCAGCGCCACGCGGAAGTGCTGGGGTGCTGGGCACTGGTAGTTGTTGGCCTGCTTGCACTCGTAGCGGTTGCTGCCGGACAGGTTGTCGTCCACATGCCAGATCAGCAGGCCGCTGCCCGGCAGCGAAGCGTCCGAGCCGATCTTCTGCCGGTTTTCGAGCAGCCAGTACTCGTTGGCCTTGCCGGAATTGAAGCGGTAGATGGCGTTGGCCCGGTTCTGCTGCACATTAGGCAGGCTGATCGTCCCGTTGTACCCGGTGATATTCACCACCGGATTGAACTCCAGGTACACGCGCGACCAGGCGTCGAGATGCGCCGGGGAGTTGCCCAGATAGCCGTTCCACGACCCGCCGGACATCAGGCTCCAATTGCCAACACCCCGCGAGGTGTTGTCAATGTCGTACAGGTCGGGCAGGCCGAAGGCGTGACCCAGCTCGTGCACGTAGACGCCGTGCGTCATATCGCCGGGCGTGAACCAGAACTCCGGCTCGGTCGTATACGAACCGACGCGCACGCCGTCCACCAGCGGCTCGTTGTACGTCCACCACGAGTGCGACCAGATCGTGTTCGGGTCGCCGCCGTTGGCCTCCGCGCCGGTGCCGGAGTGAATGATGAAGACGGTATCCACATAGCCGTCGCCGTTGTTGTCGTAGTTGGCGAAGTTCACCACCGGGTTGACCAGCGCCACCACGTCCTCAGTCAGGCGCTGGCAGTTCTGCGGGTAGCTGCCCAGGCAGTTGTCACCGTTAGTATAGTAAGCGTAGGTCTGCGGAGCGGTCCGCCAGCCGATGGCGCTGGGCAGGTTGAGCGTGACAATATCCAGCAGGCCGTAGCTCACTTCCTGGTAGTAGCCGCGCACGGTCCCGCCGCTCGCCCCAAAGACCAGCGTATCGAAGAACGTCGCGCCCACCTGGGCCGGCTTGTCGGTGAACTGCACCAGGATGGCCAGCGTGCGGAAGGGATTGGCCGGGGCCGCTTCAAAGCCGGGCGCGCCCGCCGGACGGCCAGGGAATAGCTCCATGCGCGGGCCGGGCGAGAACGAGGCGATGGGGTCGAGGTAGGGCGAAATCTGCGTGATGTCGGTGATGCCGGCGGCCTGAAGCGCCTGCCAGGTCTGGTCGGTGGGCACCATCACGCGCAGCGGGCTTGGCCGCCCGCCGGGGATCGGCGGCTTGACCGGCGTGGCCTGGGCCAGACCCGACGCCAGGGAGTCGCCTGCCAGCGCCCCCGTAACCGCCGCCGTCGAGTCCGTCTGGGCCGCCGCGACCAGCGACACGGCCAGCAGCAGGGCGATCACCGTTATGAAGAGCAGCCCCACCCCGCGATAAAACGCATGATTCCGCTTCATCACCTACATTCTCCTGGACAGAGGGCGCTGGCTTGCCTGGGCGTTACGCTCGCGCCCCCAGATGGTCTGTCTCCAGTATAGCCCGGATTGAGTGGTCGCATAGGGTCGAAACGTGACGAAATATAAAAAAGACATAAATTCCAGCCACAGCGCAACGCCAAGATCATAGCACACATGGGGAATACATGACGCCGGGCGCAGCCACCTTTTGCCCGCCGCCCGGCTCATGAAGCGCAAAAACAGACGGCGCCCGTCATTCCTGGCGGACGCCGTGCTTCTCCCGTCGAACCCAGACTTCCGAAGTCTGCGCAGACTTCGGAAGTCTCCCTTCTGCGCGGCACCTCTCCCAATGGCCCCAGAAGTGTCGCATCCGACGGTCGAAATCCCCCTCTCTAGCTTGGCTGGAGAGGGGGATTTAGGGGGTGAGGCGCAACCCGGCGGGCCGCTACCCCTTGTGGTAGTAGACGTCCCAGCCGAGGTACCTGGTCAGCGCCTCGTAGACGGCATCGGCGACCAGCGTCTGGTTGACGGCCACATGATGCTCGTAGCCGTTCTCGCAGATGTAGGCCAGCAGCTTCTGGTAGTTGGGCACGCGCACCACGCCGTACCCGCCGAAGGTGCTGATCGGGTCGGTGGTGAACTCGCCCTCGCCCACGTAGGCGACGATCTTGCCGTTCAGGTCGTCGGTGCTGATACGCAGGTAGGTGAACGGCGCGGCCTTGACGCGCCCCTGCAGCGTGCCCCAGGTGTTGTCTTTGCCCACCGTGCCGGCGATGATGTCCTGGTAGTCAATGACCTGAATATCGTCCGCGAAGACGCTCTTGGGATAGTTGGAGCAGTGGAAGACCACGCCCTTGTCCGGGTCGTCGCCGTAGTTGTTGTTCCAGTCCACCAGCGCGCTCGGCTTGCCGGAGGCGAGGGCCATGGCGTACATGGCGGCGGTCCCGGCGATGTCCGTCTCGCAGGCGGAGGGCATCAGCCCCTCGCTGAGCATACTCATCAGCGTGCAGGGCACCACGCCGAAGAACTCTTGCAGGCTCGTCCAGCACTGGATGGCCGTCGCGTCGTACTCATTGGCGGCGATCCAGTCGTCCATCACCACGCCCAGCTTGGCGATCTTGGTCAGCGCCGCCGGGGGTATCTTGCTCACGCTGGCGTAGGCTTTGATCGCATCGCGCTTGGCCGTCACGCGGGCGTCATCGTCGGCCAGGCGAGCGATGCGCCCGTAGGCTTCGGACAGGTCGAGCGTCTCGACTGAAATGCCCGCGTGCTCGAACAGCTTCTCGCTGAAGCGCACCGTGTTGAAGGCCACCGGGCGCGCGCCGAGCATCCCGAAGCGGGCGCGGCGCATCCCGCGCGCCACGCGGCACACCGCCGCGAACTTGCGCAGGTCGGCGCGGAAGCTATCCGATTCGGGGTCAACGGTGTGCAGCGCCGTCAGGGTGAAGGGGATGCCGTACTGACGCAGGTTGTTGCATAGCGACATCTTGCCGCAGAAGCTGTCGCGCCGCCATTGCAGGTCCATCTTGGCCGGGTCGTCCGGGAAAGCGTGAATGAGCACCGGCACGCCCAGGTCGGCGAAGCGCAGCGTGTTGGAGACGCCGCGCTCGTCGCCGAAGTTGGGCAGCGTGACCAGCACGCCGTCAATCTCGTCGCGGTGCGCGCGGAACAGGTCGGCGCATTGGTGCGCGTCGCTCAGGCTCTCCACGCTGCCGTATTCCGTGTCTTGCGGGCCGAGCGCGATGACCTTGATACCCTCCTCGGCGAGCACCTTCATCACCGTCTCGCGCCCGGACTCGCACAGATGGCTGGGGAAGAATCCCCGGTTGCCGACAATTAGCCCTAAGGTGATTTCTTTCTTCATGATTCTCCCTCGTGATAGATAGGCTCAGTCACCTGTTGGTTCATTCTTCTTCGCTTGCAACCTCTCCCCCTGGCCCCCTCCGTCAACGGAACGGGGGTGAGGTCGGTTCTACTGCCCATAGACCGTCGTATACCGCTCGTGCAGTTTGGCGATGTTCTCCGGCGAGATCGGGATCGGCTCGCCCAGTTGGTAGGCCAGGAAAACGGTGCGCGCCACGTCTTCGCACATGATCGCCGCCTTGACCGCCGCCCTGGGCGTCGGCCCGACGGTGAACACGCCGTGATTCTGCATGATCACCGCCGGCGAATGCGGGTTCGGCCCCTCGCGCAGCACGCGCACCACCTCGCGCCCGATCTCCTCGCCGCCGATCAGCGCGAAGCCGCCGCAGGGGATCACCCCGCCGAACTCGTCGGCCATCGCCGTCAGCACGCACGGGATGTCGCGGCCCAGCGCGGCCCAGGCGGTGGCGTAGGGGCTGTGCGTGTGCACGATCCCGCCGACCTGGGGCATGGCGCGGTAGATGGCGCAGTGCGTGGCCGTGTCTGACGAGGGCTTGTAGTCGCCCTCGACCACGCGCGCGTCCGCGTCCACCACGACCATAGTCTCCGGCCCCAGCTCGTCGAAGGTGAGGCCGCTGGGCTTGATGACCACATAGCCCGTCGCCGCGTCGCGCCCGCTGATGTTGCCGCTCGTCCAGGTGACCAGGTTGTTGCGCGGCAACTCGGCGTGCAGGTCGGCGACGACTTTGCGCAGTTGTTCGAGCATTACTCCAATCCTCTCGCCTGGTTGCGAATCTTGCGCAGGCGCTTCATCACGTCGTTCTCGCCGCGCCCGAAGTAGTCGTGCAGCGTGACGTACTCGGCGAACAGCCTGTCATAGACCGCCTGGTGCGCGGCGATGGGCCTGAAGACCTCATCCTTGAGCTTGCCCATCGCTTTGGCCGCCGCCTGAATGTTCGGGTAGGCCCCCGCCGCGACCGCCGCGTGCATGGCGCTGCCCAGCGCCGGCCCCTGCGCGCTGTCAATGATGCGAAACTCGCGGCCCGTCACGTCGGAGTAGATTTGCATCAGCAGCTTATTCTTCTCCGGCAGGCCGCCCGCCGCCACCAGTTCTTTGATCGGCACGCCGCTGCTCTCGAACGCCTCGATGATCACCCGCGTGCCGAAGGCTGTCGCCTCGATCAGCGCGCGGTAGATGTCCGGGGCGCGCGTGCCCAGCGTGGCTCCGACCAGCAGGCCGCTCAGGTCTACGTCCACCAGCACCGAGCGGTTGCCATTCCACCAGTCGAGCGCCAGCAGGCCGTGCTCGCCGGGCTTCTGCCTGGCGGCTTCGGCTTCCAGGTAAGCGTGCAGGTCCATGGCCTGCGCTTTGGCCGCTTCGTGGTATTCGGGCGGCACGGCGTTGTCCACGAACCAGGCGAAGATATCGCCTACGCCGCTCTGCCCGGCTTCGTAGCCGTACAGGCCAGGGATGATGCCGCCATCCACCACGCCGCACATGCCGGGCACTTCGTGCAGGCTATCGCCAAGCACCATGTGACAGATGCTGGTGCCCATGATCATCACCATGATCCCCGGCTCGGTCACCTGGGCGGCGGGCACGGTCACGTGCGCGTCTACGTTCGCCACGGCCACAGCGATGCCCGGCTTCAAGCCCATCCAGGCGGCGGCCTCGGCGGTCAGGTCACCGGCGCGCGCGCCCAGGGGAGCCAGTTCCTTCTTCATCTTGGTCTCGATCACGTCGGCCAGCTCAGGGTGCAGCGCCGCGAAGTATTTCTTGTCCGGGAATTTGCCGTCCTGGTAGATGGCCTTGTAGCCCGCCGTGCAGGTGTTGCGCGTCTCGACGCCGCACAGTTGCCACACCACCCAATCCGCCCCTTCGATCAGCCGGTCGGCGGCGTGATAGATTTCGGGCGCTTCGTCGAGGATTTGCAGCACCTTACTGAAGAACCACTCCGACGAAATCTTGCCGCCGTAGCGGGCCAGCCAGCTTTCGCCCATCTGCCGCGCCGTCTCGTTGATCGTGTCGGCTTCGGGCTGCGCGGCGTGGTGCTTCCACAGCTTGACCCAGGCGTGCGGGTTGTCGCGCCACTGCGCCAGCCGGCACAGCGGCGTGCCGTCGGCCAGGGTGGGCATCATCGTGCAGGACGTGAAGTCAATGCCGATGCCGATCACGTCCGCCGGATCGATCCCGCTGGCCTTGAGCGCCGCCGGCACCGCATTCTTGAAGACGCCGATGTAGTCGTCCGGGTTTTGCAGCGCCCATTCCGGCGGCAGCCGTTCGCCGCTGGTTGGCAGGCGCTCGTCAATCACCCCATCGGGATAGTTGTAGACGGCGCTGCCCAGTTCTGCTCCGTCGCGGACGCGCACGATCACCGCGCGCCCGGACTCCGTCCCAAAGTCCACGCCAATCGCGTATGTGTCGTTTGCCATAGACGGTTCCGCTCCTTCGTCATCTAGGACTGCCAGCCTCTAGCGAGATTGCGCCTGCCGCATTACGTCCCCCCATCCCCAGCCCTTCCCCACAAGGGACACTGTTGGCGAAATGCCTCCGTAGGGGCGTATTGCAGTACGCCCTACGGGGGCGCAGCAGCGCAGCGCCCCTACGAAACCAGCGCATGCTTAGTTCCCCAACAGTATCGCAAGGGGGGAAGGGAGGAATACGCCGGCTATGCTCCCCTTCCCCCCGGCGCAGCTTCAGGGGCGGACAGCAGCGTGAGAAGCATTGAGATGGCGTCCGCTTAACCTCACCCCCTGGCCTCGTACGCTCGGCCTTTCCCCCTCTCCGTTAACGGAGAGGGGGAGACGAGGCGCGTTGGTACCGAGCGGGGGTGAGGCAAAGTGAAGAGCCACCCCACGCTGCCCACCACTCACGCCCCAGATGCCAGGACCGCGTCGCGCAGCGCCCGGCTGAATGGATACAACCGCCCGTAGAGGACGAACCGCTCTTCGTACTGGCGGTGACGCCCGACATCGGGCGTGAAGACGCGCTCGACCTGCACCAGCGCGCTCACCGCCTCTTCCATGCTGGAGAAGACACCCGCCCCCAGCCCGGCCAGGATCGCCGCGCCCAGCGCGCCCGCCTCGGTGATGCGCGGGCGGGCCAGCGGCCTGCCCATGATGTCCGCCGTGATCTGCAGCCAGGCGTCCGAGCGCGCCCCGCCGCCGGTGACGCGATATTCCTCGATGGCAATGCCCGCCGCCGCCATGTGATCCAGCCCCTCGCGGAAGTAATACGTCACGCCTTCCAGCAGCCCCTTGATCAGCTCGCCGCGCGACGTAGCCAGGGTCAGCCCGGCGATCAATCCGTAGGGATGCGGGTCGTGGGCGGGCGGGCCGGTCGGCGCGAAGTGGGGCAGCACCAACAGACTGGTCGGCCCGGCGGGCATCTCGGCCAGCAGCAGATCGTAAACGTCCTCACCGCGCGCCCGCGCCGCTGCGTGCTCCAGCGGGGCGAATGTGTCGCGGAACCACTTGAGCAGCGCGCCGCCGGTCAGGTTGTAGTAGAAGCTGACGTAGAGGCCCGGCACGGCGTGATGCTCGACGTTCAGCCCGGCGGCGACCATCGGCGCGGCGGGCGGGATGGTGCCGTAGACGGGCGCGATGCAGACGTAGGTGCCCAGCCCGTAGGCAGCCATGCCGGGGCGGATGACGCCCGCGCCCAGGGCGTTGGCGCACTGGTCGTGCGTGCCGACGACGAGGGTCGCGCCGGGAGGCAGGCCCAGGTCGGCGGCCACCGCCGGCGCCACCGTCCCGACCGGCGTGCCGGGGCGGGCCAGGGCGGGCAGCTTGTCGGCGGGCATCCCCACCAGAGCGAGCGTCTCGTCCGACCACTTCTCCGTCTGGATGTCCAGGAACAGCGAGCGGTTGGCCAGCCCGTAATCGCTGACTGGCTCGCCACCGAGCAGGTATGCGGCCAGGTCTGCCCAGGACAGGAACCTGTACGCTTTCTCGAATAGCTGCGGGCGATGATCGCGCAGCCAGATCAGCTTGGGGCCGCCGTAGACGACGGCGGGCGCGTTGCCGCTGCGCGCGAAGAAGGCCAGCGGGTCGAGCGTGACCAGTTGAGCCAGCGTCTCCGCGCCGCGCGTGTCGAAGCCCAGGATGCAGTTGCCGAGAATCTCGCGCTCCGCCGAGACGGGAGTCATGGCCTCGCCCATCGAGGCGGCGCAGATGGCGGTGATGGGGTCGTGGGCCGTCTGCGCGGCGACCTCGCGGATGGCGTCACGGATCAATGCCCAGACGCGGGCGCTATCCAGTTCGGCCCAGTCGGGCTGCGGGCGCAGCGTGTCGTATTCGCGGGCGGCGGTGGCGATGATCTGCCCGTCCGTGGCCAGGACGAGCAGCTTGCAGCCGGTCGTGCCGATGTCAATGCCCAGCAGACTCATCGCGCACCGTCCTGGTGGGCGCTGAGAGTGGGGAAAACAGAATAATCCAGCACGGTCGTTCGCCAGAAAGAAGCCCTCATAACCAAAATCCTTTGCCGAAAAAGACCCTTCGCCTGCGCGCTGGCAAGGCGCACGCCAACCTCAATCCGTCTCTTCTCTGCGCCTCGGCGGTGATGTTTCGCCCTCTAGGGAAAACGCCCCCTGGCGCGGCAGGCAGGCGCTTTGCCGCTCGACCAACTGCGGGTGCAGCACGCGCTGGTGAACCGGCGTATGCGGGTTGTCAATGAGCGACACCAGGTATTCGACGCTCTGCTCGCCCAGCGCGGCGAAATTCTGCCAGACGGTCGTCAGCGGCGGCTCGAAGTACGCAGCTTCGGGGATGTCGTCAAACCCCACCACCGACACATCCTCCGGCACGCGCAGCCCGCGCCCGCGCAGCGCACGAATGGCACCCAGCGCCATCTGGTCGTTACCGACGACCAGCCCGCTGAAGACGGCCCCCTCGTCCAGCAGGCGGTTGGCAGCGCAAAAGCCGCTGGCAGCCGTCCAGTCGCCTTCAACAGACGGGCCAGGGGTCAGCCCGGCCTGGCGCAGCGTCTTGACCCAGCTTTCGTGGCGCGCCCGCGCGCCGTACCAGTTGAGCGGCCCGCTGATCTCGCACAGAGCGCGGTGACCCAGGTCAATCAGGTATTGGGTGGCCAGGCGGCTGCCGAACCGCTGGTCAATGACCACCGACGGCACCTTCGCGCCTAGCTCGGTGTCAATCTGCACAAAAGGGATATTCGCGCACAGCGCGGTCATGTCCGCGCCACTCAGCCCGGTCACCGGTGTGATCAGCACCAGGCCGTCCACCACGCTGCCGCCCAGCGCGTCAATGGCGACGCGAATCTCGTGCGGAGTCAGCACGCGGACGGTGGAGAGCGTGACGCCATAGCCGCGCGCCCTGGCTGTCTGCTCGACGTGAGTCACCATCTGCGCCGGGCCGTAGTGGTCAATGCCGAAAGTGACGATGCCCAACATGCACGTGCGTTGGGTGGCCAGGCTGCGCGCGGCCCGGTTGGGGCGGTAGCCCAGCTTGCGGATGGCGTCCTGGACGCGGCGGCGCGTCACGTCGGAGACGTAGGGATGGCCGTTGACGACGCGCGACACGGTTTGCGACGACACGCCGGTAAGGCGGGCGACATCTTCCAGGGTGACTCGTTTTATGTCGGGTTCAGCCATGAGGTTTCCATCATCAGGTGTCGCTAACTGCTAGCGCTAACATCATAGCATGAGACGGGCGGGCAGGTCAAGCAGCGCGGTGAACAGCAGCGCTTCGGGCGCCCCCCCCCTAAAAGATGAAAGGGGCGTCCCATGTCGAATCTTCCCCCTGACCCACTTGACTCGGCAACAAGGTGTGTTATATACTAAAGGTGTGTTTGCGCTAACAGATTGTGTTAGCTTCCCCAGAGCCTCGAACGCGGCCGTGTGCTCTCATTTTACCTGGAGTGCCACTTTTTCGCCGCCGGGTCGCGCGGACAAGGAGGGATGACTTCTGGCGCTCGTAGAGACTCCTTTGTAGTTTCGTTGCCGTTCTGTTCTCGCTCCATCGCAGGGCAGCGCCGGACACTGGCGACAAGCTGATTTCCGCTAAGCCTAGTTTAGATTGGGACGACGTCCGGCAGTGGGATAAGGGGGATTGGGAGAACTGTCGGGTCAAGGAGAGGCGTTCGCACGCCATTGAGACAGACGGACGTCCGGCAATCTCGCCGGAAGCAAAAACGCTTGGTTAGTAGTGTTGTGGAGGTCTTCCCATGAAACGTCTGTTCCTGTTCGTCCTATCCCTTACACTGGCTTTTGCCCTGCTTGCTCCCCTGCAGGGCAAGGCACTCGCCCAGGGAGACATCAGCTCCGCCCCCTATGGGACTACCGCCGATGGTGTTGCTGTAGATGAATACACCCTGACCAATGCCAATGGCATGGAGGTCAAGATCATCACCTACGGCGGCATCATCACCTCGCTCAAAGTGCCGGATCGCTATGGCAACATGGCCAACGTGACGCTGGGGTTCTCCAACCTCCAGGACTACGAGACCAACAACAGTTCCTACTTCGGCGCGATCATCGGTCGTTATGGCAACCGCATCGCCAACGCCAAGTTCACCTTGGACGGCGTGGAGTATACGCTGGCTGCCAACAACGGCCCGAACTCGCTGCACGGTGGGCTGAAGGGTTTCGACAAGGTAGTGTGGGAAGCCGCGGAAGCTGAAGCCGAGAACGGCGTGGCCCTGGAACTCACCTACGTGAGCGCCGACATGGAGGAGGGTTTCCCCGGCAACCTGTCCGTTACAGTCGTCTACACCCTCACTGATGCCAACGAGTTGAAGATTGACTACTCCGCCACCACCGACAAGACAACTATCGTCAACCTGACCAACCACGCTTACTTCAACCTGGTGGGCGAAGGCACTGGCTCCATTGACAACCACATCCTGATGATCAACGCCGATCGCTACACGCCGGTTGACGAAACGCTGATCCCCACCGGTGAGCTGGCTCCTGTGGAGGGAACTCCCTTCGACTTCCGCACGCCCCGCCTGATCGGCTCGTCGCAGCGTTCGCCGGACGAGCAGATCGTCTTTGGCCGGGGCATTGACCACAACTTCGTGCTGAACCGGCCCAGCTTCGAGGACAAGTCCATGATGCTGGCTGCCGTGCTGTACGAACCGACCTTGGGCCGCACGCTGGAGGTCTGGACGACCGAACCCGGCCTGCAGGTCTACTGCGAGAACTGGGAAGGGCAATGGGCCAACCCGATCAAGTACGGCCCCAGCGGTAATTTCTACCGTCAGGGCGAGGGCATCGCTCTGGAAACCCAGCACTTCCCGGATTCACCTAACCAGCCCGATTTCCCGCCGGTTGTTCTCCAGCCCGGTGAGACCTATCAGACGACCACCATCTTCAAGTTCACGGTGGACTAGCGGGCAGGGGCGCTAGGCGGGGGGCGCCAAGTGCAGCGCCCCCCGCCACTGGCGCTGGGAGAAAGGCGCGCTGATTGACAAGCGTAGTAAGCGATCATAAGCTTAAGGTGTGCAAGAGGACGCTGAGCCTCGCGGGAGATGGCACCCCGTCGAGCGGCGTCTTTGGCAGGAAGTCCCCACCCCGGTGGGGAATCGCTTCCAGCAAGACTCGCCCGCATTGTTTACCTACTAAGGAGGACTTTAAGATGCTGAGAAAAGCGGGACTTGTTGTGGCTCTTGTGCTCGTGCTGGCTCTGGCGCTGCCCACCGTGGCCTACGGCCAGGGTTCCGAAGGCCCCAAAGAGAAGTGGTGCAGCGGGACGAAGATCGTCTTCTTCCCCGGCGGACCGGCGGGCGGTGTCTTCGCCGTGAACGTCTACAATGGCGCGCTCCAGGCAGCCAGCGACCTGGGCGCTGATGTGGATTACGTCTGGTCGGATTGGGACCCGCAGAAGATGATCCAGCAGTTCGCCGAGGCTATGGCCATGAACCCGGACGGCATCGCCATCATGGGTCACCCCGGTGAAGATGCCTTCGAGCCGCTGGTGGATGAGGCCGAGGCCAAAGGCATCATCGTCACCAGCCAGAACACCACCCTGCCGCGCATCGAGGCCAAGTACGCGGGTGCGGGCTTCGGCTATGTCGGCCAGGAACTGTACGCCACCGGCTACAACCTGGGCAATGAGATCGTCCGCCGCGCTGGGGTGGGAGAGGGCGACCGGGCGATGGTCTGGGGTCTGCTCTCGCAGCCGACGCGCGGCCTGCGCACCCAGGGTGTCATTGATGCCCTCGAGGAAGCCGGCCTGACGGTGGACTATCTGGAGATCGACTCGGCCACCAACGCCGACCCGCCGGCGGGTATCCCCAGCTTCGTGGCTTATGTCTCGTCCAACCCCGATGTCAAGGTCGTGGTCACCGACCACGGCGGCCTGACGGCGACGCTGCAATCGTACCTGGAGGCGGCGGGCAAGGGGCCGGATGACATCTACGGCGCGGGCTTCGACCTCTCAGCAGCGACAGTAGAGGCCATCCGCAGCGGCTACACTGACCTGGTGATTGACCAGCAGCAGTGGCTGCAGGGCTATCTGCCCATCCTGCAAATCTGCCTGACCAAGCACTTCGCCTTCTCCGGTCTGCACATTGACACGGGCGGCGGCTTTGCCGGCGCCGACAACGTTGAGATGTTGGCTCCGCTGGTAGAGGCGGTCATCCGCTAACGTCTGGTTTGGTTGCTGACAGGGGCGGGTGTGCCACTCGCCCCCAAGACAGCCTGGCATCCCTGAGGAGCAAGCGGCCTCGCCTGAAGTGTCCGCAGCGCCCGTAGCCTGCCGGTTGGCCTCTGGCTGGGAGGGCGTTCCACACTCCTGCGTCGCTTGCTCCTCTGGCTTAAAAAGGAACGCTCTATGAGCAACATCCTCGAAATGCGTGGCATCTGCAAGTCGTTTGGCGAAGTGCAGTCGCTAACCGATGTGGATTTCCGCGTCTGCGAGAACGAGATCGTCGGCCTGCTGGGCGACAACGGCGCGGGCAAGTCCACGCTGATCAAGATCGTCACCGGCTATTACCGGCCCGACCGCGGCGAGATTTACTTTCACGGCCAGAAGGTAGAAAACCTGACCGTGCCTAAGGCGCGCTCGCTGGGCGTGGAGACCGTCTACCAGGAGCGCGCGCTGGCCGACCTGCAAACGCTGTGGCGCAATATCTTCCTGGGCCGCGAACTGAGCAACCGGTTTGGTATGCTCAAGATCGGCGAAATGAGGC
>Ga0334890_1004227_pt1 | contig 13446 bp, 8 predicted proteins | sample GraSluR1_MG_3_FD_207220 | JGI IMG/M metagenome (GOLD analysis project Ga0334890, IMG submission 207220) | Sludge microbial communities from methane-producing bioreactor in Wageningen University, Netherlands - Granular Sludge_31_08-R1 | ecosystem: Engineered > Bioreactor > Anaerobic > Unclassified... | reverse complement strand
CAAAATCAAACTGACCATCAGAAAAGCCTACGGCTATCGGGAGTTGAAAGTGGCCGAAATCGCCATCTATCATGCTCTTGGGCAGCTACCCGAACCGGCACTCGCCCACAGATTCTGCTGAGGAGGCTTAATCGTAAGGGCGCACTTGCCATTCCAAAGATCCCAAACCTCCATGACGGGGCCTTCCCTCTTTAGCATCGCCCGGCCTCCACCCGACGCGCCCAACCGACCATTTGCCGATATCGCAACGGACACCACCTCGTCAATCGATCCCTTTAAGCGTCGGACGCAACATCCCCTGCCCAGATCCCAGAGCCGAAGGACTGCGTCCTCGCTGGTCTTCTCGGTTTCGAAACACTTCTTGCCACCACAAAGAGCAAACTGCGCGTCTGCCGAGATCGCTACTGCCATTAGCGTTACATTGACCGGCGGATATCGAAGGATCTGCAGACGTGTCCCGCTTTCGATGTCATATATCTCGATAGAGAGGTCCGTGGCGACGGCAACCCGGTGTCCGCCGGGAACGAATGCGACACACTGATATGATACCGCACGAACGGGAAGCCTGCGCAGGCACTTTCCGCTGGGCAGCGCCCACAGCAGAACAGCCTCCCCACGCCTCGCACCATTCTCGCCAGCAGAGACAGCAGTTGTGCCATCGTTTGACATGGCGACCGCACGAACTGGCCCGTCGTGCCCTACGAATACGTCGACTTGCCAACTCGAAAGGAGTGAAGTCGCGCGCCCAAGGATGCCGGTCGCGTGATGTAAACTCAGGAGCTGAGAGTTCTTTGAGTATCCAGGAACAGTCATTGCCTCTCGGATCGCACGATAGGCTACGCTGACTTTTCCCGATTTTACGGCGTCCTTAGCCCGAAGCTGCAATTCGCGAACTAAGCGGCTGCGCTCGGCTAGCAGCGAGGTTGACTCTGCCCTGCAGACGACATGATCCTGCTTGTGTCCGAACCCAAGCTCCCAGCAATGGACCGCGCCGAGGCCTGACGATGGCATGGGTAGAGCAGCAGAAGCACCAACATGGGCGTCGGAAGACAGGGCGACCGAAACGGAACCATATCTGCTGTCCTCCAAGGTCCTCAAACACCTTCCACTTGACAGGTCCCAACAACGCACGTCCCGGCCTGCAGAAAGTGCAAGGCCAGCGCGAGAAGAACAGGCGACAGAGGACACTTGGGTGTTGTGCCCTACGCATGTCCTCATGCACGTTCCCGTCGCGAGATCCCAGGCCCTAACAGTGCCGTCTTCGTGTCCGGACACGGCAAACCGATTGCCTTCAGAGATGGCGACGCAGGTAATTGGAGGCGCGCCGCTGTTGAACTCGCGGACGCAGCGCCCGGTGCGCAGGTCCCAGAGTTTCATTGACTCGTGGCCCGTCAAGGCGCGCTGCCCGTCTTGGCAGAGCGCGGCTCCTCCTGAGTAAAGCAGTGTGCGAATGGTGCGTATGCACCTGCCAGTCGGCAGTTCCCATACTTGAAGCTGCTCGGAGAAGCTTGCGAGGGCAACACGTCCATCGGAGGAAAGAAAGACAGAGGTAAGGTTGCCTGAATTGTGCTCGAATGTCTGCAGGTATTTGCCGGTGCTCACGTCCCACAGACTAAGAGTGTCGTTCGATCCAGAAATGAGGATGTGCCCGTCCTGAGAGAGCGCGACAGCCAGTACGGGGTATTTATGGCGCAGTCTAAATGTCCTCAACCGCTCCCCGGAAACTGTGTTCCACAGGGCGAGGATCGTGTTTTCAGCGAGCGACACAACGAAGCGGCCGTCTGAGGACAGGGCGATAGGTATTACGTGGACGTGAACGCTCCAAGATTCTTCAGGCTTCGACCGCCAGCTGGACGACTGGCCGATGCTAACGCGCGCCGTCCGCAGGGCGGATTGCACCTGTCCATCATGCGGTGCCTCCTGGGCGGCGTCCTCGAGCAATTGCACTGCCGCCTCGGCATCTTCTCTCTCGAGATGCACCAAACCCAACAAATACTCGTCACGCCAGTCATCACCGTGCGTCGTGCGGACCTCCTCCAACTGTCGGACGAGTTCGTCATCGGTCAGCAAACCCGAGCGCCACAGAACGAGGCCACGGTTGTACGTGGACTCCGGGTGATGGGGATCGACCTTCAACGCCTCGTCCCACATCGCCCCGGCCCGCTTGGGCTGGCCGATCTCGAGGTAGGACAGCGCTTGGTTGTTCAGGCTGTCGGCGAGCAACTCGGCGGCCTTCGGCTCGGGTCGAACATCGTCGTAGCTCTCTTCCTCCAAGCGCTGGTAGATCATCTTGAGCCGATCGTTGACCTCCGTGAAGCTCGCGGGGCGGCTTTGCGGATCCTTCTCCAGGCAGCGAAGAGCAAGGGCTGACAGCTCTGCATCGATCCCAGGGTCCAATGACCCGGGATCCGGCGGTTCCTCCTCGCAATGAAGCCGCCGATACTCCGAGAGCTTCAGCTCGTCCATTGCGTGCTGATACTCCTCCGACAGCTCGAACGGCCGGCATCCACACAGCAGCTCGTAGAGGATTACGCCGAAGGCGTAGATGTCGGCGGATGAACCAACCGAGGCCCAACTTGCCCACTGCTCAGGAGCTGCATACGCCGGCGTGCCAACGAAGCCGCCTTCTTGGCGGATCGATCGCACCAGCGTCGCATCGCTCGGACTCACGGGCGTACTTAGTAGTGGCGGCGCCGACGCGCCCCCGAAGCGCACCAGCCCGAAGTCCGTGATTCGAGGCACGCCATCCGACGTCATGAGCACGTTCTGCGGATTTAGATCGCGGTGCACGAGACCGACTTGCTTGGTGTCGTGCCGATCGGTCCACTCGAAATTGTGCGCGTGCTGCATCCCCCGGCAGATTTCAATCGCGAGGCCTAAGCGCTGCCCGGGGGTCAGCTCACGAGGCGGCTGAATGACTTGCTCTTTGCCGTCCTCATCGATCTCTTTCTTGCCGTAGAGCCAGTCGGCTAGTGTGCCGCCCTCGACGTACTCCACGAAGATGCGGGGAATGCCACCGAGCACACGAACGAAGTAGCAGGATACGATGTTCGGATGGAGGCCAAGCCCCATCCAGACCTCGGCCTCGCCAACAATGTCCTCGTCATGCACGTGGCCGAGGGCACTCTTGACGGCCAGGTCTACGTTCCAGCCCTTGTGGTGGACCTTGTGAACCGTGCCGAAACCGCCGCGTCCGAGCTCCTCCTTCACCTCATAGGTGTCGAGGATGACCATTCCCGGTTCCCAATCGGCAGGCGCGTCGGCGTCGCGCGGGGTAGACACGCCGTCGGCCAATGGGGCCGGGAGGGGGCCTGACGCTGCCGCCGGCTTGATGAGCGTCTCGGCCACGTCGGATGATCCGGGCGTTGGAGTGGGCTCGCCGGAGGTGCAGATCTTGTTCTCAGGGGCCATCCCGGGGCCGACCACGTCCTGACCCTTTGAAGTGTCTCTTTCCGCCGTCATCGTCTTGACTCCCCAGCCTTACCCAGACTGAGGCGTGCCGTACGGCTGCAAGCCTTCGGGGTGTCGGGTTGAGCCACCCGGTGAGACTCGGCGCCGCCGACCAGGGGGCGGAGGCCACTGCTCCGCTGCACAGTATACGCGATTCCGATCTGAATCGGGGGGATCGGCATGGCCCGGTGCTGCTTTTTTTTGCCTTGTGAGCCCAGCAATGATCCAAATCAGTCAGGCGCAACCCCCCGCGCAGGAGGCACTCGCCGGTTTTCTTTCACTCTCAGCCCCGGATTTCCCGCGCACTGCGTATCTGGATCCGGAGCGACGAAGCGTCCGCGGGAGGCAATCTAATGGCTCAGGCAATCAACATGTTAAGGGTCTCCGAACTGACAACTCAACAACTGGAAGCACAGATCCAACGGTTTGCCAAGGCCGTGAAGATCGGAAAAGGGTCCGCTCAGGCGAGAAAGACCCTGATGGCCTTCCTGCTGGAGAAGGAACGCCGACACATATCCGCCTTCACGGACGAGCAGTTGAAGAGCGCGATCGACCGCTACAACAGGAAGGTAGCGGCCGGCGATCGAGGCGCCGCCAAAGTGCTGGATCGTCTCCAGCGCGAGCACGCTCGACGACAGCAGGCCGCAGAGATGAGCCGGGGCACTCTCCGCCCCCCGGCAGGTAGCCCCGTGGCGCCCGTGCCCGTAGCCGCTGTGCCGGCCACTCGGCCCGGCTCCGTCAGAACGCTCGGCGGAAGCTGCACGAAAGGTCCCGCCTACGCCACGGTCCCCCGCTACACCGGTGTGGGTGGATGGCTCCTGTTCTTCTGCGTGTGCCTGACGATCGTGAGCCCGATCGTTACGGTTGGTCTCTTCAGCGCAGGTTTCAGCCAGGCCAGCCCGCATTTCCATCGGTTTCCCGGCCTTCGGACCCTGTGCGTGATGGACGGCCTGCTGTCTGCGGGAGTCGTGATCGTTGGCTTCTACGCCGGCATTGCCCTCTGGACCATGAAGCAGAATGCCGTTCAGATCGCGAAGGCATACCTGGTTGTGTACCTGATAGGTTCAGCGGTCTCTAACCTCATTCTGCCCCTGATGGCCGGCCTCCCATCTCAGGTGACGGCCGCACTGCTGGGACAGGGTGTTGTCGGCATGTTCGGGTCCCTCGCCGGATTCAGCCTATGGAACTGGTATCTGAGCAACTCCAAGCGAGTGAAGGCGACATTCGGCCACCGGTAAGGCGTTGTCGCAGGTCGGGATGGGTCTGGGCCAGCTGCCCACGCCGGGAAATCACTCGCCGGCCGTGGACCCGTGGCGGATTGGGTAACTGACGGGGGCCGGCGTACCCCAGCGTTCGAAAGAACGTCGCCTCTTCCAGGTTGACCCGCATGAGGCAGTGGAATGCATCAATACGTAAGGAAAGGAGAATGAGTTATGAAATCGGTCCTGTTCATGTCCACTCTGCTGACTCTGACCGCTTTCCCCGCTGCGGCACGCGCGGATGTCTTTGTACTGCTGGACGGTACGTGCATCCAAGGGGAAGTCTGGTGCAGTACCTCCGACAACCTGTTTGTGCGACTTCCCAACGGCCAAAGCAGGAACATTCCGAAGTCGCTTCTGGGTGAGGTCATCCGAGGGAAGGATGCCGAGTGCCCCACTGCCGGACTTTCCGGCAACTCGCTTGCAACCATTCCGCCGAACGAGGCTCAGGATGAGGCAGGGGCGACGGAGCCCACGGACGCAGGGATGGACAAGAAAGTCCCAATTCGCGAGGCCCACGAGTTTCTTGCCGTTCTGCGCGCCAGGTCGGAATCCGTAGGTGCTGATGTCGACGCCGCGATACGGAGGATCCAGTTACGCCACAGACTCGAAGAACAGGAGCCTGCCAACGTCAGGCAGGTCTGGGTCGCCAGGATTCGTTGGCAGCTAACCCAGAAGGCCGTTGCCGACTTGCGCGCTTCCGGGGCGCGCGAAATCAAGAAGACCCTGGAGTTCGTTGCGACGGCAGAAACCGGGCAACCATCGCCTCAGCCCATCTCCGTAATGGTCACGCCAACAACAGCCACGAAGGCCCTGCAAGAGGCCAAACAAGCGCTGGAGGCCGCACTCGGAGTGGAGCGGCGCAAGAGGGAACTACGCCCGTACTACCTCGCCCGCCGGTTGAGTCGAAGAACGGATGCCTTCATCCGGCAAGCCGAACGGGATCTCGCCACCCTGGCGGACACGCCGGATTCGCTCGCGGAGGCATCGAGACACTGGGAGAAGAAGATCAGCGATTCGATCTTGGCGACTCGCGACGCCTTGGCAATCGCTGTGGCAGCAAATCGGCCGTACCAAGGCATGTCCGTTCAAGAAGCTGAAGCCGTGCCGCGTGAGCCGGCAGATGAGGCGAAGCGATCGCCTGAATAGCTGGCGCTCGCGATGACCCTTCATTCAAGAAAGGAGAGAATCGATGGAACGCAACCCACAACAGAGAGTCTGGCCGGATTGTGACGAATCGCCCGAAACGACAATGACGGCGGATCACGACGACAGCGTCTTTGGGGATCTTGCTGACCGGATGCTGCCGAAGTCCGACGCGATGATCCGTGAGACCCTGGAAGAGCATCAGACCGAGGCACAAGGTGAATGATGTCCGTCATGGGACTGGAAAGCGAACTGAACCTGGCTGTGGCGGGGCCCTCGAGGCAGGCAAAGAAGCCGCTGATCACCGCGCTTCTGGACCAGGTGAAGCAGGTGGTGCCGGCGGTGGTTAATGTCGAAGGTTCCCCGCCGCTGCCCGGGTTCATGACCGGTAACGGATCCAGGATCTATGTCGACCTGGGAAACCTCATCGAGATCGCCACCCCGGAGGTCGTCACGCCGATGGAAGCGGTGATCTCGCTGCATGCCAATGAGAGGATGCTCCTTCAACTGCTGCCCGACGTCGCCCGCAACCTGCACGTGAACCCGGCCAACGTGATCCTGAATCGATGCGCCACTTCTTACGATGGTCACTACCGCGGTATGCATGTAAACGTGAGCACGCGGCATTTCGAGGCTGGTGCGCTCGTCGAGCACCTGGTGCCGTTTCTCGTTACGCGATTCTACGCTTGCGCGGGAGGAATCGGGCCTCAGGGGTTCGTGATGAGTCACAAAGCGGTGGCCATCAGGACGATCGTCTCGGCGGACGCACGCGTAAACCGGGGTATCATCCATCTGAAGGACGAGCCGCTGTCCGGATCCGGCACCTACCGTCTGCACATCGCACACGGTGACGCGACCATGGCGACCCTCTCGACGTATCTCAGCCTGGGCTGCACGGCACTCGTCATCCGAATGCTCGACGACGGCGTATGTGTCGGTCCGATGTGCAAGCTTGCAGACCCGATCGCTGCACTCCGAGTGTTGGATACGGATTACACGTGGTCCGCGCCGCTGCTGCTGGCGTCAGGGTGTGAAGGGAGCGCGCTCGATATCCAGGAGCATTATCTGAGAGCCGCAGAGCGATACGCGAGTCGCAAGGGTGTCGCGTGGATGCGGGACGTCACGGGCAGATGGCGTACCGCGGTTGACACGCTCAGGGCCCAGGGGCCTCCAGGGCTCGCACGCGATTGCGATGCGTACGCGAAGCGGAAGCTGTACGTCGCCTACCTCAATCGTCTGGGAACCACCTTGGCGGAGTTTTCATGCTGGTGTGGTCCGGTAGCGGCGGCGCGTCCGTATCTGTCCCTGGGTCCGTGCACGACCCCGCGACAGCGTCTTCAGGAGCGAATGCCGGCAGTTCGCTTCACGTTCCTGGAGGAGAGGATGCGGCGACACCGACTCGCCTGGTCCGAGCTGCCCCGGGCGGCGGCGCTCTACGAGAGGATGGTCGCCCTGGACCTTCTTTATCATGACGTATCGGAGCTGGGCTTGTTTGGGAGGCTGTGCAGCGCAGGTGCCATTCGGTCCCTTTTCGGCAAAGCCGAGGTACTCGCAGCGATGCGACAACCGCCGCGAGGCACTCGGGCGGAGGCCCGCGCGCGGGCCATTACCGAAGTGGCAAACGATGCGTCGGCGCGAGGCAACTGGCTGGAAATCCGGACGACTTCGCGGCGGGCCGAGTTCAAGGACCCGATGTGTACCACCTTCACATGGGCGGCCCAGAAGGCCAAGTGAGTGCTTCGACATGACGAATGAACAGGTCAAACCGAACGCATCGCTCGCCCGCCTCGCATCGCTGGAACTGGCCAGTGCAGATGCTCCGGACGATATCGAGACCCGACTGTCGCTGATCGACGGCTATCGCCGCTCGAGCCTGTCGGAGGCCGCGTCCGTCGAGATGACTCGCCTGTCCTGCATGCATCCCAATCATCCTTTGATCATGGCTGAGAACCTCCGTGTCTTGTGGCAGCGACAAGCCATGCAGTTACTCAGCGCAACGCTTGCGAGGGCACAGGCCCTCGCCAATCCTCCACCTGCCCTGCGGGCGTCCATGGCTGTGGCATTGACGCGATTGAGGCAGTTTGACAAGGCGGCGGTTCAGTTTGCCACCCTCCTGGATGCGGACTGCCTTCCTGACGAGGCTCTGGAAGCGTTGGCGGAGCTCGTCCGACTTCATCCGGGGGAAGGTCCTGTAGCATCCTCGCTTGAGCGGATATCGTGCAGGAGCGACTTCACGGCGCTGCCGCCGCTGATGCAATACAGCGTCGCCCGTACTCTCGTGGAGAGTTGTCCCGCCCGGGCTGCCGAGCAGCTTCCATCCATCCGGATCGAGGGGATCGCCTGCCCTTCGACCGTCCTCGATCTGGGCATTCTGGCCTTTCGCCTGGGCCAATGGTCGCTGGCGTCCCGGGCGGGCGCGTCGGCAATTGCCGACGACACCACGCGCCCAGCGGCCGAGCGGTTGATGGTCAGCAGCCTCTCCTTTGCGGGTCATCTCGAAGAGGCCGGCCAGCGGATGCGTGCCTCCACGGACCCACCGTCCCCCGTGCAGCTGACGCCGTCGCAACTGCCGGCACTGACTTTCCTGGCGAGTCAGTATCGGGAATCGCAGCCTGTATGGGGCGTGGTGGTCGGCAAGGCGGATCCGCGGAGTCCCGGCAGACTGATCACGCGCTGGGTGGAAGACCTTGGCGATGAGGATTCCGGGCTTCCGGAAGATCCGAGTGCCTCGTTGACCGTTTCCGCGATCCGCCCGGGCTGCGACACGTGCAGTCCATGGGACATTCTTGCCGCGATGGACTGGCGGGCGCCACACATGATGATCCAACATGTCGACGTCGGTGCGATTCTTCATGCATTCGTGGCCGCGACGGACGCTCCTGAGTCCTGGGCCTGGCAGGAGGTGCCCGTGGCCTTTCCGGAGGACACGATCCCAGAAGGAACCGGCTTCCGTCATCTGGCCGCCGGCGCCAGCCGGCTCCGCAATCCCATGGCCTCCGCAAACGCGCTGTGGAGGAGAGTCGAGGAAGAGCTGGACGGGACGACATCCAGCACCGGAGTCGAATCATGAATGTCACAGGTGAGCACGTACTCGTCATTGATGCGCACGTCATGAGCCTTGACCGCTGCGTAAGCGTCATTCGGAGTCTCCTCCACGCAGTGCGCTTCGCGGCCCGCGATTACTACAATTCCACGCCCGTATTGACATTGCCCGACACGCTTGGTGACGATGCCGGATCCGGCGTCTGCTGGTCGAATCCAGTCGACCTGAAAACGCTTGCGGTGATTGCCGCGTTGGTCCAGGCTCCCGTGGCCCTTCGTGGCGACACGGACCGCGGCAAGACCGCCCTGTCCGAACGGATCCTGACCGGGCTGTTCGGCCGACAGGGGCATGGCTGGCAGAGGATGGAGATCAACCGGGGTCTGACCGTCGATGACCTCATCGATATCAACGTCGAGAAGCTGTCTCACACGACGGTGACCGAGGCCATGTCCGCCGCAAAATGGCTCGGGAACCCCGGCTACCTCCTGGATGAAATCTCGCGGGCCCACCCAAAGTTGCTCAATCTGCTGCTTCACCTGGTGGACGGCTCCGGCTTCAACATTCGGGGCGACGTGTTCGTACCCGTGGGACTGCCGTACCGCATCGGTGACGAGGAAAAGAGATACTCGTTTTCGATGGTGACGGCCAATCCCCCGGACCGAGACTATGCCGGCGTGTTTGAGGAGGATGCGGCGCTCACGCGGCGGATCGTGATCTCTGTTGATCTGGACCAGCTGCCCCCGACCTCCCGCGACGTGGCTCTCATGATGTCCCATCGACGTGCCAGGAGCACACCGCCGCACTCCAGGCCGCTTACTCCTTGGCTGATTTCCGTGCACGAGGCACTTCCGAAAGTCCTCGAGTTCTCGGCGACGGCCGAGCTGTTCCTGCACTACCTAGCCGCCATGAGCACCTGCGTGCGCACCCGTTCGGGCCGCTTCCAGCCACGTCTGAAATCCACGATCTGCACCAGCTGCCACCTGTCCAAGGCGAATCGCTACTGCGGTCGGCTGGGCGCGCTGGGTGAGGGCCTGCTCCTGTGGGTCAAAGACCTGGCTGTCGCGATCGCGGCGGTGAGAGGCTGCATGGTGCTGGATCAGGCGCGTCGGCACTGCCTGAAATCTCAGACGCGAACACTGGCTATCGCTGAGTTGCAGGCAGTGACGGGGACGCACGAGATCGGCAAGGACCTGTATCGGTGCTTTCGACGCTTCTACCTCGATCAACTTCGCATTACCGGCGAGGACGTCAAGGCCGCTTACTTGCTGATCGCACCGGGACATGCATGGATCGATAGCGAATGGCTCAAGAACCAGACTACTCACGAAAGTAATCCGTTGTACTTACTACGCGAAGTGGCTGAGGAAACCTGGGGCACAATGGTGAACTTCCTGAGAGAACACCGAGCCCTTCTTACTCGTGTGGCGGCAAGCGCCGAATTGACGGATCCAGATCAGGCGCAACTCGAGCAGTTTGTCACCACGCGCGACGCCGCGATGCTGGGCGTGATCCAGGCACTGCGCGATTCCGAAGTGCCGCTACGGGTGCGCGAGAACCTGCGAGGCGGGAAATCGATGACGGTGGCCTAAACGACGGAGAATCGACCGATGCAATGCCGACCTCCCTCAATCCTTCAACTACAGGATGCGCTGCTGGACAAGTTGTTGGAGGAACACGGACGCAAAGCAGGCGGAATTGCCGCACCTCTTCTGCTGCAGAGGCTGACCGACGGAGCCAGGCAAGCGCTCGAGCAAGCCGGCATGGACTGGATACCGACATCCGACGTCGCAGTTCAGGCTGGCAGCGGGCTGCCCCTGCAACTCAAGCTCGTGGGCTTCAGGAGAATCGATGTGACGGTCAACGTGCCCACCTTCGTGCAGCAGTGCCTCCAGATAGGCGAAAGCGAACCGGGCACGGATCTGATGGACATGGGCCGAGGCATCGTCCAGGCATCGGTCGCTCTGTGGGCCGCACATTACGATCACTGCCCTCTGGACGCGTGGCGTCACGAACGCCTCTGCGAGGCCGCCGCCGAAGGCGGTTTTGGCACCACGCGGGTTTTGCCAACGCAGTGGAATCTCGCGACGGCGGTTGCCTGTTTCTTCGAGCGGAACATCGTCGTCCGGATTCTGACTCGAAAGAAGGGAGCTCCGTTCGCGAAAGGGATCTTGCTCGAACATCATTTGAACAAGCGCGGCATGGACCTTCTCACGGACTTGTTCTTCCGCGGCCAGTCTGTGCTGGCTCCCGACGCATGGAAGGACACCCTGAATCAATACGTACTCCCCGAACATCCTCTGGCGAAAGGACTGCTGCCGGAGCTGTTACCCGTTGCCTTCGGCGTGCGGCTGCGTCGTGTCGGTGGTGAGCTTCGCGTGCGATGCAAGCCCGATGGCGAACCTCAGCAGCGGGAATGGGCCGACCGGGTCTATCAGCTTGCGGCGCTACTGATCCCGTACCTGGAGGAGCCATCGTCACAGCAGAAAGCACCATACTCCCATCCGTTCGGCACGCCCGAACTGCCGCCCGGCCCTCGCACGGGAGTCATCCCAGACACCGGGCCGATCTCCGATTCGCAAGGCGATCGAACGCCTGCCAGCCCAGAAACGTCCGGTGGTGGTCCCCGGCCGGATCGGTCCAATCCCCCGCCGCGTCGTCTCGACTTTGACAGCCTGGACCGGTACTACTCGCAGCGTGCGGCTGTCCTGCCGGTCGAAGCGGAGATTCCCCAACAACACAAGTGCCGGGAACCCGACCTCGTGACCATCGGCTTCCTGGATTCGGAGCGGGCAGACCTCCGGGCGCTGGCGTCCGGGCCGATTGACTGGTTTGGTCTGCGCGTGACGTGGCGGGAGGGGAGGAAGGAGCTCGTGCCGCGCCTGCGCACCGAACCGTTGGAAGTGCCCTTGGGAAGCGACGGGCTCGCCGGGGTCGGGCCGCCGCATCTGCTGCTCGTGGTGGACAGCTCCGGCAGCATGAAATTCGACCCTCGTGCAGCCGACCCGGCCCAGCGCGGCAAGTACGATGTGGTCCTGGCTGCCTGCTATGGTATGTTTGCCCATCTCGGGCAATTCGACGCGGCCGATGACGTACGGGTGGCGTGCATCAATTATTCACGGAATTCGCTTGAAAGCGGATGGCACGCTTTCCGGGAGATCGGACCCGTGAAGCGCGTACTCCTCCAATACCAGGGTGGAGGTACGCGCTTGGACCCCGACTCCGTTGACCGTGCGTTTGCTTCTCGACCTGCCCCTTTCCTGGCCGTGATGATCACCGACGGCTGCCTCGCCAACGTTGCGGAAGCAGCGGCTGCGCTGGAGCGTACCGTTCACGCCGGATGCGAACTGGTCCTGCTGCACGTGGGAACGCCGAACGCTTTTACGGAGGCCATTCGAACGCTGGGACGCCCCGTGCACATTCTTGAGTCGCCACTCGACCTGATCGGACTCAGTCTGCGAATCGCAAGGGGAACGTACCGGGCCTCGCCCGCGTGACACCTCACAGGACGGGACCCGCCTCTGTGCACAGGATCGGCATCCCGGCGGGTCACATTCGTCGACTGGGTTTGATATAACATCTGTACCGGACGGAACGGCCATGGGTCGCGGCCGGAGGCCACGAGCGGGAACCTCGCGGTTCGCCCCGATGGAGTGATCGATGCGAATTCTGGCCCTGTCTGACACGCACCATCCGGAGAACGACCTGCTCTCCCTGGACAGGGGTGTTCTCGAGCATCGGCCGGACTGGATCGTCATTGCCGGAGACATGCTGGATGCGTTCGATGAGGTTCACCTGGCAGAATACCTGTCGATGCTCGCCCGTTACGACCAGCCGAAGCTGTGCGTGCTCGGTAACCATGACTTGTGGCACGAGCAACTGGACACCCCGCCGCTGTTCAGCCGCCTCAGGCAGCATGACTGGGGAAAGCACGGAATCCACCTTCTGAACAACGGCCCCGTGATGCAGGGCAGCACGGCCTTCGTCGGAACGACGGGGTGGTACGACTACTCACTTTACAGCGCTGCTCGCGATTTCCCTGATCTTCACGTGTATACCCACGACGACTTCCGCAACTGGGAGGATCTCACTCGGGACGACTGTCACCGTCTATTCGTACCGCGGAACCGGAAACGGTGGTCCGATCTTTCCGAGAGCGATTTCGCGCGCAAGGTCATCGTGATCGAATCGGGCAGCGAACTGCAGTCCATCCACTGCAATGACCGGCTTTACATTCGATGGGGCGTATCCGACTCGGAGGTCAGCCAGCGCTTCGCCGCTGATCTGGAAGTGCAGTTGAAGCAAGCGCAGGATGTAGCGGATCACGTGATCGCCGTTCTACACTACCTTCCCTTCCGAGCGGGAGTCATGGTAACGCAAGATCCGGTGCAGGCTGGGTTCACACCATACCTCGGTGCGGCAGGTTTCGGCGACCTCGTCTGCCGCTTCTCGAAAGTCAAAACACTGATTCATGGCCATTCCCACACAGACATGGTCTACAGAGTTGGCGGGATCACTTGTTATTCCTGCACCGCGACCGCTCGCCTCATC
>Ga0334890_1004224_pt1 | contig 13458 bp, 16 predicted proteins | sample GraSluR1_MG_3_FD_207220 | JGI IMG/M metagenome (GOLD analysis project Ga0334890, IMG submission 207220) | Sludge microbial communities from methane-producing bioreactor in Wageningen University, Netherlands - Granular Sludge_31_08-R1 | ecosystem: Engineered > Bioreactor > Anaerobic >... | reverse complement strand
GGAGTGACTCGGGGAGTGGACAGTGCCCTGGCCTTCGTAAAAAAGCACTTTCCTGAAGGAAAGGGGGAGTAGTCATGAATCTTTTCCTGGAACGATTGCAGAACGGGATAGTGAGAGAGAACCCCATCTTCGTTATGGCTATTGGCATGTGTCCCACCCTTGCGGTAACATCCAGTGCGACCAATGGCCTGGGCATGGGATTTGCCGCCACGGCGGTTCTGTTGGGTTCGAACGTGGTTATCGGAGCTCTCAGAAAAGTCATCCCCGACGAAATCCGCATTCCTGCCTTTATCGTCATCATTGCGGGATTCGTTACTCTCATTCAGTTTTTTATGCAGGCCTGGGCCCCGGGGCTGGATAAATCGCTGGGAATCTTCATACCTCTTATCGTGGTAAATTGCATCATCCTCGGCAGGGCCGAAGCCTATGCCTCAAAAAATTCCGTACTTGCCTCTCTCTGGGATGGCCTCGGTATGGGATTGGGATTCACCCTTGCCCTGACCCTGCTCGGGGGAATTCGGGAACTTCTCGGGGCGGGGTGCCTTTTCGGCTTTGCCGTGATGCCTCAGGCATACGAGCCGGCTCTCATCATGATTCTCGCTCCAGGGGCTTTCCTCGCTCTGGGAATTATTATGGGACTTATCAACCATCACAACTTGCGGAAGAAGAAAAACCCTCTCAGAATCCCTTCTTGCGGCCAGGATTGTTCTTCCTGTCCTTCCGGAAAGGAGTGTTCGTAGCATGGTTTGCACTGAGAGAATGAGAGAGCGGGGGAGGGATTGTAAATGACGCTTCTTGGCATTTTTATCGGCGCCCTCTTGACCAATAACATCGTGCTCAGCAAATTTCTTGGAATATGCCCATTTCTGGGCGTGTCTTCAAAAGTTAAAACAGCTCTGGGCATGGGATTGGCGGTAATATTCGTCATGTTTCTGGCTTCACTTATGACGTGGCTTCTCTATAACCTGGTGCTCGTACCCCTTGGAATTACTTACCTCTATACTCTGGCATTCATCCTTGTCATCGCTGCGCTGGTGCAGCTTGTGGAAATTGTGGTGCGTAAATATCATCCCGAACTCTATAAGGCTTTGGGAATCTTCCTGCCTCTTATCACCACCAACTGTGCAGTACTTGGAGTGGCGGTGATCAACATGAACGAGGGGTACTCCCTTCTGGAATCCATGGTGCATACTCTGGGCGCATCCTTGGGTTTTCTTCTTGCCATTCTTCTCATGGCGGGACTGCGAGAAAGAATTTTCGAAAATCCTAACGTGCCCAAGCCTCTTCGGGGGCTTCCCATATCTCTTATTACCGCAGCGCTCATGTCTATTGCTTTCCTGGGCTTTTCCGGTTTGGTATAGAGAATGGGGGGAATTATTCAATGGTAACCATGAATTTTCTTTTGCTTTCCAGCCTCACTCTGGGTGTTTTGGGATTGGTTTTTGGAGTGCTTCTGGGATATGTCTCCAAAAAATGTGCAGTCTCTGCGGATCCTCGGGTTGCCGAAATACGCCAGGCTCTCCCCGGAGTTAATTGCGGAGCTTGCGGTTACGTGGGATGCGATGCCTACGCAGAAGCCGTGGCGGCGGGGGAGGCAAAGGTAAATCTCTGCCTTGTGGGGGGAAGCTCCGTGGCAGCTTCCATCGCTGCGGTTATGGGAGTGGCGGCAGGAAAGATGGAACGTAAGATAGCCTTTGTCAAATGCGGGGGATCTCCGAGTAAGGCCCTGTGGAAATACGACTACTTCGGCGTCCGGGATTGCCGCAAGGCGGTTATTACTCCGGGAGGAGGCCCCAAGGCCTGTGAATATGGATGCCTTGGTTTTGGAACCTGCATGGAAGTATGCAGGTTCGATGCCATTCATATCGTAAACGGCATCGCGGAAGTCGCCGATGCACTTTGTGTGGGCTGCGGCCTTTGCGTGGACATCTGCCCGAAAAACATTATAGAGCTCCGCAAGGCCTCACAGATTGTTATGGTGGCATGTAATTCTCCCGAAAAAGGAAAGGACGTGCGTCAGACATGCGAGGTAGGGTGTATAGCCTGCGGCCTCTGTGCCAGGAGTTGTCCTAAGGAGGCCATTACCATGAAAAACAATCTCCCGGTGATAGATACGGATACATGCGTCAATTGCGCCGTTTGCACGGAGGCATGCCCTACGGGATCCATTCTTCGGATGCTTCCTCTCAAAACTTCCTCGTCTTGAAAAGCCTGCGGTAACATACGTTTTTTTCGGTATCTGGGGAAAAGCTTTCTCCTTTCAGGGAATTATGGGCCTGAAAGAGAGAAAGCTTTCCTGTTATGCAAATATGCCAAGAAAAACGGTGCACGCGGACGTTGTGACGTTAGCAAAGCGCTTGCAAAGCTTTTTGACGGGGTTTCTTGAAAAAATTTTCCGGAAGCGATTCGGGGAAAGTCAGGAGTTTTTACGTTTTTTCGGGACCGTGCCGCACTGTTTATTTAAGAAAAGTTTCCTGGAAGAACGTTATGGAAGATCTCGAAAGGGGGAAATCCCCAGTCGTTGAAGCCGGGTACAGAGCAGGGAGGCAAGTATTCCCACGCAGAGCCCCGAGAGAACTCCCGTAAAGATAAGTATGGGAAGGTAGAGAAAAACTTTTCCCGTGTGCATAAGGAAAGCCACCACGATAATTTGGGCTGCATTATGCGTAAGCGCCCCAAGGATGCTTATTCCCGGAAGGCTCAAAGCGTGGCGCACATATCGGTAGAGGTATGCCGTTACTCCCAGGCTCGCAAGGCCGCCCCCAAGGCTACAGGCGAAGGCAAAAAGGTTTCCTCCCAGAAGAAAACTTACGAAGACGCGAAGCAGCGTAATGGAGAAGGCGCTTTTCCATCCCAGAAGCACAAGGGCGCCCAGGGAAACCGCATTGGCAAACCCCGGTTTCACTCCCGGAAAAAGAAGTGGGATTTGAGCTTCTGCGGCATGTACTCCCAAGGCAAGAGCTCCGAGAAGCCCTGTAATGATGAGTTTTCGGGAAGATCCCGAAGAGGGAATGCTTCTAATGGGCCACTGCATCCACCGACGTCTCCTCTCGCAAATCTCTCTCGATATATACGAGTATTTTGTGGGGAAGGCAAAGGGCCATTTCTCCAGGCCGAGAAATCCATCCGTAGTTAATGCATAGCTTGTGGGGGCAATCCGCCTCGATAAAGCGGATGCGTCCCGGTTCTACACGGAGAAGGTTGTAATGCCCATGATCCGTTTCCACCCTGAAAATGTAGGGATTTGCCACTTCCTTAAGATTAATCCTCTGCAGTAGCGTTCCTTCCTTCCGGATAACTGCCTGAAGAGGGGCAGGTGACTGCGGCAAAAAAAGACAAACCCTCCGGAAGAGGATGCTCCCGAAAAAAAGAAGCGCCATACATCCCAAGAAAACCACAAGAAGCTTATCGCCGGATTTCAAGGGAAAAACTCCCCTCGGTAAGAGTAAAGATGGAAGCTGTACCCGAAGTTCCTACCACTCGGCGATCCGAAGTGACGAAAAGGGCTTCCACTCCCTCCAGGTCTGTTGCAAGCTGAATTCCACGAGAAAGCCCCAGAACGTAGAGTCCCGTGGAAAGGGCATCCGCTTGGAGAGAGCTCGGGCTTATCACGGTAACGCTGAGAAGTTCCTGCGAGGCGGGATACCCCGTAAAGGGATCGAAGATATGATGATACCGTTTTCCGTCCTTTTCGAAATACCGTTCGTAATTTCCCGAAGTAACCACGGAGGCGTTTGAAAGAGAGAGAATCCCAATATATTTCCCCCGAGGCTCCAAAGGATTTTGGATGCCGATCCTCCAGGGAGATCCTCCAGGCTTGCTTCCCAGGGTGACAATATTGCCTCCCATGTCGATAAGGGCCTGGGAAATAGCGTGTTTTTCAAGCACTTCCCGCACCACGTCTCCGGCGTATCCCTTGGCGATGGCTCCGAGATCTACGGCCTGTCCTTTTCGGGGGAGAGCTGCAGTGCCTCGTTCGGGGAATATCTGAAAATTCTGGTAATCCACAAGGCCCAGGGCTTTTTCGATCTCCTCCGGCGAGGGAACTCCTTCCTTGGCAGTACCTATTCCCCAAAGCTGCGTGAGGGGTCCTATGGTTGGATCGAAGGCTCCCTTGGTATGTTTGGCATATTCCAAAGCCTTGGAGAAAAGGAAGAGGGTTTCCTCGGGAAAAGATCTTTCTTCCAATCCGGCTGCCGAGTTCAGTATGGCCACCTCCGAGGAGGGGGAGAAAAGAGAAAATCGGTTTTCCAGGGCCTGCACCGAAATTCGGGCAGCCTCCAAAGCTTCCGGAGCGTTTTCCCCCCATGCCTGAAAGCGTATGAAGGTGCCCAAGGCGTAAAACTCTTCCGAAGAGGGCTTAGAGGAGAACCTTTCAGGCATAAACAAGAGAAAGGCGGCACTCCCGAAGATAGCAAGTAGAAAGAGCAGGGCTGCAGAAAGATTTTTTTTCATGGAGTATTCCCCCGAAACGTGATGTGGTGGCATGCAACCAAGAAAAAGATTTTTTGGGTTCCGTACCGTATCTTACCCCGGAACAGAAATAAAATACACGTTTGCCGGTGAAAAAAGAGGGCATAAGGAACCTTCTTGAGATAGAGTTCCTGTGGTATTCTCAAGAAAATATTCCGCTAACCACGCAGAACTGGAGAAGAACAGCTTTCTGATTTCACCGGTCTCTCGGTAAATCACCCTGAGGAGGGAGGTTTTCCATTGGACGCGAAAACTCGAGAATATTACGACAAGGCTGCCACCTCCCTTTCTCAACGATACGACGCGGCAGATCTTTCGGAGCTTCATGCTCTTCTGCGGCAGTGGCTTCCTCGGTATGCCAGGGTACTCGAGGTCGGATGCGGAACCGGCAGAGATGCTCTTTTCATGGCATCTCTGGGATGTACCGTTACCGCTTTGGACGGAAGCCCCTCCATGGTGGCCCTTACCCGGGAGGCCTTTTCCCGGCAAGGCATGGATCCATCCCGGGTTTTTCTCGCCTCGGTTCCTTTTCCTTCCGGTCACAAACTTCTGAAAGAAAAATTTGACGCGGTGGTAGCGGTAGCCGTTCTTATGCATCTAAAAAATTTCGAGCTTTTGGAGTGGTGCTCCCAAGTTGGAACTCTCCTGAGAGAAGGAGGAATTTTTATCTGTTCCTTCTCTTCGGGCAAACGGGGAAAAAATGACGAACGGCTCTTTATCCATAGACAGCCCGAAGAAGTCCAGCTTCTTTTCGAGAGCGCCGGCTGGGGCCTCGTGTACCAAAAGGAAACCCCGGATGGGTTGGGGAGAAACCTGTGCTGGTACAATCTGATATTTTCCCGATGCGATACGACCTGCTAGAGGAAAGAAAGCGGGGAAAATACGCTTTCCCCATCGAAAAAATCGGGATTTCCCTATATAATGGGGTGTGCAAGCATTAAAAAAAGAATACTCTCTTTCAAGACTTCTACGGTCTGCCTCTGAAAGAGGAGAAGGTGGTTATGAAGAATGAGTAGCGAGGCCTCTAAAACGCTGAATTTTTTGGAGCAGATTATTACGGATGATTTGAATGCACAGCGTGTGGAAGCGGTAGTCACCCGCTTTCCCCCGGAGCCCAACGGATATCTCCATGTAGGGCATGCAAAGTCCATATGTCTCAACTTTGGTCTTGCGGAAACTTTTGGAGGCTCCTGTAATCTTCGTTTCGATGATACGAACCCTTCCAAGGAAGAAACGGAATATGTGGAGTCCATAAAAGAGGATGTCCGCTGGCTGGGTTTTTCCTGGGCCTCTCTTTGCTACGCTTCGGATTACTTCGATTCCTTTTATGCGTGGGCTCTGGAGCTTATCCGTAAAGGACTGGCCTATGTGGATCACCAGAATGCGGAAGAAATACGCAGCAGCCGGGGAACTCTTACGGAACCGGGAATTCCTTCTCCCTACCGAGATAGGTCTCCCCGGGAGAACGAGGAACTTTTCGAAAAAATGCGTGGAGGGGAGTTCGAGGAAGGGGAGTGCGTGCTCCGGGCAAAGATCGACATGGCTCATGCCAATATCAACATGAGGGATCCCGTACTTTATCGAATTCTCAAGCAGGCTCATCACCGAACGGGGGAGAAATGGTGCATCTACCCTATGTACGATTTCGCTCACGGATATGAAGATGCCATCGAAGGAGTGACACATTCCATATGCACTTTGGAGTTTGAAGATCATCGTCCTCTTTACGACTGGTTCCTCGAAAATGTCTCTGTTCCTTCCCGGCCCCGGCAGTACGAATTTGCCCGGTTGAATCTCACTTACACGGTCATGAGCAAACGCCTTCTCAAGGCCCTGGTAGACCGCACGATCGTAGATTCCTGGGATGATCCCCGGATGCCCACCATCAGCGGGCTCCGGCGTCGGGGTTGTTCTCCCGAAGCATTGCGGCGCTTTTGCCGGGAGATAGGGGTGTCTAAGGCGAACAGTATGGTGGATCTCGAGTTCCTCCATTATATTCTTCGAGAGGAACTCAACGCCCAAGCGCCCCGAGTAATGGTAGTGCAGAACCCCGTAAAAGTGATTCTTGAAAACTATCCCGAAGGTAAGGTGGAGTATCTGCAGGCGGAGAATAATCCCGAGGATCCTCAGGCGGGAACTCGCCAAATCCCCTTTTCCCGAGAGATTTACATTGAAGCGGAAGATTTCATGGAAAATCCTCCGAAAAAATTCTTTCGCCTCTTTCCGGGAGGAGAAGTTCGACTGAAACACGCCTATCTTATTACATGCCGGAGAGTGGAACGGAACAGCGCAGGAAAAATTACCACTCTCTACTGTACCTATGATCCCGAGACAAGAGGCGGAGACGCTCCGGACGGCAGGCGAGTGAAGGGAACTCTTCATTGGGTTTCTGTCCCTCATGCCCTTTCCGGAGAAGTGCGGCTTTACGACACCCTTTTTACTCTCAAAGACATGAGTAAAATGGAAGAGGGAAAAACCTACGAAGATTATCTCAATCCGGACTCGCGGGTAATCCTTGGAGAATGCAAGATGGAGCCTTCTCTTGGCGATGCACTTCCCGGAGATCGTTTCCAGTTTCTGCGGCAGGGGTATTTTGTGGTGGATCGGGACAGTGATCAGGCACATCTCGTGTTCAACCGGATCGTTTCGCTCAAGGATAGCTGGAAAAAGATCGCAGCCAAGGAATAGGGAACCCGATCTGAAATGCTCCCTTTCCTTCAGACCCGGCAGTCCCTTTCTCAGAGATTCAAGCGCTTGAAAAGCCGAACAGGAACGAGAAACGGAGGGAGAAGCTTCAATATTTGTTTTGAAAATATCTAGGATCTTCCGATTTGCCGTATTGTAAGGAACACCAAAATTCCCCCGGGTTACTTCTTTGTGGAGTAAATTCCCCGTGGCGAAGGAATGCAAAGGAGGATGAGGCGATGAGAAAAAGAATGCTCTTGCTTTTCGTAGCGTGTGCCCTGTTGGGAAGTACCGGAGGGGCCTTGGCCCAGAGTCAGCCCCTCTTGGTTTCACAGCCGGTTTATGAGGGAATGCAGTTTTTCGTGTGCCAACCATCCTGGGCTCCTCCGGGGTGGTACATGACCTATGATGGCTATCCCGTTTCCCGGGGATTCGGCGGTGTCTGGTACTATGGTGTTCCTTCGGGAGAATCGCTTGTGCCTTCGGCCTATGTAGTCGGATCTGTCATTCCTGCTCAGGTATCCCTTGTTCCCTTTACGCAGATCGTTTCGGCGGTTTCCCCGGTTCCGGTGATTCCCTACTGGCTCCAAAACACCCGTTTCGTAGAAGTGGCTGCGTGGAATTTCCTGGTAGATCGCATGGGTATGCTTGAACGTCCCAGGGTTCCTCTCGCCTGGAAGGGAGATCGCCCCGCCTGCATATTCGCATGGACCGGAAAAGAGTGGTATAAAATGCTCGCCCGGGATGGGGGGGAGAGCCCCGGTGAAATTCTGAAACGCCACGGAGAGACTCTGCAGAACTTCGTCCGCCGGAACGGATTTATCTGGAACGATGCAGATACTCCCACCCTGGCAAATCAGGCTGCGGTGTGGGGTTTTCTCTGGATGGGCCGTATGGCGCCTCTGAACATGTGGTAGAGGAGGGATGAATATGAGCTTTTCTCGTTTTTCCCGGTTTCTCCTGGCTCTCTTTCTGGGAATGTCTTTCTTGTTTGGAGGAGCCCTTGCGGGATTTGCCAAGGATGTGGGGGGGCAGTCTCCGGTACTTATTGTGGCTCCGAACTACACGGATGCTTATACAACTTCCGGAGGGCGTCAGGCTCTTCCGGGAAGTCCTGTATACCTCACTCCCGATGGATACCCGGTTATGCGCACCGCTCAAGGTGAATGGATTTACATGGTAAATCCTGAGGCCGTGCGGATTCCAGGGCCACAAATTACTGTGATCAGTCCTGGAATCCCCCTGATGTATGGATATCCCTACCCCCTGGAAATGACATCCTGCCCACAGGGAGTTGTCCCGGCGCCTTCGCAACAGATACAGCAGTTTTCCCAGCCTCCCCAGGGAATGGTGCTGCCTCCTCTAACGCCTTCGGGACAGGTATACTACTATCCTGCAGGAGCAGGAGGCTTTGTTGTACAGCCTCATCAGTAAAAGCAGGGGCTGAAGAGAACCTGGAAGGGTGTTTTTCGTGTCCAAAATATTTTGGGGAAAACTACTGCTTGTCTGTTGGCTTATTCTGGAAGGCGGAGCTTTTAGTCTCGAAGCTTTTCAAAACGAACCTCAGGGTTTTCGAGGAGCTTCCTGGTGGTCTGGTATCCATGGTTTCTCAAGGCTCTATCTTTTCGAAAAAGACGGTTCTTGGGAGCTGTATCGCCGGGAAGGAGAAAGCCTCCTTTTCGGAGAAGCCCAGCTGGATGACGTGCTCTATTATTTTGTAAACCAGCATTTTGCAGGAGTTTTCCTCGGAACTTACGGCCAGGCAAACAGAGACTTGCTGCTTCGGGAAGCTTCCCGGCGGTGGGGGCCGGGGAAGCCTTTGATTTTTGAAAAGAACCTCTATGGTTACACTTGGTATGGACGCTCAGTGGCGGCTCATCTCCATTATGACCCTCTCACCGAAGAATCGCGGCTTGTCATAACTCCCTTCTTTTCCAGAGACTCTCTTGGAAGAGAGATTGGAGATTTACAGCGAGACTTTGCGGTTCTTGTGAGGGGCAAGAATCCTTTAATGAGAAACACGCCCTTTCGCAAAGAAATTCCTCTTTTTGCCCCTGGGGGAGATCGCTATCCCAAATGGTGAGGCGAAAAAAAAGATATCAGATCGGAGCGGGGGAATCTTCTATTGCGGAGAGAATTAAAATATTTTTTACATAATTTCTATAAGGGGGTGCTTTTAGTGGAAAAACGAAGTAAATTTTTAATCCGTATCCTTGCTGTTGGGGTGCTTCTTGCCTTTGCCGGAGCAGGAGCCGCTACGGTAGAAGCCGCAGTCTACGCCTCTCCCGTGGCGGTTTGGGGGGTGCCCATGGTGCCTGTGGTAGTTTCCGGGACGACACCCGTGATAATTTCGCCGCCTTTGGTGCCTTTGGTAGTAGGCTATCCTTGGGGAGGAGCATATTATTACGGACCGCCTCTTTCCCCTGGATATGTTTATACTGGCGGGTATTACTCTCTTCCATATACTGCAGTTATCATACAAAAATAATTCGTTACATCAAGAGTGGCTATTTTCCCTAGGGAAGATAGCCACTCTTGATGTAACGAAGTTTCCCCCACGTGGGGCGGATTCCCGATGGTCAGATCAAAGTTTTTCAGATTTGAAGACTCGAAAATACCAGCCAAACCAGATAAGCTAAATATGTAAAAGAGAAGAGCGCTCCTTCAAGGCGGGTTATGCGCCCTTGGGCCTCTCGAGAACCTTTTTTACAGAAGAAAAAGAGCAGTAGCGTGAGCCCCCCCATGACGAGGCAATCTCGGGAAAGCACTTCCGGGGGAACCTTGATGGGGTGAATTGTTCCGGCGATACCCACTACGGCAAGAGTGTTGAAAAGATTGGATCCCAGAACATTGCCGAGAGCGATATCGCTCTTTCCTTTGCGGATTGCCGCTACGGATGAGGCAAGTTCCGGAAGGGATGTCCCGATGGCTACTATGGTGAGTCCGATAATAAGGTCGCTTACTCCGAGAGCATGGGCCACCAATACCGCTCCCCATACAAGAGCTTTGGAGCTTGCCATAAGCACCCCAAGACCGATGCAAAGCTGCAATAGAGAGCTTTTCAGAGATCCGAGGTTTTTTTCGGAAAGTTCTTCCATTTCCCCCGGAAGGAGCATCTCCGGAGGATCTCCCTTCATTCCCCTGTAAAGAGACCATCCCATGATCAGAAAGAAAAGAAGGAGCAGAACCAGGGCGTCAGTGCGGGAAATTTCTCCGTTGAAAAGCTGTAGAATTGCAAACAGAGTGGCTCCGATAAGTAGCGGAAGCTCTCTCTTGACAACTTGGGTATGTACCGCAATGGGGGATAGAAGAGCTGTTATGCCAAGAATCAGAGCGATGTTGGCGATGTTCGATCCGTAGGCGTTTCCAAGAGCAAGCCCAGGATTTCCTTGGAATGCGGAAAAGGCAGAGACAATCATTTCTGGTGCGGAGGTACCGAAGCCCACGATAAGCATTCCTACTAAAAGCTGAGGCATTCCCAGCTGTTGTGCGGTAGCTACTGCGCCATCCACAAAGTAGTCTGCGCTCCACACGAGAAAAATCAGTCCGAGAATTAAGGCTGCCAGAGCGGCAAAAAGCATAATATCTGTTCCTCCCTTTCGTTATTTATCAAGCATTTTGTTTTTCCCAATTTGAAAATACCGGTACGCCAACATGGCGAGTAAGGTCGTATTATACTCGACCCCAGTGTTTTTTAAAAAGACAGGTTTTCACAAAAACCCTTTAGATCAGGAAGTTGTCGCAGATTTCAGGGCGGCAGAGTCTGCAAGAGTTGTTGTGGCCTCTGTTTTTATCGAATCTTATTTAATTTTCATCTTGCCGTAAAATGCAACATTCCGGCGTTATGGAATTTTTGGTAAAATAAAGAGACTTTTTCAGAAGTAACGCTTAAAGTTAGACTTTACGGCACCTTTCCCTTTTTACCCGATATGTTTTTCCTCTCTCTTTATGCTTTATGCCGGATTGCCGAGGATTCGGAGAAAGGATTTTCCCGTGGCAAAACTTTATTCCCGTATGCTTTTATTTATTTTGCTCCCGCTTTCCCTGGTGCTGCTTGTGTGCCCTCCCCCCATGGAGCGTATGGTGGAGAAGATTCGAGGTGTGCCCTATATAACCCCTCTTCTGGAAGAGCCGATTTCTTCGGGAGTTCCCCGCATAGACCGGAGGGATTTTCCGGAGGGCCTGGAAAATATTCAGCGGAGCCTTTGGTGGTGTGCGAAAAATGCGGAAAAGTACCGGCAGAACTCCATGAAGATGGAGGAAGTCTCTCCCCGGGATTGGCAAGCTTTTGCGGAGAGATTTCTGGATTCCTCCGAGAAAGAGGGGCGTTTTCTCTACACGGAATCCAGCCCGATCTTTCCCATGGAGCAGCTTTTTTTCTATTCTCTCCATTTCGAGGAGGATCGTTTTCTCGCTCCCGTGCCTTTTCTGGAAAAAGGACATATTCCCTTGGGATTGGGAGGCATTTTTCTTTGCCTTCTCGGAAGCTGGATAGGCAAGCTTTATCGAAGTTCTTCCCGGGGAGGCATTCTCGTGGCACGTCCCATGATTCTGCTCTTGTGGGATGCCATAACGATCCTGATTCTTTCGGTTTTTGCTTACGGAGTTCTCGATGTGCTTTTTGTCTCTCTTTGGAATACCCGGGGATGGGATTCGGAGTTTCGGGTTATGGGAATCTTCATGACCCTCATCCTCGTTCCCGTTATGGCTTTGTTCATTACCGCCACGGGAGCTCAGGAGGTGTTCGTGGAGGAGAGCGGCGTCATTTTGAGAGGAATGACGGGATTCAACAAACTGGAGTGGAAAGATTTCCGGGATATTCGGGTTAGCACTCTCCGAAGCGTGAAAAAGGTGCGGAACCTGCTGGCTCCGAAGGAAGTGACCCGGTTTCTCCTGCTGGAAGGAGAGGAGGTGGTCCTTCGGATTATGGAACCTCCGCTTAAAAAAACGAAAAGGAGAATCCTGGATGCTCTGGCTTCCCGGGGATCCCAGGAACTTGTCTCCAAAATAGAAGTCGTGAAAAAGGATTGGGGAGCCTAGGCCTTTTTATCCCCCCTTGGAGAATCGATTTTTCCTAGAAGGAGGTCTTTGCCATGTTGCATATATCAAAAAGAATGTCCTTTTTTCTGCTGTTCTCGCTCCTGGTCGTGTCTCGAGAAGCCGCTGGGGCGTCTCCGGCGGTGCTGGAGGCCCAGGCGGATAATCATGTATATGCCTATAAATACAGGAATTGGAATAACTCCAATTGGGGGGCCTATGGCTCTCTGGGAGCGGGGTGGCATCCCCTGGGAGGAGAAAAACGGACCTATCTCCGTTTTGCCCTTCCCCGGGTGAACGCCGTTTCCTCTGCGGTTCTGAGACTGTATCACTATCATTCCGCAGGAACGGGAACCCTGGATATATGCGTTCATCGGGTTACCTCTCCCTGGCAGGAGGGGAGGGGAAATTATTCTTCCCCGGCGGAACCCCGTCCGGGGGATCTTACATGGGAGAATCAACCTTCCTTTGATCCCCGGCCGGAAGTGTGCTTCTGCCCGGGGGGCAATCCGAACAAGTGGGTGGATGTGGACATTACGAATCTCGTAAACGCATGGCTCCGGGGAACTCCCAATCACGGGCTGGTTCTCGTCTCCCGGGGGCCCCTTTCCCAAAACGTTCCGGAATGCCAGTATGGGTTCCGTTCCCGGGAATTTCCGCAAAAAGATCAGCGGCCGATCCTGCTCCTGGACCAGGCTCCGGCGAAACCCCTGGAGCCGGATTCACCTTCCGGGAAGGTGCTCTTTTTCGACGATTTTTCTCAAGGGGCTTCCAAATGGAATGCCCAGGGCTTTCAGGCCCGTTGGAAGGATGAAAAAATTTTTTGGCAGGATCCTCAGCATCGGCCCCTCACATCGAAAACGGAAATTCCCCTGGAGAACGTTATTATCGAATACGATGCCTGGTGCGGCGAAGACGGCCTGCCTATGCGGTGGCAGAATGCACAGGGGGATGGGTATGTGGTGGTTCCGGGGTCGTGGCGGAACACACGCTCCCATGTCGGCCGTAGCAGAGATCCGGTTCAGTGGAAGATGGGGGAGCACATACGTCTGCAAACCTGGCAGCATTACCGCATATGCCGCATAGAAGATTCCTTGAAGGTTTACGTGGATGGGAGCTTGATCATAGATAAAATCCTTACCGGTAGGTTTGCCGGAAAAGGAACCCTCAACTTTTACTCCTATTCCGAGGTGGCCTTGGATAACGTCAAGGTTTCTCTTCCTTAAAAACTAGTCCCTTTGGCAAGGAGGGACTTTAAATGTC
>Ga0334890_1004222_pt1 | contig 13462 bp, 13 predicted proteins | sample GraSluR1_MG_3_FD_207220 | JGI IMG/M metagenome (GOLD analysis project Ga0334890, IMG submission 207220) | Sludge microbial communities from methane-producing bioreactor in Wageningen University, Netherlands - Granular Sludge_31_08-R1 | ecosystem: Engineered > Bioreactor > Anaerobic >... | reverse complement strand
CCTAAACTATCTTTAAAAACTCCCCAAAGACCAGCAAAAGCAAATAATTTCTTATTTCTTAAGGCAAAACGATAAGGTGTTTTTGTAGAGGTACTTCTTTCCCATTCATAGAACCCATCCGCAATTATCAAACATCTTCTTTCTAAGAATGATTTTTTAAAACTTGGTAAAGTATCGATAGTCTCCATTCTAGCATTGATAATACTCATTTTGTCATCTTTAGCAAAATCTGGGGTAAAACCCCATTTCAAAAGACCAACACGATACTTTGTCTTATCATTGATTATAGACAAAGCACTCTGTGACGGAGCAATATTATATCTAGGTAATTCAATCTTTTCATCCAGCAATTCTATATTATAATATTTCTCTAAGTATTCAGATAGTTCCTTTTTTGAAACAGAAATTGAGTATCTACCACACATTGTATTCACCTGCTTATTTATTTTTTTGGATGATGTTTATGATACTTTCTAAAGTTCCTGATTTCTTCTTTGCCATCAAAATGTTTTTTACCACTTGAAACAGTCTTGTTAGATTTGCTATCTTTATCCTCTTTCATCGTTCTTTGATTAATTTGATTAGCAATTTTTCTTTGTTGTGACTTGCTTTTAATATTTAAATAGGGGTCTTCATCATTTTTTTTCTTAAGTCTTAGATAACTCTGATAATCTATCTCCGTATTTGAGATTATCCTGAACTTATGATTTTTCTTTACTCTTGGCATTTTTGAAGCTATTTCAGAGGCTTCTTTACGATTCTTTGCGATAATCGCGAAAGTAATGGGAATGAATCTATCACTTCCAACATGACCACATTTACATACAACAGCAAAATACCTTCGCTGTGCTGATTTATTAATTTTATATGTCGATTCTTGGTTTGGATTTTGAAAGTTTATAGAAGCTGCACTATTAAGTTTTCCATAATCTTTAAATACATTGATGTTTTGACAAGTTGTCATACCTTTAAAAGCATCTTCATGGATGATTTTTACTGATTCAGGAATCGTTATGCTCAGCAAATTAATGCAGTTTAAAAAAGCATTCGCACTTATGGTTATCAAACAACTAGGCAAGACGATATCTGACAGGTTGCGACAATTTGCAAAAACTTCTTGTGGCAATATCTCAACTCGTGAATCCCTTACAAAATAAACTTTTTTCAAAAATGTAAAATCTTTAAACAAACCCTTTTCGATACTTTCAACATTTCTTGTAATTGTAATTTTTTTTACATTCTTAAAACCAGAAAAATCATAAGTTTTCAATTCTGTAGTTTGTTTAGGTATTGTTAAATTTGTTGTCTTACTTTGATATATATCAGATAGTTCTACCATAAAACCACCTCAAAAAAATAATTAAGTGATAACTATGTATATTATACAATCATTATCACTTAATTTAAATATCACAGTATAAATTTAAACAGCTTTTTTATCTTCAGGTAAAACTATATTTAAAACTATACCAACAATAGCAGCTAAACTCATTCCATAAATCTGAAAACCACTAAAAGCAATCTTTGCTTGACCTAAACCAATAACCAACATTGCAGCCACAATAATGATATTTCTCATTGATTTCAAATCAACTTTACTATCCAAAAGAATCTTTAATCCATTCGCTGCAATAAATCCATAAAGTATTATTGACATACCTCCCATTACACTTGCAGGTATTGATGCAACTAGTGTTGTAAAAACATTGATAAATGAGAGTAAGATAGCGATAATTGCTGCTCCAGCAATAACATAAACACTTGCGACCTTAGTCATTCCAACAACAGAAGTATTTTCACCATAAGTCGTATTTGCTGGTCCACCAACCATAGCTGCAAAAGCAGTTGCCAAACCATCACCCATTAAAGTTTTATCTAAACCTGGATCTGTCAAGAAATCCTTATCAACAATCTTTGATAAAACAGCATGATCACCGATATGTTCTGCTGCTGTTACAAATGCTAATGGCGCGATTGTTAAAACTGCAGCAAAATTCATTTGATAGAAAGTAATGTTAGAACCTAAAACCTTCATATTTCCATCCCTAAAACTCAAGAACATAAACTCAGGAATCCTAAACCACTCCAAAGGTTCCGTTAAAACTCGATTGACTTCGCTAAAATCAACAATTCCTAAGATGACAGCTAAAATATATCCACCAACAATCCCACATAAGAATGGGATTATTCTCAAGAAACCTTTTGCTTTGATTGCAATCACAATTACGGTTACAAAAGCAAAAGCAGCTACTACCATATCTTTCCAACTTCCTCCTGCTAATCCTGAGTTCCTAACAGCTACAGTTGAAAGACTGAGACCAATAATCATAATCATCGGTCCAATTACTATTGGAGGTAAAACCTTATGAAGCCATCTAGTTCCAATAAGTTTAATCAAAACAGCAATAACTACATAAACAAGACCTACTGTCAAAAGACCAGTTAGTGCTGATGCATAATTACCCACTCCAAACTCGTCATAACCACTAACTGCACCAATAACACCGATATATGCAAACGAGCTACCTAGATATACCGGTACCTTTGCTTTTGTACAAAGGATATAAATCAATGTTCCCATACCTGAAGAGAATAATGCAACACTAATTGGCAATCCTGTTAAATAAGGAACCAATATTGTTGCGCCAAACATTGCAAACACATGTTGCAAACTAAGAACCAGCCATTTCGCCTTATTAGGCTTTTCATTTACTCCAATAATCATTTTTTCACTCATAATTTCCTCCTTATATTTTTCTTTAAAAAAAAGATGGAAAAATTTCCACCTTCAATTTTTAAACTAAAATTAAAAACTTAATAACAAAGTTGATAACAAACAGTGCCGCTAGTATATACATTACCAAAGACACATCTTTTCTTCTTTTTGTCAAAGACATCATGAAAGCATAGAAAATGAAACCAAAAGCTATTCCTTCTGCAATTGAGAAAGATAAGACCATCGTCACAATTGTTATAAACGTAGCTGAAACAACTATTGTATCATTCCAGTTGATGTCTTTCAATGAAGAAATCATCAAAGCTCCAACAAAAACCAAAGCCATCGATGTAACTGGAGAGAAGTAAACACCAGGTTCAACTTCAATACCACCAACAAATGAAAACAGTGGGTAGAAAAGTAAACTCACAATAAACAATATCCCAACTACAGTTGCAGACAATCCTGTTCTAGCACCTGATTCAATCCCTGTAGTAGACTCGATATATGATGTAACAGTTGATGTGCCAACAATAGCTCCAACAATTGTTCCAGTAGCATCAGCTAAAAGCGCTTTGTCTCCATCAATTAATTCACCATTCTCATCCAATAACCCTGCATCATGACCTACAGCTACTAAAGTTCCAGCGGTATCAAAGAAATCCACAAATAAGAAAGTAAAGATAACAGCATAAGCAGTTGGTTTGCTAAGAAGTGAACCTAAAGCAGTAAAAGCTTGTCCAAATGTTGACTGAACATCACCGATTCCACCAAGATTAACTCCACCTAAAACTGGCATCAAACCTTCTAAACCAGGGAATATAGCCCCTAATACTACTCCTACTATACCTGTAAGCAATATCGAGATAATAATCGCAAAGCTACTAATACGTTTGTTTAAAGCATATAATCCAAAAACTAAGAATAACCCAAAAATCCCTAATAATACTGTTGGATGTGCTAAATTTCCAAGTTCAACAAATGTTGATCCATGAGAGACGATGATACCAGCATTTTTAAACCCAATAAAAGCAATAAAGAAACCAATACCTGCTCCAACAGCCAATTTTAAATCCTTAGGAATAGCATTGATAACCATTCTTCTCAAACCAGTGACTGATAAAACTAAGAACAAAACACCACTGATCATTACTGCTGCTAAAGCTTCTTGCCAAGTAAAATTCAAAGCATCACAGACAGTATAAGTAAAAAATGCATTAACACCCATACCTGAAGCCAAACCTACTGGATAATTAGCATAAAGCCCCATCACAAGTGAAGCTACTGCTGCAGCTATAGCTGTAGCTGCAAATACTGCCGCAAATCCCATCCCGGTTGCACTTAACATTCCAGCGTTAACTGGTAAGACATAAACCATTGCTAAGAAGATTGTTACTCCACCAATCAACTCTTTAGAGATTGATGAATCGCGTTCCTTAATCTTAAAGAACTTGTTTAAACTTGATACAATTTTTTCCACAATATCCTCCATTTACTCTGTTTTTTTTAATATTTGGCCATAATAAAAGCCTTAGAAATAATCTAAGGCTAGGCAAACAAATAAACAAAACTCCTGGGTTTAATAAATTTGAGTGAATAGCCGTAGTCTTGTCTTTTACGGTGACAAGGTAGAGACGTTCGAACCATATTATCGAATTTATACGACCAAATATTAACTTGATTTAATTATAAACAAAGGATTAGCTTAACTCAACAAAAAAATTCATGAAAACGCTTTACTCAAGAATAATAAATCTCTCTTTTAAATCTAACTTGTCTTTATCAACTGGAAGCTTAACAATGTTTCCAAAAGGCATTTGAGCATCCAAAACCCAATTTCCAGGAAGTTTGAAAACACTCTTAACCTCATCTTGAATCAATTCATTGTAGTGTTGTAAAGATGCTCCTAAACCTAAACTTGCAAATGAATTCCACACATTTATCTGCATCATTCCGTTTTGTTGTCTGGCCCAATCAAGGAAATTCTTTTTATACAATGGAAACTTTCTTGTTAATCCTTCCGTAGTTTCAAAATCATCAAAAAACAAAACAGTTCCATAAGCAGCTTTAAACATGTTCATCTTAGCTGCTGATTTTTCAAAATCTTGTTCACTAGTAACCTTTTTAATCGCTGATTTAACCATATCCCAAAAAATTTCATGATACTTATCCACTAATAAAACCATTCTTTGGCTTTGTGAATTATACGCTGAAGGTGTATGCTTCAATACAGTTTCTAAAACATTAACTATCTCTTCTTTCTTTACTTTAATATCTTTATTCAAATCATAAACTGACCTTCTAAGTATCAATGTTTGTAAATTTTCCATCATCTCACACTTACTCCTTAACTATACCAAGATTTACTAATTTGACGCCATTAGCTAAACTATCACTTATCGGGCAATTCTTCTCGATAAACTTCGCAAAATCTTCAAGTTCTTCTTTGCTGTTATCAGATTTAAAGTGCATCTTGAATCTAATTTCTGAAAAGCCCGTTCTTACATCTGCTTTTTGCATTATTCCAGCCATATCCATATCCCCTTCAACATCGAGATAAAATTCTGTGAAACTTATGTTGAATTGCTTGGCAAACATTGTTGCCACAACAACCTGACATGCCCCCATTACACTAAGTAATCCTGCCATGGGGTTAACACCTTTATTTGTACCACCCATTCTTTCTGGTTCATCAAAGATAATCTTAAAACCCTGGGATTCTGTCAAAACTTGCATACCTTCATCTAACTTCAAAGCTGTTGCTTTAAAAGTTGTTAGCATATTACCACCTCTTTCTAAAACAATTATAACATTATTTCGAATTCGAAACAAATTATATGCTTAAAAACTGCTGGATTTTACCAGCAGTCTTCTATTTGCGCTTGAACCTTTTTTCAAAAAGCTGTTTTCTTGTCGCTTCTCTTTTTTCAATAAAAGCATTTACTTTCATTGCTTTTAGATATAAATTCAATCTATCTTGACTTAAAAGTCCTTCATTTATAGCTTTTTTAACCATGCAGCCGATTTCAAAGCGATGTGAACAATCCTTGAATCTACAACCATCCGCTAGATTAAGAACATCTTCAAAAGCTTCTTCTGAAACACTTGCAGCACTGATAACTCTAATTCCTGGTGTATCTATAACAGCTGTAGAATCATCTATTCTAATCAACTCGCGATTGACAGTAGTATGCCTTCCTTGAGCATCTGAAACCCGTATATCCTCTGTTTTAAGATAATCTTTTTCTAAAATTTGGTTGATTAATGATGATTTTCCTACACCGCTACTTCCCAAAAAAACACTTATCTTGTTTTTCATCACATCTTTAAGTTTCATGATTTCTTCATTGTTATATATACTAACAGGAATTATCAAAGAATCAGTTATTTCTTTTGCTTGATTAACAAATTCCTCTTTATTATCACAAAGATCACTCTTTGTCAAAAGCACGATTGTTTCATAGTTTTGCTTTGTAGTAATTGCTAAAAAATTTTGTAATTTTGTTAAATTAAAATCCTTGTTCATCGATAGACAGATAAAAACTAAGTCAATATTTGCGGCTAAGATTTGTCTTTCTTTTGATTTACCAACATCAAGACGTTCTAAAACACTTTTTCTTTGACAAAGTTCCTCAATAATTGCCAAACTATCATCAGCCATTCTAAATCTAACCATATCGCCGACCTGTGGAAAATCAGACTTGTTAAAGTTTAAATACTTATACCTCCCACTCACTTCAGCTTGATAATGGGTATTATTGCTTTCTATAATATATCTCTCTTTATATGCAATAATAACCTGTGCTTCTATTAACGATTTTACTGTTTGCTTATTAATGACTAATCCCTCCTTTCATTCTAGATTTGATTACCATCAACAAGCAAACAAAAAGGACCGCAAAACGGTCCTTAAGAATATCTAAATAAAAGACTTTATTTGCTTGCTGATGTATATGAAATTTTAACAAATAATCTTACCAACATAATACATCACCCTTTTCTAATAAGACTTCTTAAAATAATATACAATACTTTTAAATCTAAGTCAAGTTTTTTTTACAATGCTTCTGAAACTGTTTTTCCTTGCATATGCAGTATCAGATAATCTGGTCCACCAGCTTTTGAATCAGTTCCACTCATGTTGAATCCTCCAAAAGGTTGATAACCAACAATAGCACCAGTACATTTTCTATTAAAATATAGATTGCCTACATGGAAGTCCTCTCTAGCTTTTTCAAGATTCATTCTATTGTTTGAAATAACTGCTCCTGTCAATCCATACTCTGTATTGTTTACTACTTCAAGACCTTTATAAAAAGAAGAAACTTTACATACTGCCAAGACAGGCCCAAATATTTCTTCATGCATCAATCTTGAATCTTCTGAACAATCAATAAAAACAGTTGGTTGGATAAAATATCCAGTTTCATCATTGCTAATTCCACCAGTCAGAAGTTTTCCTTCTTTATTCCCGATTTCAATATACTCACTTATCTTCTTAAAAGCATTGTGATCATTTACAGGACCCATATTGTTTGAATAGATTACTGGGTCACCAAGATTAATCTTTTCTGTCTTGACTTTTATAAGACTGACAACATCATCATAAACCGCTTCATGAATTATTGCTCTAGAACAAGCAGAACATTTCTGACCTGAGAATCCAAAAGCACTTTTAACAATCGCATCAGCTGCCATATCCGGATCAATTCCTTCATCGACTAAAATAGCATCTTTTCCACCCATTTCAGCAATTACTCTTTTAAGCCAAATTTGACCCTCTTGTACTTTAGCTGCATTCTCATAGATATCGATACCAACCTGTTTTGAACCTGTAAAAGAAATAAATCTCGTCTTTGGATGTTTTACAATGAAATCTCCAATCTCAGATCCTCGACCTGGTATAAAGTTAACCACACCACTTGGCATACCTGACTCTTCTAAGATTTCCATCAACTTAAAAGCAATTACTTGAGTGGTTGAGGCTGGTTTCAATAAAACTGTATTTCCACTTACAATAGCCGCTGAAGTCATACCAGTTAGAATCGCTAAAGGGAAGTTCCAAGGAGCAATAACAGCACCCACGCCTAAAGGAATATATCTATATTCATTTCTTTCAAGATCTCTTCTGCTTAAAACAACATCATCAATTCTATCTAGTTGCAACATCTGTCTTCCATAATACTCTAAGAAATCAATAGCTTCAGCTGTATCAGCATCAGCTTCAGCCCATGGTTTTCCAGCTTCCAAGGTCATCAAAGCTGACATTTCATGTTTTCTTCTCCTCATGATATTAGCTGCTTTAAACAAAACATCCGCTCTTACCTTGGGATTAACTTTCTTCCAAGTCTCAAAAGCTTCCAAAGCTTTTCTCATCGCCAACTCTGCTTCTTTAATTCCCGCTTGTGAAATCTCTCCAATTATCTCTTTGTGATTGGCAGGATTAAGAGATTTGACAAATTTGTCAGTAAAAACTTTCTCTCCATTGATAATCAAAGGATATTTCTTTCCTAAGTAGCTTCTAACCTTTTTGATTGCTTCTTGATAAAGTAAAACATTCTCCTGTTTAGAAAAATCTGTTAATGGTTCCGTTCTGTAATCATAAATAGCCATAAAATTTTCATTCCCTTCTTTATACTACTGAGTGTTCGTAATCAGTAGCTATATTATCTTTAAAACGATCAATATGCAAATCTTTAGCATATTCATCAAGTTCTTGACCCAAAATCATTTCTCTTAATAATTCCCCTGTAATTGGAGCAAACATAAATCCATGCCCTGAAAAACCACATGCCATATAAAATCCTTTGACAAGCAAAGTATCTGAGATAATCGGTTGTCGATCTGGAGATACATTATAAGAGCCACCCCAAGTCCTAATCACTCTTAGTTTTGCTACTTCAGGAAGAATATCTGAAACCGTTAAAGCCATTTCATCAAGAAACTCAAAGGATGATGAGATATCATGAGATGGTTTAGCATCAGGATTACTTCTTCCCATTAAAAAACTGCCATGCGGAACCTGTTGACAATAGATATTTTTAGAAAAACTCATCACCATCGGACCTTGCATCGGTTTAGTTGGTTCAGTTACTAAAATCTCATGATTTTCTGAAAAAACTGGGATATCAACTCCAACCATTTCCCCAACTTCTTTTGCAAATCCTCCAGCAGCATTTAATACTTTATCAGTTAAGATTTCTCTTTTATCAGTCACAACTTTATAGATGGTTTTATCTTTTACAATAATGCTTTTTACCTCTTCAAAAAAATAGAATTGTACTCCCAAACGTTTAGCTTCTAAATAATACGCTTCACTCATTAAAAACGGATTGACATGACCGTCTGTTTTACAAAATGTTGCAGAAACAAAAGCGTCTTTATTCAAATGAGGTACGATTTTTAAAGCCTCTTCTATAGTCAACTTCTCGCTTTCAATTCCAATTGAGTTTTGTAGCTTAACATTCTTGCTAAATTGCAAGTCTTCTTTTTCATTTGTAGCTAAAATCAGATAACCTTCTTGTTTAAACTCAATATCTTTGTGATAATTAAGTTCTTGATTTGCTCTAGCAAAGAACTCAATTGATTTCTTTGCTAGAATACAATTAAGTTTAGTTGCCCATTGCTGTCTTACTCCAGCCCCACATCTTCCTGTTGCTCCATTAGTAAAGTAATCCTTATCAATCACAACAACATCCTTCATACCAGCTTTAGCAAGATTATATGCTGCACTTAAGCCACTGATTCCAGCTCCTACTATAACAATACTGGCCTTATTCATCTTCTTGCTCCTTTGCTTTAGCAATGTCTTTTAAGACTACACCTGTAATCAAAGGTCTTGTTTTTTGTAATTTTACATCTTCACGATTTATTTTCAGATAATTTGCAATTTCAGTTTGAATCAAATGAGCACAATTTTGACTTTGACAAGGTCCCATACCTACTCTTAAAATCCTTTTCAAGTCCTCGAATGTTTCATAACCCATTTCTAAACACTCATGGATATCAGCCAATGTAATATCTTCACAGCGACAGATTATAATATCTTTTTTATTCATATGGTCTCCTTATAGTAACAAAGTCATAAAGATAAGGTTGTTCGATGGAAATGGTCACAACCGCAGTACGGTCTGTTTTCTTAGTGATCATCACATTTTCAATCAAACATGGTTTATCCAGTATCTTGCCGCTGCGATCAACTGCTAACCATTTCTCGCCAACCTTTGGTAATGGAGTAAACTCATAAGGAATCTTGAAGTATGCTTTACCATTCTTTATCATCACCACCATAATAGCTAATCCCGGACAAGCATAGATACAACTTGAACACCCTGTACATTTATCAAAGTCAATTTTCGGAACTTGATTGATATCTTCTCCAATAGTTATTGCATCAAACGGACAACTAGTAGCACAGGGATTGCATGGTATTTCAGTATAGCATTCAATTATTGCTTTGGGTCTAGTTAAGACCTTCAGTTCGGGAAATTTAGATTTTACCAAATCTCTTGTTGCTACTCCATCTTGATTAATCATAAATCTCACCTACCTTTTTTAATCCACATCTAATTTTCTCTCCACATGGCCCTTGTCTTAATATACACAATTGATTATTTAATTCAAACTCTAAAGCTTCATCATTGGGATGAATAAATCCAAGATGCCTTGCGGCCATCAAGCCACAAATCTTTCCTTCAACCATCGCGCTTGAAGCTTCTTCTATTCCAGTTACATCACCACAAGCATAAACGTGAGGCAATGACGTCTCATAATCACAAGTTTTGATAGGTACTAACCCACCTAATTCATTGACGTAAATCATATTTGCTTCTGCCATTGATAACAATTGATGCATCGGTGATAAACCAACACTAATACAGATTGTATCACAGTTTAATACTTCTTCTGTACCTTTAATTCTCTGCCATAAATCATCTAGTTTGACAATTTCAACACCTTCAACTGCATCAAATCCAAGAGCTTTAGTTATTGTCGTTGAAGTTAGAATGTCAACTCCAAGGCGTTTTAACTTAGATGCATGCACCAAATATCCACCAATATTCTTACTCGCTTCAACAACGGCTTTTACTTTGACTCCTGCTTGCATCAATTGATAAGAAACAATCAAACCAATATTACCACTACCAACCATTACAACTTCTTTGCCTGGTAAAACACCGTGGATGTTCATTAAAGTTTGAACAGCTCCTGCACCATATATACCTGGTAAATCATTATTTTCAAATCCTAGAAATTTCTCTGATGCTCCTGTAGCAATAATTATTGCTTTTGCTTTAACCTTAAAATATTTATCTTTTTGATAAACTGTTATTATATTGTCTTTATATAACCCAACAACTGTAGCATCGAGAAAAATCTCTAAGTTACCTTCATTCTTAATCTCATCTATAAGAATTTTAGCAATATCTATCCCTCTTGTTTTTGCATATTGAGATTCAGAGCCAAAAAACTTATGTGTCTGTTTAACTAATTGTCCCCCTAAATCAAAACTTCTTTCAAACAAAGCAACCTTCATATCGGCTTCTAAAGCAACCTTGCAAGCTGACAAACCTGCCGGCCCACCACCAATGACAACCAAGTCTTTATATATCATTCGCCAATTCCTCCGTAACCTGGCTAACGACAATCATGCCCTCTTCTAATAGAGTCATACAGGTCTTGACATTATCAATGCCATTAACTGTCATATTGCATGAGCCACAATTGCCAATTGCACAATAAAAACCTCGCGGCCGTTTATGGATTATGCTGTTAGAAAAATGCATAATTCCATTATCAACTAATGCAGCAGCGATAGTATCACCTTTAAAACCTTGGAGTTTTTTACCGTTGTAAGTAAAAAACAGCTTTTCTTCATTCTTGAATGTAAGTATAGGATGCTCATCAACCCTCATTTTATCACCACTTTCTACATTGACTATTTTATCATAAAGCGCTTTCATACAAAAGCAAAATTTCAAATATTTTTCCAAGCAATCTCAAGGCGCATACAGGCTTCCTCCATCTCAATTTTACTCATATTAGAGTATCCAAAAACTATAGTTTTTATCGGTTGATTAACACATTTCTCAAGCGAGTATTCATAGAGCCCATAAACTCTTACCCCTTCTTTTTTTGCTTTTTCCACTAAATCAAATTCAGTAATTTCAGTTTTGATATCAACAAGAAAATGCAATCCAGACTCCTCTCCATAAATCTTGATTTTATCGCTGTATTTAGAGTTTTCCAACAAACTAATCAAGGTGTCTCTTTTACTCTTATAGTTAGTTTTCATTCGGTTGAGATGTTTATCATATTCACCGATAGAAATAAATCTTTCCAAAACTAATTGATCAATTGTAGGAACCGAACAACTAAAGAAAGAAAACTTCTCTCTATAAAGCCTTGCTAATTTATCAGGCAATACCATAAAACTTATTCTAAAACTTGGAGCTAATGTCTTTGAAAATGAGTTCATATAGATTACTTTACCTTCATTATCCAATCCTTGCATTGCCGGTATTGGATTTCCAAAAAAACGAAACTCACTATCATAATCATCTTCGATAATATAGCGATCATTTTTTGATTTTACATACCTTAACAGTTCCATTCTTCTGTTAATTGAAGTAACAATTCCTTTAGGAAACTGATGGGATGGGGTGGTATGAATAACATCAACACTTTCTTTTTGCAATCTGTCAATACTTATTCCTTCCTCATCTAGTCCAATTGGCTTTACTTTAACTCCGTATGCTTGGTAAAGATAATAGTTTTTAACATATGAAGGGTCTTCAACTGCATAAACCTTATCTCTTCCTAAAAGGAGTACAATTAATGAAATAAGATGTTCAGATCCACTTCCAATCACTATTTGCTCATAAGAAGCATTTATCCCTCGATATGAAAACAAAATCTCTGATATTTTTTTTCTAAAGTCAAAATTTCCAAAAATATCTCCTCTATTAACATTATCTTTAAATTTGTCTAACATGATTTCTCTTTCAATTCTTGCAAATTTTTCGTAAGGAAAATTATTGGCATCAATTTGGTTTGTTTTAAAATCATAAAGATATGTCTTTTCTTTGTACATTTGAATTACAATTTCTTTCTTTTTGATTTTATTTGGTAGATCTATGTTAGTCGCAACAAAAAAACCCACTTTCGGAACTGACTTTATATAACCTTCTGCCAATAATTGCATATAGGCGGTTTCTACTGTCGTCTGTGATATTTTAAGATGATTCGCCAATTTTCTTTTTGATGGCAATTTCTCATTAATATGTAGTAGGTTATTCTCAATCGCTTTTTTTATTTGAGTATACAATTGCTCATAAAGAGCTGTTCTACTTCGTTTCTCTAGAAAGAATGTTAACATAAACTGACCCTTTCATTTTTATTAAATCTGAGTATTTAAAACATATCAGTTATAGTTATAATATAGATGAATAGATATGATTTGTCAAGTACAGGAGGAAAAATAATGAATGAACGTTATCAATTAAATAAAGAATTAGCACAAATGTTAAAAGGTGGAGTCATAATGGATGTGACAAATGCAAAGCAAGCGAAAATCGCTCAAGAAGCGGGAGCTTGTGCTGTTATGGCTTTAGAAAGAATTCCTGCCGATATCAGAGCTGCAGGAGGAGTATCAAGAATGTCTGATCCTAAACTTATCAAAGAAATCCAATCTGCAGTTACAATTCCCGTTATGGCAAAAGTTAGAATTGGTCATTTTGTAGAAGC
>Ga0334890_1004218_pt1 | contig 13481 bp, 10 predicted proteins | sample GraSluR1_MG_3_FD_207220 | JGI IMG/M metagenome (GOLD analysis project Ga0334890, IMG submission 207220) | Sludge microbial communities from methane-producing bioreactor in Wageningen University, Netherlands - Granular Sludge_31_08-R1 | ecosystem: Engineered > Bioreactor > Anaerobic >... | reverse complement strand
GGAATTCCGAGCCCCTGCCCCTGATTTTGGACGACCTTCTCGTCCGGTTCGACGAAACCCGCCAGCAGGGGGCCGCCGAGGCCATTCTCGAGGCGGCGGCGAACAACCAGGTGCTGCTCTTCACCTGCCAGAAAAAAACCCTCGACATTTTCCGGACCGTGGTGGAAACCCGGGGAACCTCTCCCGATTTTCTCGCCTTCCATTACATCGAGCGGGGAGCCATCCGCCCGGTCCTCTGAAGAAGAACCGTCGGTGCTCACTATCCGGGGACGGGAGCAGTCCCGTCCTCCTTTCGCGAAAGGCGGTACGAAAACGCCCATGATCCTTGCGGACACGCTGCGGAAACTCCCGGTGGGGGTGGTCTCCCCCCTGGAGCCGCTGAAAAACCATTGTTCATGGAAGATCGGGGGTCCGGCGGACGCCCTGGTCCAGCCCCGTACGGAGGAGGAGGTCATCCGCCTCGTGGAATTTGTCAGGGGAGAGAATGTTCCCTTCCTTGTCATAGGGAAGGGAACGAACCTGCTCTTCCCCGACGGCGGCATCCGGGGCGTGGTGATGAAGCTGGGCAGGCTTTTCTCCGACTTTTCCATCGCCGGTACGGAGGTGAGGGCCAGGGGTGGAATCTGGGTGCCGAAGCTGGTGAAAAACCTTGCCGACGCAGGGTTGTCCGGCTTCGAACACGCGGCGGGCATTCCCGGCTCCCTCGGCGGACTGGTCACCATGAACGGCGGCAGCCTGAGACACAGCGCCGGAGAGAACATCCGCTCGGTGGACGCCGTCTCCCTTGCCGGGGAGCGGCGGACCTTCACGAAGGATGAGTGCGGCTTCTCCTACCGGCGGTCCCTTTTCCAGGATCCTCCCGACATGCCGGAGAAGCGGTGGATCGTCCTCGGCGCCGTCCTGGATTTCCGGCGCTCGGACCCGGGGGCGGTGAGGAGGGAACAGATCCGGGTCCTTGGGGAGCGCAGGGGCAAATTTCCCCTTGACCTGCCGAACTGCGGTTCCGTGTTCACCAACGATCCGGCGGTTTACGAGCTCGCGGGCCCACCGGGGAAGATCATCGAGGACACGGGGCTCAAGGGGGAGACCGTGGGAGGGGCACGGGTTTCCTCTCTGCACGCCAATTTTATCGTCAACCTCGGGGGGGCGTCCTCCCGGGATGTCCTCGGTCTCATCGGCCTGGTCCGGCGCAGGGTTCACGACCGGATCGGGGTCTGGCTCGACTGCGAAGTCCGGTACGCCGACGAGACGGGGAAGCTCGTCCCGGCATCGGAGGCCTGCCCGTGAGAGGCTGCCTGAAAATCCTGCGGCAGCGGGGAGCGTTACCGGTGCTCGCTTGGGCCGCCGGCGCACATTGTCATCCGTGACAACTGCGCCTGAAACCGACATCCCTGTCGGTTTCTCGGCCTTGGCGCTGTGCCCGGCATCGCTCCCTCTGCCGATATGCCTGCTGCTCAAGCCGGGGCTCTCCATTCCACACGAAACGGGGATATGATCCATGCTGAAATATCTGCTGAAACGCCTTGTCCAGATGATTGTCGTCCTGTTCACCGTCTCGGTGATCGTTTTTCTCGTGATGAGCTTCACCGGCGACCCGGTCCTCATGATCGTGCCGCCCACGGCCACGGATGCCCAGATCGCCGAGGCCCGGACAGCCCTCGGCCTCGACCGGCCCCTGTGGGTGCAGTACGGGGTCTTCCTGCAGAACCTCCTCCGGGGTGACCTGGGGGTGTCCTACATCTTCAAGCGCCCCGCCCTGACCCTCATCGTGGAGCGGATGCCCGCCACCCTCGAACTGGTCTTCTTCTCGGTGCTCCTGTCCCTGGCGGTGGCCCTGCCCTGCGGGGTCTACGCCGGGGCGAGGCCGAACAGCCCTTTCAGCCGGGCGGTCATGGGCGGGTCTCTGCTGGGCATTTCCCTGCCGTCCTTCTGGGTGGGCATTCTGCTCATCTTCTACTTCGCCGTGGAGAAGGGACTCCTGCCCTCGTCGGGCCGGGGAGCCACGGCTCCCCTCTTCGGCATCCCCTTCGCCTTCCTCACCTGGGACGGTTTCCGGCACATCGTCCTCCCGGCGGTGACCCTCGCCCTCGGAACCCTGGCCATGCTCATCCGGCTCATCCGGGCCCAGATCATGGAGGTGATGCGCCAGGACTTCATCCGGTTCGCCCGGGCCAAGGGGGTCTCCTGGAGGAGCCTCTTCTTCTCCCATGCGCTGAAGAACGCCCTCGTTCCCGTGGTGACGGTGTTCGGCATGCAGATCGGCAGCCTTATCGCCTTCGCCACCGTGACGGAGACCATCTTCGCCTGGCCGGGGATGGGCAAGCTCCTGGTGGACTCCATCAACACCGCGGACAGGCCCGTCATCGTGGCCTATCTCATGATCGTGGCGGCCATGTTCGTCCTGATCAACTTTATCGTGGACATCGTCTATACCCTGATCGATCCCCGAATCGACCTGAGGTGACCGGAATGAGCGCAAAAAAAGAAGGATTTTTCAAAAGCGAGTTCTTTCACAATTTCGTCCGGAGCCCCGGTGCCCTGGCAGGGCTCTTCATCGTCACGTTTTTCGTGGTCCTTGTGACCGCGGGGCCCCTGTTCACCCCCCAGAACCCCTACGACATCGGCAGCCTGGACCTCATGGACGCCTTCAAACCCCCTGTCTGGATGGAGGGCGGGGACCCGGCCTTTGTCCTCGGCACGGACGACCAGGGGCGGGACCTGTTGAGCGCCATGGTCTACGGCAGCAGGATCTCCCTGTTCATCGGCCTGTCGGTGGTGGTCCTCTCCTGCGTTCTCGGCACCTTTCTCGGCCTCGTGGCGGGCTACTTCGGCGGCAGGCTCGACAGCCTCCTCATGCGGGTGGTGGACATCCAGCTCTCCTTCCCGGCCATGCTGGTGGCCCTCTTCATCATGGCCGCCTTCGGCCGGGGCCTCGGAAAGCTGGTGACCGCCCTCACCATCGTGGGCTGGGTGCTCTACGCCCGGACGGTCAGGGGCTCCGTGCTGGTGGAGAAGAAAAAGGAATACGTGGACGCCGCCAGGCTCATCGGCCTCTCTCCTTTCCCCATCATCCTGCGGCACGTGCTGCCCAACATCCTGACCCCCCTCATCGTCATCGCCACGATCCACGTGGGAACGGTGATCCTCACGGAAGCCACCCTCAGCTACCTCGGGGTGGGCGTACCCGTGACCAGGCCCTCCCTGGGCCTTCTCGTCAAGAACGGCTACGACGTTCTCTTCAGCGGCCTCTGGTGGTCGTCGGTCTTTCCGGGGATGTTCATCATGCTCCTGGTCTTCGGAATCAATCTCCTGGGGGATTTTCTCCGCGACGAGTTCAATCCCCGCCTGAAATAGGGGTATCCCATGTCTGAATACCTTCTTGAAGTCAGAAATCTGCAGACCCGCTTCGAACTCTTCCGGGGCACGGTGAAGGCCGTGGACGGGGTGGACTTCACCCTCAGGGAAGGGGAAATTTTGGGGCTGGTGGGGGAATCGGGGGGCGGAAAGTCCGTCACCGGCTTCTCCCTCCTCGGCCTCATCGATCCTCCCGGGCGGATCGCCGCAGGGGAAGTGATCTTCCGGGGGGAGAACCTGCTGGAGAAGTCGGAGGAGGAGATGCGCCGCATCCGGGGGAAGGAGATTTCCATGATCTTCCAGGACCCCATGACCTCCCTGAACCCCCTGCAGTCAATCGGCCGGCAGATCGGCGAGATGCTGGCCCTCCATACCCCCCTCTCCCCGGCGGACCGCAGGAAGAGAAGCATCGAGCTCCTCAGGGAGGTGGGCATCCCCAACCCCGAGGACAGGCTCGAGAACTACCCCCACCAGTTTTCCGGGGGCATGCGGCAGCGGGTGGTCATCGCCATCGCCCTTGCCGCGAACCCGAAACTCATCATCGCCGACGAACCCACCACCGCCCTGGACGTGACGGTGCAGGCCCAGATCCTTGCTCTCATGGAAAATCTCGTGAAACGATTCGGCTCCGCGCTCATCCTCATCACCCACGACCTCGCCGTAGTCTCCGAGATGACCCACAGGGTGGCCGTCATGTACTGCGGCAGGGTGGTGGAGGAAGGACCCACGAGGGAACTTGTACGGCATCCTTTCCATCCCTACACGAAGGGGCTGCTGGAGTCCATCCCCAGGCTGTCCGGGGAAAGAAGCCGAAGGCTCCCCCAGATACCCGGCATGGTGCCGAGCCTTTTCGACCTCCCGCCGGGATGTTCCTTTGCCCCCCGGTGCGGGTATGCCACGGATCTCTGCAGACACGAGGCTCCCCGGATGCGTGCCGTCGCCCCCGGGCGGACGGTGAGCTGCCACAACCCCGTACAGGGCGGAGAGGAGGCGGAAGGCCATGGCCGGTAGCGGACGGAATGCGCTTCTCGAGGTCACGGACCTCGTCCAGAGTTTCAGCCAGCCCCGGGGCATCCTGGACCGGCTTGCGGGAAGGCCGGTGAAAACCGTCCACGCGGTGAACGGCGTTTCCTTCGATATCCTCCGGGGCGAGGTTTTCAGCCTGGTGGGCGAGTCGGGATGCGGAAAATCCACCACCGCCCGCACCGTGGTGCGGCTGCTGGAGCCGAAGGCGGGGCGGATTGTCTTCGACGGCGAGGACATCACGGCCTACTCTCCCTCCCGGATGATGCCCGTCCGGAAGAAGATGCAGATGATCTTCCAGGACCCCTACGCCTCCCTGAACCCCAGGCAGAGAATAAAGGACATCATCATGGAGCCCATGCTCTTCCACCGGACGGTTTCGGGGAAGGAGGAGGCGGAGAGCCGCATGCTGAGCCTCCTGGACATCGTGGGCTTCCGGCCCGAACAGGCCGACAGGTACCCCCACCAGTTCTCCGGGGGGCAGCGGCAGCGCATCGGCATCGCCAGGGCCCTGGCCACGAACCCCTCATTCATCGTCGCCGACGAGCCTGTCTCGGCCCTCGACGTGTCCATCCAGGCCCAGGTGCTGAACCTGATGATGGACCTGAGGGACGAGTTCGGCCTCTCCTACCTGTTCATCGCCCACGACCTCTCGGTGGTGCGCCACGTCACCGAGAGGCTGGGGATCATGTACCTGGGCTTCATCGTGGAAAAGGGAGACCGGGACAGCATTTTCGGCCGTCCCCTCCACCCCTACACCGAGGCCCTCCTCGCCGCCGCCCCGACGCTGGACCGGGAGAAGGCCGCCGCTCCCCTGCAGGGGGATGTCCCGAGCCCCATCACCCTTCCGCCGGGCTGTCCCTTCGCGGGCCGCTGCCCCCGGAAGATGGAGGTCTGCGATGCCCGGAGGCCTTCCCTTCTGCCCGTGGAGGGCCGGATGGTGGCGTGTCATCTGTACGGAGAAGAATAGTTTATAATAGGCCCACCGAAACAGAAAAATAAAGGAGGAATCAGGGAATGAAAAGATTTGCGGCTCTCTTTGCAGTACTCGCGCTCTGCCTTGCCCTGGCCGCCCCGGCGGCCGCGGAGAAGAGCATCGTCATCGGCCTCGCGTCGGACGCGCTCTTCATGGACCCGTCCCAGCAGGATGAGACCATCACCAACACCATGGGGCGGTACATGTACGACGGCCTTCTCAACAACGACGCCCTCGGCGTTCCCCGGGCGGCCCTCGCCGAATCCTGGACCATCGGCGACGACAACCTCACCTGGACCTTCAGCCTGAAAAAGGGCGTGACATTCCATGACGGAAGCGACTTCACCGCCGAGGACGTGGCTTACACCGTCGAGGTGTGCCGCACGTCTCTGCTGAAGAACTTCACCGCCTCCATCGACAGGGTTGAGGTCGTGGATCCCCATACGGTCAAGATCATCACCAAGGCCCCCACGGCAGTCCTTCTCGAGTCCCTCGCCGCGCTGCGCATCCTCCCGAAGGCCTACAGGACAAAGCTCGGCGAGACCGCCTTCAACCAGGCCCCCGTGGGCACCGGTCCCTACGTCTTCGTGGAGTGGGTCAAGGAAGACCATATCGCCATGAAGGCCAACGAGCAGTACTGGGGCGGATCGCCGAAGATCAAAAAGGTCACCTTCCGTCCCATCAGCAACGCCGCCACCCGCACGGCAGCCCTGCTGACCGGCGAAGTGGACATCATCGAGGACGTTCCCGTCCGTGACGTGGACAAGCTGAAGAACACGGAAGGCCTTTCCGTGGTGGACCGGCCCAGCGAGCGGCTGATCTATCTCCACGTGGACTCCCATCGTCCCCAGGGCCCCGGCATCATCGGGCTCGACAAGAACCCCCTCGCGGACCTCAGGGTGCGGAAAGCCCTGTCTCTGGCCATCAACCGGGATTCCATCGTGAAGATGATCATGAACGGCAACGCCTACGCCACGAACCAGATGGTCCTGAAGGGCCGGAGAGGATACGTGGAGGACATGCCCGCCCCGAAGTACGACCCCGAAGAGGCGAAGAAGCTCCTCGCAGAAGCCGGATATCCTGACGGTTTCAAGGTCTACCTCGACGCTCCCAACGGCCGGTACCCCAACGACGGCCAGGTCGCCCAGGCGCTCGCCAGCCAGCTCACCAAGGCCGGCATCCAGATCGAGCTGCGCCTTCACCCCAAGACCACCTTCTTCGATTTCGTCCGCCCCGGCGACAAGTCCAGCCTTGTCATGACCGGATGGTCCGAGCCCATCGACGTGGGCGAGATGGCCAGCGTTCTCTTCTACACCAGGGGCAAGAATCCCGCCAAGGGCGGATCCAACCGGGGCCACTACGCCAACCCCGGGTTTGACGCCCTCGTCGACGAAGCCGACGGCACGGCGGACCCCGGGAAGCGCAGGGTCATCCTCGAGAAGGCCGCCCGCATGATCGTGGATGACGGCGGCATCGTCCCCCTGTACTTCCAGCAGGACCTCTACGGCAAGAAGGACGCCGTGGTGTTCGAGCCCAGGGCGGACAAGTCCATCCTGGCCTACGACATGGACGTGAAATAGCCGGATTTTCCACGCCGGGCAAGTTGCAGGCAGGCCGGGGCCCAGTGCCGCCGGCCTGCCTTTTTTCAAAAGAAGGAGAGATTCTTTTCATGAAAGACCGCATCATAAACAGGGTTGAAGAAATAGGGAAGGAACTGCTCCAGCTGAGCCGCGACATCCACGGATGCCCCGAGACGGCCTTCGAGGAGCGGAAGGCGGCCCGGTGGCAGAAGGAGCTGCTGGAGCGGCACGGTTTCACCGTGGAAATGCCCTTCTGCGCCATGGAAACCGCCTTCCGGGCGGTGAAGAAGGGACGGGAGGAAGGACCGACAGTGGCATTCCTCTCGGAGTACGACGCACTGAAGGGCCTCGGTCACGCCTGCGGCCACAACATCATCGCCGCGTCCTCCGTGGGGGCGGGGATCGCCCTGGGATCCGTCCTGGAGGACATTGCGGGTGAAGTCCAGGTCATCGGAACCCCCGGCGAGGAGGAAGGAGGGGGAAAAATCTACATGGTGGAGCGGGGATGCTTCGCCGGCGTGGATTTCGCCCTCATGGTGCACCCCAACACGAAGAATCTCATCGGCAGGGGCGGACTTGCCGCCCAGAGCGTGAGAATCGAGTTTCTCGGAAGGGCGGCCCACTCAGCCGTTCCCGACAAGGGCGTGAACGCCCTCACGTCCCTCATCGCCTTCTTCAACGGCATTGACACCCTCCGGCAGACCTGGCCGAACTCCGCCAAGATCAACGGCATCATCACCAGGGGCGGCACGGCTTCCAACGTCATCCCCGACCTCGCCGAGGCCTGTTTTACCGTCCGGGCGTCCACGAAAAAGGAGCTCAACGCCATGTACAGGGATCTGAACCGGGTCGCCGAGGCCGCGGCCATGGTCACGGGGGCGTCCTTTCTCCTGGAGGGGGAGCCCGTGTATGCCGAGCGGTATCCCAACAGCGCCATGGGCGAGGCTTTCAAGAGAAACATGGAGTCCCTCGGTGAGACCATGGAATATCCCGACCCCCGGGAGCGGTTCGGGTCGTCGGACGTGGGGAATGTTTCCCTGGAGCTTCCCACCATCCATGAGTACCTTGCCATAGCGGACACGTCCGTGGCCGGACACACGGTTGAATTCCGGGAGGCCGCCGTCTCCCCCAGGGGCGGCGAGGTGGTCCTTCTCGCCGCCGAAGGTCTCGCTCTTACAGGCTGGGACCTTCTCACCGACGGGGTTCTGCGGGAAGCGGCCCGGGAGGAATACCGGCGGAAGGTCCTGCCCTTCAGGGACTGACGGGAATCTCCGGGCAGCGGGGAGCGTCACCGGTGCTCGCTTGGGCCGTCGGTGCAGATTGTCGTCCATGACAACTGCACCTTAAACCGACATCCATGTCGGTTTCCCGGCCCGGGCGCTTTTCCCGGCGACACTCCCTCTTCCCAAAAAATGCCGATTCAGCCTGAGGATTCGGCCTTTTCAACAGGGGCTGACTTTGATATACTGTCCGCTAAAAAATTACGGCTCACCGGATCTCCCGATGATGTCCGCAAATACTAAGGGAGGTTCGAACAGAAATGGATAATGCAGTACGGATTGCCATTCTCGGAGCCGGGAACATCGGAACGAGCATCGCCAGGGGCCTGGCCCAGGCCGGGAATTTCACCCCGGGAATGATCACCCTTACCCGGAGGCGGACCCACCTCCTGGAGGAGTACAAGGCCATGGGCTTCGAGGTGACCAGCGACAACCCGGCGGCGGTGAAAGGGGCGGACGTGGTGATCGTGGCCGTGGAACCCCAAAGGGTGGACACTCTCCTCCAGGAAATTGCCCCGGCGCTGGATTTTGACCGCCATATCCTCATCTCCGTAGTCACGGGGCTTGCCATCAAAAGAATCGAGGAGGTCATCGGGAAGCCTCTCCGGATCGCCAGGGCCATGCCGAATACGGCCATCGCCGTCCGGGAGTCCATGACCTGCCTCGCCTCCAACGGTCCCGACGACCGGGCGCTGGAGATGGCCAAGCGGATCTTCAACGACGTGGGGAAGACCCTCCGGATCAGGGAAGAGGACATGATCGCCGCCACAGCCCTGGGCGCCTGCGGCATAGCCTTTTTCCTCCGGGCCATTCGGGCTGCCTCCCAGGGGGGGATCGAAATCGGCCTGTCGGCCAAGAACTCACTGGCCATGGCGGTCCAGACGGCCAAGGGCGCCGCCTGCCTGCTCTCCGTGAGCGGGAGCCACCCCGAAAATGAAATCGACAAGGTGACCACCCCCAAGGGCTGCACCATTTCCGGTCTCAACCGGATGGAACACGAGGGGTTCAGCTCCGCCCTCATCCGGGGGATCACAGTGTCCGCCGAAAAGGCGGCGGGACTGTACTGCGACAAGAAGAACGGCTGAGCCGAAGCCGGACCTGCGAACGGAGAACCGGAACGACGGAGGGGATATGGTATGGTGAAGATACTGGAACAGGGAGCCTGGCTCGTGGACGGAAGGCACATCGTGGAGGAGGGACCCGGCGCGGAAAGGAAGGCCGCCGAACTGGCCGGCAGGCCCGTCAGCCGTGATGAGGCCCGGAAGGGCACCATTGCCTGGTCCATCCTGGAGAGCCACAACACCTCGGGCTCCATGGAGCGGCTGAAGATACAATTCGATGCCCTGACCTCCCACGACATCACCTACGTGAGCATCATCCAGACCGCCCGGGCAAGCGGCCTGGAGAGGTTCCCCCTCCCCTACGTCCTCACGAACTGCCACAATTCTCTGTGCGCCGTGGGGGGGACCATCAACGAGGACGACCATCGTTTCGGCCTCTCGGCGGCGAAAAAATACGGAGGTATCTACGTTCCCGCCCACATGGCGGTGATTCACATGTACATGCGGGAGGCCATGGCGGGCTGCGGAAAAATGATCCTCGGGAGCGACAGCCACACCCGCTACGGAGCCCTGGGGACCCTTGCCGTCGGAGAGGGCGGAGGAGAGCTGGTAAAGCAGCTCCTGGGGCAGACCTACGACATCGCCTACCCCCGGGTGGTGGGGGTGTACCTCACGGGAAAACCCTGTCCCGGAGTTGGTCCCCAGGACGTGGCGCTGGCAGTGATCGGCGCCGTCTTCAGCCGGGGCTATGTCAAGAACAGCGTCATGGAGTTCGTCGGGGACGGCGTTTCGAACCTCTCCGCCGATTACCGGTGCGGCGTGGATGTGATGACCACCGAGACGGCCTGTCTTTCCTCGATCTGGCGCACCGACGGTAACGTGAAAGACTTCCTTGCAGCCCACGGACGGCCGGATGATTACCGGGAGCTGAACCCCGGCAAAACCGCATGGTACGACGGCATGATCATGGTGGACCTTTCTGCGGTGAAGCCCATGATCGCCCTGCCGTTCCATCCCTCCAACGCCATGGAGATTGAAAGGTTCAACGAGAACCCGGGCGACATCCTCAGGGAAGTGGAACTATCCGCAGCGGAAATTCTGGGAAACACGAAGGCCAGGTTCAGCCTCACCGGGAAGCTCGAGAAGGGCAGGCTCAGGGTGGACCAGGGGATCATCGCGGGATGTTCCGGGGGCACCTACACGAACGTCATGGCGGCGGCGTCCCTCCTGAAGGGAAAGAGCACCGGCAGCGGCGAATTCTCCCTGTCGGTCTACCCCTCGAGCCAGCCCGTGCTGCTCGAGCTGGTGAAGAGCGGGACCATCACGGAACTGATGACGGCAGGGGCTGTGGTCCGGACGGCCTTCTGCGGCCCCTGCTTCGGAGCGGGCGATGTTCCGGCCAGCGGCTCCCTCTCCATCCGGCACACCACCAGGAACTTCCCCAACCGGGAAGGATCGAAGCCCGGGGAAGGCCAGATCGCCTCGGTGGCCCTCATGGATGCCCGCAGCATCGCCGCCACGGCGGCCAACGGCGGCTTGCTCACCCCGGCCACGGACCTTGACCCGGCGGAGGAACGGTGGGAATACCGCTTCGACGACACTCCCTACAGGAACAGGGTCTACAGCGGGTTCGGCTCGCCGGTCCCCGACACGCCCCTGGTCTTCGGCCCCAATATCGCCGACTGGCCGGAGATGCCTCCCCTGCCGGAGCATCTCCTGCTGAAGGTGGTCTCCTTCATCACCGACCCCGTGACCACCACGGACGAACTCATCCCCTCGGGCGAGACGGCGAGCTTCCGCTCCAACCCCCTGGGGCTGGCGGAATTCACCCTTTCCCGGAAGGATCCTTCCTACGTGGGAAAGGCGAAGGAGGTCAGGGCCTTTACAAAGGCCCTTGCAGACGGCAAAGCCCCCGGAGAAATCGCTCCGGAGCTGGAAGAGGTTTTCTCCGCCCTTGAAGCCGTCCCGGAGTTCGGGGCAATTTTAGGGAAATCCGTCAGCCTGGCTTCCGCCGTGTATGCCCGGAAGCCCGGGGACGGTTCGGCCCGGGAGCAGGCCGCGAGCTGCCAGAGGGTTCTCGGCGGAGGGGCGAACATCGCCGAGGAATATGCCACGAAGAGGTACAGGAGCAACCTCATCAACTGGGGGATGATCCCCTTCGTCCTTGACGGCGAGCCTCCCTTCTCCGCCGGAAGCTGGATTTTCGTGCCGGGCGTCCGGCAGGCCATGGAGCGGGGGGAGACGGTGTTTCCAGCCTACGCGGCCGGGAAGGGGAGCTGCGAAAAGATCACCCTCGAGACCGGCGTCCTGACTGAGGACGAGCGGGCCGTCATTCTCGCCGGCTCACTGATCAACTTCAACAGGAAAAAGACGTCCTGAAAAGGGACCTGACCCCCTTTCCGGGTCAGTCCCCCGCGACGGGCCCGGAAACGGCCAGGTTCAGGAGCTCCCTCCTGAACAGGTAGAGAGTCAGCAGAAAGGAACCGCTGTCCGCCAGGGGGAAGGAGATCCAGACCCCCTTGGTCCCCAGGAACCCCGGAAGGATAAGCACGAGGGGAATGAGCAGGAGCACCTGCCGCGAGAGGGAGAGAAGAAAGGCAGGACGGGCTTTTCCCAGGGCCTGGAACATGGCCGACCCCGTGATCTGGAATCCGATGAGGAAAAAAGCCATGGAAATGAGGCTCATGGCCCGGACTCCTTCGGCGATAAGGTCCTGGTCGCCGGAAAACAGCCGGAAGATCTCCCGCGGAAAGACCTGTGCCGCCGTGAAGCCGATGAGGGCGAGGGCCGTGGAGGCCGTCACGGCGAGGCGGATGACCCTGCGGGCCCTGTCAAGGTTTCCCGCCCCGTAGTTGTAGCCCAGGATGGGCTGGAACCCCTGGGCTATGCCCATGAGGGGCATGAAGAAAAAGGAAAGGGCCCTGTTGATGACGCCGTAGACGGCCACGTGAAGATCCCCGCCCCAATGGACGAGGGCTCCGTTGATGAGGACGATGGAGAAGCTCCCCGCAGCCATCCTGACGAACTCCGACGACCCCACCGCCACGATTTCCCGAAGCAGCCGGGGCGAGGGGACAAGGTACTCCCTGACGAAGGAAAGGGCGCTTTTCCCCCTGTAGAAATAGCCGAAAATCCACAGGAACATCACCATCTGGGAGAGCACCGTGGCCACGGCGGCTCCCCGCATCCCCCAGCCGAAGCCGAAGATGAATACAGGATCGAGGATCATGTTCAGTATGGCGGAGATCAGCAGCGTGGTCATGGCGATCCGGGCCCTGCCCTCCGCCCGTGCGGCATGGTTTCCCACCATGGCGAACATCTGGAGGGGGATGCCGAAAAGGATCACGGAAAGATAGGCTTCCGCGTGGGGCAAAATTGCCTCGGTGGCGCCGAAGAGCCGGAGGACCTGTTCGAGAAAGAGCAGGACGAAAACTGAAACGAGAATGCCGATGCCGGAGGCGAAGGATACCGTGGTGCCGAAGGCCTTCCGGGCTCTCTCAAGGTCTCCCGCGCCGAGGCTGCGGGAGATGATGGACGCTCCCCCCGCGCCGGCCATGACGGCCATGGCCCCGGCGAGCAGCTGCAGGGGGAAGCATATGGCCACTGCCGCCAGTCCGGGGGAACCGACGCCCCTGCCGATGAAAATGGCATCCACCACATTATAGGACGACATAACGATCATGCCGACGGCTGAGGGAAGGGAGAGCCTGAAGAGAAGCCTCCCTATGCCCTCGGTTCCGAGAAGATGACGGTCTGTACTCACGTGAAAATGCCTCCGGACAAAAAGGGCACGGCGATCCTCGCCGCGCCCGGGATGATATATCTTTTTCCGTCTCCCTAGATGAGCTTCTTCTCCCTGCCGATGGCCCGGATCTCGAGCATCCCGGAATCGGAGAACAGCTCCACCGTCCGGCCCCAGGAGCCGCCGGTGTCCTCGGACAGGATGGGGATCCTGAGGGCCGAGAGAACCTTCCTGCATGCCTCCACGTTCCGGGAGCCGATCTTGAGGAGGGAGTCGGCATTGCCCCCCAGGGAGAACATCTGGGCTCCCCCGGCGAGCTTGGCCTTGATGCGGCGCTCGTCGGCCCCGTACCGGATCATCTGCTTCAGGAGGTCCGGCACGGCGGAATCGGCAAACTTCGACCTGTTGAAATCCGTTCCCCTGGCGAGCTCCGTGGAAGGGAGCATCACGTGGACCATGCCGCCG
>Ga0334890_1004214_pt1 | contig 13490 bp, 9 predicted proteins | sample GraSluR1_MG_3_FD_207220 | JGI IMG/M metagenome (GOLD analysis project Ga0334890, IMG submission 207220) | Sludge microbial communities from methane-producing bioreactor in Wageningen University, Netherlands - Granular Sludge_31_08-R1 | ecosystem: Engineered > Bioreactor > Anaerobic > Unclassified... | reverse complement strand
GCGAATGGATTTCGTGTGGTGGAGGTTGATGTTGCCGGGCAGGAGCTGCGTGATCTTGAAACGCCGCTTGAGCCGGTGGCGGGAAATAATATTGAGTTGACGATTGACACGCGTTTGCAAGCGCTGGCAAAAAATGTAGTCAAGAAGGAACTGGCTGGCTGGAATGCGTGGCTGGGGGGCGAAGAGATGAGCTCTGCTGTGGCGATTGCGATGGACCCTAAAACGGGCGAAATCCTTGCCATGGTTTCTTATCCAACTTATGAGAACAATCGCATGGCAAGGGTGATTCCGGCGTATTATTACGAACAGCTTACCCGGGACTTAAAACGTCCTTTATTGAATCATGCGATTTCGGCGGAGCATCCGCCTGGGTCGGTATACAAGCTGGCGGCGTGGATTGGCGCAATGAATGAGGGTGTAGTGTCTCCTCAAAAAACGCTGATGTGCCCGGAAACGGGGAAGATTACGATTACCGAGAAGTTTACGCCCAACGACCCTGGCAAACCCAGGGAATATGTGTGCTGGGAAGATACCGGGCATGGTCTGGTAGATGCTCCTCATGCGATGGCTTATTCCTGTGACGTATGGTTTTACAAGGTCAGCGGCGGGTTTGCGGATGAGGTGCCGCAGGGGCTGGGCATCGTTCGTATGGCTGATTACTCGCGGATATTGGGATATGGCGAAGTGACCGGGATTGAGCTGCCCGGTGAGGCGAACGGACTGGTGCCTGATCCAACGTGGAAGCGGATCAATGTCGGCGAGAACTGGTCAACCGGGGATACCTATATTGCCTCGATGGGGCAGGGGTATGTGCTTTCGACCCCGTTGCAGGTGATCACATCCTTTGCGATTGTCGCAAATGATGGAAAATACATTCGGCCGACTTTGGTGCATCAAATACTGGATTCTGAAAACAATGTGGTTGAGCCTTTTGAGCCCGAGCTGGTGTGGGATATCACCAAGGACCCCATGATCAATGTTTACGATGAGGATGGATTCCCGACGGGTGAGATGAAGGTGGTTGAACCGTGGGTGCTTGAACTGGCCCAGGAAGGGATGCGGATGGTGGTGTCAAAGACGACTGTGCCGTCTGGTACGGCGTCAAAAGAGTTTGCCGGAATGACGATTCCATCTGCGGGTAAAACGGGTACGGCAGAGTATTGCGACAATGTTGCCCAGGAAAAAGGGCGGTGCGAGCCGGGAAACTGGCCGGCGCATGCGTGGTATGTGGGGTATGCGCCCTTTGACGATCCGGAAATTGTGGTTTTGGCATTTGTCTACAATGGCAAGGAGGGGTCAACTGTGGCCGGGCCAATTGTACGGCAAATTTTGGAAGGGTATTTTGAGCTGAAGACGATTGATACGACGGCCGCAACGGGAGAGTAAATCAAAGATCGCGGTGGATGAATTTGACAAGACTGCCCGATAATCCTGCTATAATTGTGACAGGAAATTGACCCTATGCAAAATGGCGAAATGCTTCAAGACAAGAAAATTTCTATCAAGATCAAGGGAATTCGTGATGGGCTGTTGATCAGCCTGGGCGAAGGGGATTGGCCGATTGTGCAGGAAGAGCTGCTCAAGCAGATTGAAGAGCGTTCTGCTTTTTTTCAGGGCGCCCGGGTTGCCCTGGATGTGGAAAATCACATTCTTCATGCGGCTGAGATGGGAATGCTGCGGGACAAATTATCCGACAGCGGCGTCATTTTGTGGGCAGTGATCAGTAATTCGCCGACCACCGAACGCACTTCGCAAATGCTGGGACTTGCCACGCGCATCTCGAAACCAAAACCCGAGCGGGTAATCCGTTCACAGAGTGCAAGTACTTCATTATCGGGCGATAATGCCATGCTGGTGAAGCGCACCCTGCGCTCCGGTTTCAAGATTTCATCAGCGGGGCACGTGATTGTGATTGGAGATGTGAATCCCGGCGCAGAGATCAGCGCTGGCGGCAATGTGGTGGTGTGGGGACGGCTGCTGGGTTCGGTGCATGCCGGGGTGGATGGCGGCAAAGATGCGGTGGTGTGTGCTTTGGAGATGATGCCAAAACAGCTGCGGATTGATGATGTGATTGGCGGGCTGCCTTTGAAGCCGGACAAAAAGAAGCATGTTTTGCCTGAGTTTGCAATGATTCAGGGTGGAGAGATACTATTTCAGGAATGGAATCAAAGAGAGAGAGGAAAATGACAGCGACAATCATAACCATCACATCAGGGAAGGGCGGCGTTGGGAAGACGACCACGACTGCCAATTTAGCACTTGCGCTGGCAGAATTGGGCGACAAGGTGGTTTGTATTGATGGCGATATCGGTTTGCGAAATCTGGATGTGGTGATGGGGTTAGAAAACCGCATCGTCTATGATCTGGTGGATGTGATTGAAGGCCGATGCCGTTTACGGCAGGCGATGATCCGCGACAAGCGGATGAATGAATTATATTTGATCCCGGCGGCACAAACGCGGGACAAGTCGTCGGTTACACCGAGTGACATGGTGCGATTATGTGACCAGCTGCGCGACGAATTTGACTGGGTCTTGATTGACTCGCCAGCGGGGATTGAGCGCGGTTTTCGAAATTCGATCGCTCCGGCAGACGTGGTACTGGTGGTGACCAATCCGGAAATTTCGGCCGTACGTGATGCGGACCGGATTATTGGTCTGGTGGAGGCGGAAGAAAAGGGACCGGCCAAGCTGGTGATCAACCGCCTGAATCTGGATCTGGTGAAACGGGGCGATATGTTGACAGCTGATGATGTGGTCGAATTATTGGCAATTGAGCTGGTCGGCATTGTCCCGGAGGATGCATCGGTTGTGGTGAGCACGAATCGAGGGCAGCCTGTGGTGATGGAAGCGTATACGAAAGCCGGACAGGCTTTCCGCAATGTTGCGCTGCGTTTGAAAGGGCAGGAAGTTCCTTTCCTTGATCTGGAAGAAAAGAAAGGTTTTTTCCAGAACTTGTCGAATATGCTGCGATCAGGAGGGAATTAACATGGCGGCCTGGCGGAAAAAAGGTGGGAAAAGTGCAAATGCGGCAAAAGAGCGCTTGAAGCTGGTGCTGATCCATGACCGCACGGATTTAACTCCAAAAGCCGTGGATCAAATGAAAAATGAGCTAATGGAAGTCATCTCTCGTTATATTGCGATTGATCCCGAAGCGGTACGCATCGATGTGACGCAAGACGGGAGAGAGCAGCGCCTGGTTGCGGATATTCCGATCAAATCCTCGACCCGGCGAAAAGTTGGATAATCTGGAAGATGAGACGCGAATATTGGCGGCACTTCGATTTCTGGCTGTTTGGGAGTGTCGTTTTCCTGTGTGTGTTTGGGGTGTTGATGATCCGGTCGGCTATCGCCGGAAATGTGGTGTTGTCTACTTCGGTCAACCGCCAAATTATTTTTGATCTGATTGGTCTGGCGCTAATTATTGGCCTTTCAATGGTGGATTACCATTATTGGGCTTCCATCAGCCACATCATATATATTGGCATGTTCCTGCTGCTGGCTGTGGTGTTTGTGCTGGGGGCGACTGCTTTCGGTTCGGTGCGGTGGATCCAGGTTGGGTTGATCAATATTCAGCCATCGGAACTTTCAAAGATTGCGATTATTCTGGTGCTGGCAAATTATTTTCACAACACCCAGGCGAAATCGCATGACTGGCGATGGATCGCCAACAGTCTTTTGTTAACGGGCGGCCTGGTAATCTGGATCCTTTTGCAGCCGAATTTGAGCATGTCGATCGTGATGTTTGTATTATGGTTTGCCCTGATCTGGTTAAGCGGCTTGCCGTTGAAAGCGCTGTGGTGGTTTGCTGGTGCCGGAATAGTTGGTCCATTTGTCCTGTTCCCGTTTTTGGAAGGATACCAGCAGCAGCGGATTATCAATTTCCTGTTTCCTGACCCGAACGCTCGCTATGGCGATACCTACAATGTGGACCAGGCGTTAATCTCGATTGGTTCGGGGGGATGGTTTGGGCAGGGGTATGGGCATAGCTCGCAGGTGCAGCTTCGTTATTTGAAGGTGCGCCACACGGATTTTATTTTTTCGGCGATGTCAGCAGAATTTGGTTTTATCGGCACGGTGTTGATCCTGGCGCTGATCTGCTTCGTGGTCTACCGTTGTTTCAGGACTGCGCGCATGGCGAGTGATCTGTACGGCGCCTTGATTGCATACGGTGTGGGCGTTTTGCTGTTGTTCCAGACATTGGTCAATGTGGGTGTGAATTTGAATGTTATTCCAGTGACGGGGTTGACGCTGCCATTCATCAGTTACGGGGGCAGTTCAATTGTGTCCCTGTCTTTGGGGTTGGGTTTGGTAGAGAGTGTGGCTGTGCGCCATAAGGAATTGGAGTTTTAATGTGGAGTATTCAAGATGAATGAGACAAAACAGGCAGCACGGGTGCGCTTTGCGCCCTCTCCGACCGGTTATTTGCATTTGGGGAGTGGACGAACAGCCTTATATGATTATCTGATTGCCAAACAAACGGGGGGACAATTTGTATTGCGAATTGAGGATACCGATCAAAAGCGTTTTGTGGAAGGTTCGGAAGAAGAATTAATGAGCAGCCTGCGCTGGCTGGGTTTGGAATGGGATGAGAGCACAGATGTGGGCGGGCCATATGGGCCGTATCGGCAGTCTGAACGCAAGGAAATCTATGCAAAATATGCCCGTCAGTTGGTGGAGGAGGGACATGCTTATTATTGTTTCTGTTCTCCAGAGCGGCTGCGTGAGGTGCGGGAAGCACAGCAAAAACGCAAGGAAGACCCGCATTATGACGGCACATGCCGCGCATTAACACTGGACGAGGCGGATGGCCGGATTGCGGCGGGCGAGAAGCATGTCGTGCGGTTTAAGACCCCCCGTGAGGGATCAACGACCGTACATGATATGCGCCGCGGCGATATTACGGTTGAAAATAAAAATATAGATGATCATATTCTGGTGAAGTCGGATGGGTTGGCCTTATATCACCTGGCTGCGATGGTTGACGATCATCTGATGAAAATCACCCATGTGGTGCGCGGGGCAGAATGGCTGCCGTCCTTCCCGTTGCATGGCCTCCTGTATCAGGCCTTTGGCTGGGAAGCGCCGAAATTTGTACACCTTTCGGTATTTTTGAAACCGTCGGGTAAAGGAAAGATGAGCAAGCGTGAAGCCGGGGATCTGATGAAGGATGGGTACTCCATTTTCGTCAAGGATTTGGAAGAATTGGGGTATTTGCCGGAAGCCGTGGTGAACTGGATCGCATTGATGGGCTGGAGTTATGATGATCATACCGAGTTTTTCACGATGGAGGATTTGATCGAAAAATTTTCATTTGAGAAGATCAACCCTTCTCCGGCGGCGATCAATTTTACCAAGCTGGACCATTTCAATGGCCTGCATATTCGTCATTTATGTGTGCCTGATTTAGCGAAACGGATAAAGCCTTTTTTTGTGAACGCAGGGTATGACCCGGATGACAAAATATTGATCAAAATCACCCCGCTGCTTCAGGAACGGATGAAGACGCTGGATGAAGCAGTGGAGAAGGCGGCTTTCTTCTTCGAGGATGAGGTCATTCCGGCAGGGGAGGAATTGATTGGTAAGAATTTAACTGTGGGGGAATCGATCAAAGTATTGGAAACCGCGCTGGATGTACTTGAAGGTTTGTCGGCGTTTGATTTGGAAAGCATTGAAGAGCCGATGCGTGAAATGGTGGAGACACTGGGATGGAAGGTGGGATCAATTTTTGGCGTACTGCGTGTAGCCATCACAGGGCAGCAGGTCAGCCCACCACTATTTGAAAGCATGGAAATCCTTGGCAGAGAAGTGTGTATTGCACGCGTTAAAAAGGGAATCGAGCTGCTGCGGGATGTAAAAAAGGCGCATTGGGAATCGCCGTGATTTTCCGCGGCGCCGAGTAAAATCACGCCAGATACAGGGATGAAGGCAACGTTTATCCCCATGCCTGGTGTAGAATATCAACTTTTCCTATCAGGAATTTCAACTTGTTATGAGACATTCACACTGCCTTATTCACCTGATTTTGTCATTTTGGAATTTCTGATAATGAGGTGATGAAAATGTTTACTTTAAATTAGCAGGTACTGGAGAGGGAAATGCTCCTGGATCGATTTTGGTTAAAACTGGACAAATTAAAATCGACGTGGTAAAATCCTTGAGCCGTTGGGGATTCGTCTAATGGTAGGACAGCGGACTCTGAATTCGTATGTGGAGGTTCGACTCCTTCATCCCCAGCCAAAACCCTCCCGAGTGATCGGGAGGGTTTGTTTTGTGTTATCCGGGTTTCAGGCGGTGGGCGTCGAGGACGTTGGGCAGGTTTTCGATGCGGGTGAGGATCATGGAGAGCTGGGCGATGTCACGCACTTCCAGTGTCATGTTAATGGTGACGATGTTGTGGGCGGTTTTTTGGCTGTTGCCGGTGATATTGATGCCCTCGGTGTTAAGGATGTTGTAAACATCCCACATAAGCCCCTGGCGGTCATAGGCTTTGATTTCCATGGCGACGGGGAAGGTTTTCTGGGGTTCGCCCCAGGTAACTTTAACAATGCGCTCGCGGTCTTTGTCAATCATGCGCAAAATGTTGGGGCAATCACGGCGGTGGATGGTTGCACCGCGGCCGCGGGTAATGTAGCCAACAATTTCATCCCCGGGCAGAGGGTTGCAGCATCTGGCAAAACTGGTGAGCAAGCCTTTTAAACCGAGAACACTGACGGCGTTTTTATCCTGTCGGGTACTGGCGCTGGTGATAATTTCCGACATGGGCGGCAGGGTTTCTTCTTCCAGATCACTCAGTTTGTTGATGATGCGTTTGATGGAAATGTCGCCACAGCCAACGGCGGCAAATAAATTTTCTGCTGCGCGCAAATCGAAACGCCGGGCAAGTTTGTCCAGATTGACGTCACGCATATCCAGGCGGGCAAGTTCTTTTTCAAGGGCGGTTTTGCCGGTAGTGACATTGATTTCACGATCCTGTTTTTTGAACCACTGGCGGATTTTTGAACGGGCGCGCTGGGTGTTGACCAGGCCGAGGTTGGTGTTCAGCCAGTCGCGGCTGGGGCCGCCCTGTTTGGCGGTAAGGATCTCAACCATGTCGCCGGTTTTGAGGGTGTAATCCAGGCTGACGAGTTTGCTGTTAATTTTTGCGCCGCGGCAGCGATTGCCGATCTCGGTGTGGACATGATAGGCAAAGTCGATGGGGGTTGAACCAGCGGGCAGATCGATGATGTCGCCCCGCGGGGTGAAGGCGTAGACGCGGTCTTCAAAGACATCGCTTTTCATGCCGTTGACAAATTCTTCGGCGTCTTCTACATCCCGCCGCCAGTCCATCAGCTTGCGAAAGTAATTGATGCGCTGCTCGTAGATTTCATTGCGCTGGCCTTTTTCCTTGTAGCGCCAGTGGGCAGCGATGCCATATTCAGCGTCCTGGTGCATTTCAAGCGTACGGATCTGGACTTCCAGGGGTTTGCTGTCATCGTAGAATACGGCAGTGTGGAGTGAGCGGTAGAAATTGTCTTTAGGCGCGGCAATGTAGTCGTCAAATTCGCGGGGAATAGGCCGCCAGTGGGTATGGATGACGCCGAGGGCCATGTAACAGGTGGGGATGTCCTTAACAATCAGGCGCACGGCACGCAGGTCACGTACCATTTCAAAGGGTTCGTCTTTTTCGATCATCTTGCGATAGATGGAGTAGATATGTTTGGGGCGGCCAGTGACCTCCGCTTCAATCTGGGCTTCCTGCATAACTGATTTTAACCTGTCAACAATCTGGTCAATTTTTTTCTCGCGGCCAATTTGCTGTTCTGAAATTTTTTCTGCGATTTTTTTGAAATCTTCGGGTTGAACATAACGGAAGGAAAGGTCTTCCAGCTCCCATTTGATGCGCCAGATTCCCAGTCGATTTGCCAGCGGGGCAAAAATATCGAGGGTTTCCTGAGCAATACGCTTTTGTTTGTGTTCTGGCACGTAACCCAGGGTGCGCATATTATGCAGGCGGTCTGCCAATTTAATCAGAACAATACGGACATCATCGCCCATTGCCATGAGGGTTTTGCGCAGGGTTTCTTTTTTCAGGTCTGCCCGGCTGCTGCGCAAGCCTTTATCGGCATACATTTCATTTTCTTCTGGAGGTGTTTTGAATTCAAGCTGATCGGGATGACCTTCGTCCATATCCTCTTGATGGATGTCGTCGCGGGTGACCTGGGGAAGATTGGAGAGTTTGGTGACACCGTCAACCAGATTGGCAACATCTTCACCGAATTCTTTAGCGAGGTCGTCAAGAGTGACAGCAGTATCTTCAACGGTGTCATGCAGCAGGCCGGCAATGATGATGGCCGGGGGAACATTGAGTTCTGAAAGTATGCTGGCAACGGCCACGCAGTGCGTGATGTAGGGTTGACCGGAGGCGCGCTTTTGATCTTCGTGTGCCTGTTTTGAAAACTCGTATGCGCGCGTGATCATTTCACGGTCAGCACCGCTGTATTCGGGTGGAAGATTATTTAACAGGGTTTCAAAACTCACATCTGGCCTCGATTATGGTCTGTTATTCCGATGCCTGTATTATACCGCCTCGTTTGGTTTTCCTAGGTATTGCCGGGCAGGGATTAACGGGCGGGATGGGAAAATATGGATTTCAAGCGCCAGGTGCTTGCTGCGCAACGGCGTTTGTTCTGTGCGTGGAGTCAGATGTGCGGCAGTATCTCACTGCCATTTGTGGTGGGAACCGCATTATTTTAGCTGTTCCTGGGTGTTGAAACTGCGGTAAGGGGAGAAATAGGAGAGAATTTCTTCGTCTTGACGGGAAGGGGTTTCAATGAGGGTGCGGGTGATGAGTTCTGCCAGACCGGGGCCGAGCATCAAGCCCTGACCGCACATGCCGGCGGCGAAGAAGAAGCCGGCCACGTCTTTGCACCAGCCTACGATGGGAAAGCCATCCGGCGTCATGGGGTACAGACCGCGCCAGGTGCGGCGTACCCTGATGTTTTTGAGACGCGGCATCAGGGTGAGCAGACGTTGTGAAGCCAGGGGCAAAAATTCGCTGGTTGCGCGCTCGTCAAAGCCCTTGATCGACGGGGAGGGCGTGAGGCAGAAGATGATCTGCCCGGTAGTATGCTGGCAAAAATAAAAATTCTCAGAGCGGGTAATGGGGCGGATATCAACGATCATTGGCTCCAGGAATTTTTCCACGGGTTCGGTGATGCCTGCTTCGTGGGAATCGGGGTGGACTTTGATGGAGGCGCCAGCGAAGTTCGCGATCTGATTGGCCCAGGCGCCAGCGGCATTGATTACGATGCTGGCCGAATACGCGGTGCGGTTGGTTTGCACTCCGTACACTTTGTCCTTGTCAATGAGCAGGCCGGTAACTTTCTCGTTGAAGTGGAATTGGGCACCGTGATGGATGGCCTGCTGATAACAGCCTTGCAGGAAAAGCAGGGGTGAGCAATAGCCATCTTCCGGTGAACAGGAACCGCCGAGCAAGCCTTGCGGATTGAGGCCAGGAATGACGTTGAGGAGTTGTGCTTTATTCAGATAGGCAATGTTTAAGCCCATTTTGATTTGGTTTTCAACAAGGGCTTTCAGCAGCGTTTCTTCTTGCTGGCGGTAGGCGACGAATGAATAGCCACCCTGGTGCCATTGGATGTCGTCGCCGTATGTGGTTTGCCAACTGCGCATAATTTCCAGGCTGCGGAGACAGATGCTGATCTTGGCGGGGTCGGAGTGGGTGGCACGTACGCCGCCGATGGCTTTTTTGTTGGAGCCCTGTCCGATGCTGTGCGCCTGGTCGAGGACAAGGGTTTTCAGGCCGGATGCAGCCAGGTTGAAGGCAAGCGGCACCCCAACCGAGCCAGCGCCAATGATGATGACGTTAAAACGGGACGATGACGGGTTATTCATCAGCGTCTCTTTTTCGGATGCCGGCGAGTATGCCGACGGGGGTTTCGGTGACCAGCGGGCGGTTGGTTGGCTCAACAACGTCTGCTGGAGGGATACCTTCTTCGCGGAAAAGGCGGCAAATCAACGCTGTGCAGGTCTTTCCCCCGCAGGCGCCCATCCCGGCGCGGGTGAGGGCTTTGATCGCGTTGATGTCGCGGCATCCAGTGCGGATCAAGGTGCGGATTTCTCCGGCGGTGACGCGCTCGCAGCGGCAGATGATGGTTTGGTCAGCAAGGGCTGGAGAGGGCGGGCAGTCTCTTTCCGGTATGGGCGGGGTTTGCAAGCGAATGCCGGCAATCTTGTGGGCATCATCAATGGATGCCTGGATTTTCAGGACCGTCGTCCGGTCGTTTTTAGGGGCGTTCTTAATCTGGATGACAGGCCTGATTCCGAGCGACTGACCTTCAACGTCCACGGTGATGACTTCTTTAAGCCCTGCTATGTCTTCCGGGTTGAATTCAACCGGCAGGGAGACGAAGGGATTGAGGGGGGCTGCGCGGCCGTCGACAAGGGTGATTGCCAGCCCGGGGCATCCAGCCACACATTTTTCGCAGTGAATGCAGTCGCCCAATTCGGGGTTGAAGTGCGGGATGGAGCGGATATCGTCCGTCTGTAAGATGATGAGGCCTTTAGGACAGAGGGAAGCGCAAGGATCGCAGGGGATTTCCTGGCGGCAATGGAGGACAGGGTAAACTGTTTCAGTGTGCGGTTGTGCATTATGAGTGTGCAGTTTGCCAGGTTTGGACTTGAGGATTTCCATGCTGGCGTACCATTGATCGGGGATGGAGGCAGTCTGGTACCCAAGGAAGCGGGCAATTTCCATGCCTTTGATGCGGCCGGAGAAAATGGCAGCTGAAGCTTCAGCGATTTCCTCGGCATCGCCGGCAGCGAAAACGGGCAGGTTGAATTCGATCGCTTTTTTGTAAAACTCATTGATTGGATCCAGTCCGACGGCGATGAGGATCCCGTCACATGCAAAGGTCTTTTCAGTGCCTTTTTGCGGCGTAAAATGCGAATCAATTTCCGCAATGGTGACGGATTCGACATGATTGCGCCCATTGGCGCTGAGAATAGTATGCGAGGTGTAGATGGGGACACCGAGGCGGTGCAGTTTGTCCTGATGAACTTTGTAGCCGCCGCATTCGGGCAGGGCTTCTACCAGCCCAGAAACGCGGATACCAGCTTGCAATGCGTGGTAGCCAGCGATGAGGCCGACATTGCCGCCGCCGATGATGAAAAGATTTTCAGCGGGGCGGACCAGATCGCGGTTGACCAGGGTCTGGAAAGCACCAGCACCGTAAACGCCGGGGAGGGTATTGCCTGGGAAGACAAGAAATTTTTCACGGGCGCCAGTGGCGATGAGCAAGACCTGAGGTTGAATGAGACAATAGGTTTCGTCATTTTTCAGTAAACCGACCTTGTGATCGCTGAATACGGCCAGGGCGGTGGAATGGGTCCAGATTTCGATAGACGGCCAGGCTTCCAGTTCCGCCTGAAGCTTGGTGGCGATGTCAATCCCGCGGGTGCCGGCATAGACTGCCTGCGAAGAACCAAAAAAACGGTGGGTTTGCAGTACCAGTTTGCCGCCCAGGCGGTGTTTGTCATCAACCAGCAGGGCAGGGACACCAAGCTTGCCCAATTCGATGGCCGCAGAAAGACCGGAGGGGCCGCCGCCAATGATGAGGACGGGGATGCTGATCGTCTGGATGGGAGTTGCCGCGGTGGCTTCTCCGGGAGGCGGAAGGCCTGGCAGTCCTTCGAGCGGTTCAATATGCTGACCGTTGATGATCAGCGTTACACAAGATTTGACCGGCTGGCCGTCTGCCAGCACCATGCATTGGGAACATTGTCCATTGGCACAAAACAGCCCCTGGGGGCTGCCATCTTTGGGGTGGTGTCCAAATATGTGGATGTGGTGCGAAAAAAGAGCAGAAGCTATGGTTTCACCTTGATAGGCGGTGAGCTTTTGTTTTTTCCAGTAGAAATGAATCATTTTTCGTTTGCGGTTGGGGATAACAGGGTGTTGGGTAATGCGGTATGCTTTCATTTCAATCCTTGGTACGGTTTCATGTTGGAAAGGAAAGTCACCAGTCGTGATTATTTTACCATTTTCGGTGGTTTGGAGCAGTCAAAAGATGCAGAGATGATCGTTCGGCCACCGCTTCGGCTTATCCATTCGGGTATGATAGCGACTCTAAAGGGCACACCTGCCCTGGGTGCTGGCGCCGGGGAGGGTAAGCCCAGCCTGCACTGCGCAGTTGATTGGCATGGATCGAGAGAATGATTTTACGGAAATTGACTGGGAAGTCAAAAGATGTAGAACAAAAAAATCGCGGCGTATGATAGAATCAAACCGTACTACTTTTTTTTCAGAGGAAGAATATTTGGGAGGAAGCATGAGAAGAATAGCAGTTTTGACAAGTGGTGGCGATGCTCCAGGAATGAATGCGGCTATTCGAGCCGTTGTTCGCACTGGAATTGATGGCGGGGCTGAGGTGTTTGGGATACGGAAAGGCTATCAGGGATTGCTTACGGGCAATCTTTTTCAAATGGGGGCACGAGACGTTGGCGGAATCATGCAACGAGGCGGTACGATGCTGGGTAGCGCACGCTGCCTGGAATTCAAAACCGAGGCAGGCCGCAGGAAAGGTTTGCGTACCCTGAATCAAAACGGAATTGAAGGTCTGGTGGTGATTGGGGGGAATGGTTCCCAAACAGGTTCTTATGAAATTTCTAAACTGGGTTTCCCAGTGGTCGGCGTTGCCTCCACAATTGACAATGATTTATATGGTTCTGATATCACGATTGGGGTAGATACGGCTTTAAATATTGCCCTGGAGGCGGTAGACAGATTAAAAACGACAGCTTCTTCGCACCAGCGCGCCTTTCTGATTGAGGTGATGGGAAGGGATTGCGGATATCTGGCATTGATGACAGGGATAGCCGGCGGTGCTGAAGCGGTGGTGATCCCTGAATATGAAACGACACCGCAACAGGTTGTAGAGATTATCGAGTCAGCCTACGAGCGCGGCAAGTCGCATGCAATGATTGTGGTAGCGGAGGGGGCAGAGCATGATGCTGCCGAGCTGGCTGCATACTGCGAAGAAAATCATGCAAAAATTGGTTTTAAGTTACGCTCTACTACGCTGGGCCACGTCCAGCGCGGCGGCGACCCGAGTGCGTATGACCGCATTCTTGCCAGCCGTCTGGGACTGGCTGCAGCCAAGCGATTGCTGAAGGGTGAGTATGGCACCCTTACCGGCTGGATTGACGGTTCAATCGCTTCTACACCTCTGGATGAAGTTGTGGCGAACCAGAAAACTCTGGATCCAGAGTTGATTGAACTTGCGCGTATACTGGACAAGTAACCGGTTTATTAGTGAAGCAAAGGCAGGGAATTTTCCCTGCCTTTTTTTGTTTCAGCTTAAGGGCTCGCAATTAGACAAAAATAGGGCAGCGCCCTTGCGGGAAACTGCCCAAGGGTAGAAACTTTATGTGTGAACAAAAAAACAACTACCCAAGAGCACCTTAACAAAATAATCGAATTTCGTCAAGCGA
>Ga0334890_1004209_pt1 | contig 13509 bp, 27 predicted proteins | sample GraSluR1_MG_3_FD_207220 | JGI IMG/M metagenome (GOLD analysis project Ga0334890, IMG submission 207220) | Sludge microbial communities from methane-producing bioreactor in Wageningen University, Netherlands - Granular Sludge_31_08-R1 | ecosystem: Engineered > Bioreactor > Anaerobic >... | reverse complement strand
AAGTCCGCTGCGTATGCCAATTTCGCCACCAGAGCTACTTTGCTATTAAGTACTACTTACTTGATCTATTGTTTCTCCTTCAGTCCAAAAATCATCTTCTGCATTGCGCCAATCTACACATTCATTATCATACTGAATAACTGCATCCAGTCTTCTAGCTATTACATAGAGAAGATCTTTTGCTTCTGCAATAGTTTCAAAATAATCTAGTACAGACCTCTCTTCACTATTATTGTAATATACTACGCAATGCAATTCATCTGATTCTATTACAAATTTTTCTGGAAAAAAACCATCTACCTGAGATAATTGATCGCCTTCCCTGTTCAAATACCACATATCCATAAAAATCCCCCCTCAATTTCGTTCTACACCATAAGTATAACACGTAACTGGGAGGGCTGTGCTACAAGGAGGTTAACAGTTATTTACAGTGGGTAATATATATCATCGCACGTGTCATAGTGTATTGAAGTAATCACATACTCACTATTTTTATCAGCTGTCGTATCGGTAGCCTTTTCAGTAGGTTGTGGAGTGCCGACCGTTATACACTCACTACGCTCGTCTGTAAGGTATGATATAATAGGAGTATAAGGAGATATAGACACTTGTTCTGGCCCTAAGTTAATAGCTTTAAGATTACGTGCTATGTTTTTAAGCTGTTTGGCAGCTTCCTCTTTAGATTTAAACGACTCTAAACTTTCTCCCGGCTCAACATCACCACAATATCTAATACTGTAGGGGTAATCAGAATCCCCTACTTGTTTAGATACACTAAAATACGCACGTTCACTTGAGGCTATTTTTTCCAGTACTAAAGTCTGCTCATTAAAATACCACATAGCATTCTCCTTTATAATATGATAAGGTTTTTAGTAAAATCCATATCATTTTCCTGCACAACTTCTATAAAATACTCTTTATTTCTTATATACATTAGAATACCAAAAATAGATATATATCCTTCACTAAAGATATTTAGTTTAGTCGTAGCTCCGATTATTCTAAATGTTTTTAGTACATCATTTATCGTTAGGTGCTTTACATCCTCTAAAGCAGTATCTAAGATAGTATATATGTCCTCTGCAAGATAGTCTAGCTCTTCTAATGCTTCAGAATATTCTTTCGCAGCATTTATAAGATCCTTTTCGTCTAATCCTGATCTTCCTATATCACAATATACTTCATTAGTCTCTATGTTATATTTTGCGTAGGCTCTCATGCTCATATGATCCTCCTAAAATCTCAATACAAATTTAGGTTCAAAAGTTAAACGGTGTCCCCAATATGTAGCTTGGTTTTCTAGGGGATTTGCATCCCATTGATTACCTGTTTTATACTTAGAATATAAAGTAAAAATAGAATACATCGGCCCGTTAATTAAAGGAGTATGTAATGCAGATTGTATAAAATGCGTATATTCATGAGCTAACACGTAAGCTCTCCAATCATCTCTATTATCATATATCTCTGAAGTTAATACTACTATATTAGCAAAATTAAAAGCTCCGTATTCTGTATCTGCAACTATTACTATTGGTTCGGACATAACCCAAAAAGTACTAGTCCATAACAAATTTAGTCCTAATATCAATTTAATCCAAGTTGGCAAGTTAATCATAAACTCTATCATTTTAAACTCCTTGTAAATGGTTTCTTTAAATCACCAAGCACTATTATTTTAGGGGGTGCTAAAATATCTAATTTACTTTTAATATTAGAAAGTAAAAAATTATTACTGGTTAGACTACCTGATGTCAATAAAGACCATGTGCTGGCTACTATATTTATTACTCCTCTCACTATAGGAGTATAAAATGCGGATTGTAAATATTTACCATATTCATACCTCATAACAGTATCAAATTCATCTGAATAGTATACTTGTGAAGATATAAAAATAAATGGAGACATATTAATTGCATCCGTTTTCATTTCTACTATTACTACAAGAGGCGGAGCTACGTACATATATCCTGCAGCAGCATAGTTTAATCCTATCATCAATTTAACTATGTATGGTAGTAAGACAAAAAATTCTATCATTTAAACACCTCTTTAAAATAAAAATTATCAGAAGGAAGCCGCCCCTCATTATACATTAAAGCATCAAACTCTGACAACCCCTCTCTTCTACTTTCGTCTGGTAAGCGTCTTTTAAAACAAGGAAATAACTTATCACTAACAGTAGATCTATGTCTGGCAAAAGGTAACATCTCTACTACATGGTGCAAATTAAAATTTATCAAAGCTAAGGTAGAATAAGTAAACTTGTAATTACCAGTAACATTATTATAGTACAGTGTGCCTATAAGGTATGACGTACTACTTCTAATGAATGTGTAAAACAGTTCTGCTTTTCTAATCATTTTAACCCCTTCTTTCATTAATCTTATCTTCTAGCAGTGTTTCTACTTGATCTTGAGTCAGTGCATCTACATTAATACCTATGTAATTAGGACACCACCTGTTAGGCAATAATTTAGTAGGGTATTCTGATGGTACTTTTACAGCTTGAAAACAATGAAACTGACTACAGTACTGCTCAGGAGCTTTTATGGTTTGTTGTAAATTACACCATACATACCCATTAAACCCCCTAGTACCGTCTTTTCTTGCTATAAAAGCCGTACTATAAATACAACAATCACACATAGGTTCACAATATTTATAAAATCTTAGCCGAAAACCACGACGGCTTCAGCCTCGTGGATGAAGGCTTATCCTTGTTCTTGAATATATTTTTCTATAACTTCTTTACTTACATTACCTATACTACAAACAAAATATCCATCGCTCCAAAATGTTTGCTCCTTCCAAAATTCTTTACTTAAATCTAAATAATTGTTATTTTGTCTCCATATCCTATAAGTGGATATTTGTTTTAATAATCTTACTATTTGTAATATAGATTGGTTAGGATTATACTCAATTAGTAAGTGAATATGGTCTTTGTCGACTTCCGTTTCTACAATATTAAAATCATTTTCTTCTGCGACATCATAAAATATTTGTTTAATTTCCTTATCATATCTTATTAATAATTTCTTTCTATATTTGCAGACAAATATCAAATGACACACCAATAAATATTTTGAATGGTTTCTTGAGATATAATCCATGACTTTCTTGCTTGTATCCTTTCCATCTTATCAAATTTAGGTATGGGTTTTAAATCAATCTTATTTCCTGCTATATCCATCAAAATAGTATAACCAGTTGACATTCTGCCTTTAATAAAATATTCTTTACCTTGATATTTTACTTTATCAAATTTCCTAAAACCTCGTATTTTTCCTGTAATAATCCTCTGTTCACTTCTAATACCTTTTGTTTGTTGGAAATCGCCATCAGCAATACACTTTTTTAATAGTATATTGTTTGTTTTAAAATTTACATCAATTAATCCCGTATTTTCTATGTTCTTTAAACATGCTATTGCTACAGCATCATAATAATGTTCCTTCGGTAATTCCATTAATTGCCTATGTTTCTTAGTTATAAATCCAAATGTTTCTACTGCTTCTGGTAACAATCTTAATAATTGCTGTCTTATGCTATTCATTTGCGTTGCGTGTTTTAATTGTCCTTTAACTTTGCCATTTCTCTTTAAATTAATTTTTCCAGCATGTAACTTATCATGACAGGTTTTACATAATGTTATCAAGTTTTCAGGTTCATCAGAACCACCATAACACCTAAATATTATATGGTGTACTTCCAATTTGCTGTCTTTAGATTTACCTTTACAATATTGGCATGTATAATTATCTCTATTTAATACATAAGCCTTCGTATTGGCAAATCCATAATTTATACCTTTTTGATACAACCACTTATTATATAATACCGCTGGATTCTTCAAAGCATGTGGGTCAAAAGTTGCTGTTTCAAGTATTATATTAGTTATTGGCAGTATTGACTTTACAAATTTAATTTCTTTTAAATGACTATTAATTTTACTTATCATTGTAGGAGAAAACCTATCTTTTTTTACACTATTTTTACGGTTTAACCATCTTGGTTTTCTATATCTTGTTTTACGATTGCGTCTATTTCTTCTATATTTAGCACGTTGTTTCATCTTATCAGTTATATCATTTCTTACTTCTATTTGTGACAAATATAAAACATTATTATTCCCATCTACCACAGCACTACCAATCTTACTACTTCCTGTATCGATACCTAAAATCAACGGCTGTGTATATTCAGTTTTTGTTTTGTATAATAACTTAATTGTAAATGGACACTTTTTAATTACTTTCGCCTTGTGCTGTTTAAGCAATAATCTTGCTATTACTGGTTTACAAGGCATTAATGGCTTTCCGTCAATTGAAATTACATAAACCAAAAATATCAACTCCTTGAAAATACTCTACATTACTGTAGGTTATGCGTATCTTAATGCTGTTACCACATTAAGAATCCGACTTCAACTCGACAATGATTATTAACCTTTTTACACTTGTATCACCGAACCTTACCTCAGTTCTACTTAAATACAAGCGACAGAGCAACGGTCTGTTGCGTCAACCGCAGGTGTCATGAGTTAATAATCGTAGTATAGATTTCTCTATACTGAGTCTGGTGAACTTAGGCTTTTGAAGCCACGATGCCTTTAGGCTCGTGGTAGTTCACTACATTTGTGCATCACTACTTCCACCACTTATCAGGTTTATTTTTTGTTCCAAAAAGGTATAGCCAACCCCACAAATATGTTTCTTTCTTTTTATCATCTTTCTTTGTCATACAGATCCCTCCTCGATTATTTGTTTAATCAAACTTAGATCTTCTTCAGTAAGCATGATATCAGTATTACTAAATATACCTTTTAAAAAGTTTGTCTTATTAGTATCAATCAAGATTTGATATACTATTTGTTCCGTTCCATTTTTTAAATAAGACAAATATGTTTTAATATCTAACTTATAGTCAACAAACCTATCATTTATAATTGTAAATCTAAAAAGACGATATATCACAAGCAACAAAGCCCATCCACCTATAAAACCTAACCCCATATTATTTGTCACAAAACCAAAAATAAAATAGCCTAACCAAAAAACTATTATCATCCTCACTACTATAGCAGTAACAGCTTTTAAAAATCGTTCTCTAGCACGGTAAAAATTATAAACTATATCAGGAGTCATAAATCAATCCAATTACCTTTTCTTATAGCTTCTTTTACTGTTCTGCGTATTCCACTACTTCGTGCTTTTTTTACCTTACGTCTAGCAGATGTCCTAGTAGTAGTATAATAAAATTTATTAGCATTAATATCAAACTTTTTCTCAATAGACTTTGAGTTATCCATAAGTATCACTCCTCAATAAGATATTTATATGCTTTTTCTATGTCTGCTATTAAAGGTATTCCATTACTTAAACTATTAGAACATCTATTAACAAATGCGTGTAACTGATTTACAGCATCATCTAATGCTACCTTTATTTTAGCCCCTGTGCCAAACACTGTCTGAGGCATCAATGGAAATTCTGCAACAAATTGCCCGTCCTTAAAATATACTTTTAATTCAATTTCTTTTTTATTAAATCTTACTGTTCTGTATAAGGGTTCTTTGTATGATTTTTTAGTTCTCCGTCTCTTCATTTCTTTCAACAATTCTTTCTCTATATTAGTCTTTGTCATTAAAAATTCTCCTTTGAACTAAACGGGGGATTTCTCCCCCATTTTATTAATTATAATCTTTCTTTAAATCGTTTAGTCGTCTCACAAACTAATCTACTTCTTACTACTTTTTGCATCTCTAAATAAACTGCCTCTTCAGAATCGTACATCGTTTCAATTGCTATTCCTAGTCCTGTGTTATCTATTGTAGCTGAAATGTCGCTTTGTTCTAAATCTCCTGCTAATATTAATTTTGAGCCTTCTCCTACCCTAGTAATAATAGTAAGTATTTCTGAAGGAGACGCATTCTGTGCTTCATCTAATACAATAAATGTATCTCTATAACTTCTTCCTCTTGTTAATGTAGTAGATTCAAAATCGATTAAATTAGCATATTCAGTCATCCAATTATTCCCTAGTAAATACTCTAATGCGTCTCTCGCTCCACCAAAATAATTTCTTAGTTTTTCATCTTTATTTCCCGGAAAAAAGCCTAGCCTGTCTTTGTCACCAAGCTGTACAGGGGGAGTCAGTATCAGCATCTTTTTATATTCCTGCCTTAAAACAGCTTGTAGCCCACATACCACTGAGATTAAAGTCTTGCCAGTGCCTGCTCTGCCATTAACCATTACTAGAGGAATGTTAGTATTAAGCAACGCATCTATCAAAAATATCTGTTCTTTGTTTTTAGCGTTAATACACACTGAGCTGCCTATCTTGACGGTGCGTTCTTTCACTTTTCTAGCCTTACCATTCCTACAACAAGCAAGGATACTGCCACCTTCTGGATTTATTATACCATAAATATTAGGTCTTGTTTCTTTCAACTGTGTAAACTCTTCGTTAAGAATTAAAGATGTGTGTTCTGAAGAAAGACTCTCTGAAAAGTAGGGCGTAGGTAGTTCCTTGTGCGGAGTCACCAGACTTGCCTTTAATCCATACGAAAGAAAAAAGTTTATCAAATTAACATCTGAAGTTAGTACTTGTATTTCTGGATCATCCTTAACTATTTCTAATAAAACTCTATCTACTATTTGATGCTTAACGTTGCTTGGAGTATTAACATATCTATTAAATTTTATATCATAAATATACTTACATGCTTTTCTAGCTAAAAATCCGCTAGTTCCTGATTTTGATTTTAAACAATCTAATTCTTCTAAAGTTTCTCTGACTAAATAAATATCTGGGTTTAATAATATTGTTGGATTATCCATAATTACTGAAGTGTCTGCTAAAATCACATTTACTCCCCCTATTGATTAATGAATACGTATAGTTTATAATAGGAATTTACCTTACAGATGTAATTTTTAGTCTCATCAGGTAACTCTACATGTACCTCCCCACTTCTAGGAATCATCTTATTCCCTTCAATAATTATGCGGCTCTCTATATATTTGGACAAATTTCCATATCCCCAATTATACGCTACTAATACTAAATCATGCGGATAAGTAATATTTGAATCTCTAAGATAAAACATTAAAGTACTTACTTCTGTTGTTAGTATTTTATTACATAGCCAAGTCAAATAAATTTTAGCCGCTTTAGTAGCTTGCTCAGGACTATAAGGATCAAAAGGATAACCAAACCGTTCTGAAATATCTTTTACTGTAATTGGCATAAATTGAAATAATCCCATTGCCCCAGATTTAGATATTGCATTAGCTTTAAAGCCTGATTCCTGAGCAGCAATTGCAAGCATAAAAAGAGGATCTATATGCTTATTAGTAGAGTATTCCTCAGTCCAGCGAACAATATCTTCCTCTAAAACTCTCATAATATTCCCCCTAAGTTGAAAACCATCGCTTACTATACTTAACACAACAGTTAGTAAACTTATCATCTTGATAATGGTCAATATTAATGTCTCCTCCAATATTATAGACATAATATACCTTTTTCCAATTTTTATAAACTTCATACAGTTCATTCATGTATAATGAACACAGATAAATATTAATTTTTGGATTAAACAATGTTAATAAATTTTTATCTTGAATTCCAAATAACTTATTAAATGAAACTTCATACTTATTCCACATGTCTAAAGCTATTTTAAAACTAATTTTAGAAATACCAACTTGATAATCATCCGTTTTATTATCATACGCTATATAAATATGAGCATACTCTTCATCCTCACTAAGACCCATTAATAAGCCATATAAAAACTGCGGAGGAATCTGAACTTCTTGAGCAACGATCTTTATTATAGACCTAATTCCTCTAATCATAAATACGCACCTTCTTTGAATACATTTAAAATATAATTAAAAACACTACAAGTATACACTATTACAAATTCTTTTATTTCATCTTCTGTACAATAATCATCTAATGCTTTTAAAAATATTACTTCAAATACTTTTTCAGCTAATGCTTTATTATTTCTATATAAAGCTAATCCATTAAAAATATAAGACATTATTGCAGAGGCCATATTATTTACTAACTCTTCATCTGCCGTTACTCCATACAGTATTTCAATATCCAATTCAGTACCTACAGCATGTATAAACTCATGTAAATAAGTCTCTAATTTTTCCTTAAAAGATAACTTCGAATCGATTACTATTCTTTTTTTATAAGGCTCTGTATATCCATGTACTTCTCCCAATCTAGGGTGTGTTGGTGAGGGCTGTTCTAAGACTAACCACAAAGAATTATTAATCCATACTTTCACTTTAACCCCCTTAAATGTTAAAACTTATATGTAAAACCTATGCCTACATAAAATGAATTCTTTCCTTGAGAATTAAAAAAATTAACCCATTCTCTACTTAGACCACCATTTATAGTAAAATTACCAGTTAAATACTTACCTCCACCAATTACAAACTTCTCCTCATTACCGCCTATATCTACAAATAAATCACCATTATCAAAAATATGCACTGTAAGGTACTTATCTGTCCCTAATTGTTTAAAATCAAACGCATGAATTAAATTATACGAATCCCCCCAAGGAAGGTCAGGGAACTTTTCAGATAAATACTTTATCAGTGCTACAACAACAACTCTTAATGCAACATCGGCTTTTAAAGTTTTGGCAGAAGTAACTTTAAGAAAAAATCTAAAATATTTAATACAGTAGTTATTATATTTTGATTTTCTTCGGTAAGTTTAATATCGTGCTTCTCTAAATACTTATCCACTGCCTCTCGTACTTTTCCTTTAATATAAGCTACTTGCTGGTCTAATTCCATCCCTTCTAATAGTTCACTATTATTTATAATATCTTCTACTACAAAAAATGAAGACCCTAAAATATCAATAAATATTTCAAAAGAATTTAATGTTTCAGGATCTTTATCAAAAGCTTTGGCAATTAACTCCATGAGGGTTATTGCCTGTTTCATAAGAAACAGGTAAGGCTTCCACTCTTTTTTAAAATACTTAAAAATAAGATACCCGCCTAATATTCCTCCAATTACAACTATTAATACCCACACGAATGTTGGCATATTACCCCTCCTTATATTTGTCTAAGTCAGATTGTAACTTAGCTAATTTATAATTAGCCACTTCTAAAGACCTCCTAGCATTTACAGGAGTCCTAAAATTTTTTATTATTTTCAATAACGATCTGTTTATAAGTATCAATATAATTAATCCAATAACTGCAAATAACAAAGTCATTGATTTTCCTCCTTTCTAACTTTTTCATTAGATAATTTGGCATATAATAAAGTTAATTCATTTAAACTTTCTATTATTCCTATTAAATTTTCATTTAACATAGCTAACGAAGCAGTAGTATTTTCTAACATGTCTCTATTCAAAGCTATTAAGTTATTTTTTAAATTTCGTTCTTGTTTAACTACAACTATAACTAAAATAAACGCTAAGACTATTAATACTCCAGAAACACCACCAGAATCTAATACTTTACACATAAATTCATACATAATAATCAACTCTTTTTTTGTTTAAAATAATTTATTTGACGTTCTCTTTTTTTAGCGGCTGCTTTGGTTTTAAATGTTCCTAACCTTTTACCACCTTTTTTTGGATATAACACATATTTGCTTCCTACTTTTTTAATAATTTCATACATATTATATACCTCCTTTAAATTATATACAACTTTAAACTATGTACAAATTTAGATATAGGAGTATATATGTAAAACATATTGCCTAAATCAAATACTATAAATTTCTCTAAATTTTTATTAGTATAATATAGCATTTCTTTTATAGAAATATTGGGTATGTATTCAGCAACAAACTGTTCCCTACCACAAGTAACTGTAGCAAATATTTTTTCATATACAAATATAAACTTATTTCTAGTAAAATAAAACTTACCACCTATAGATACTGGTATAAAATCACTATATTCTAGTAAAGAACTAAGTTTATAAGAATACACACCCAACCCCCCCTCATAGTCTTACTGCAAACCAAGAACCTACAACCATACCTCCAGCAACATCTAGTCCTTCTCTGATAAAACCACTCATAGCATTTCCAGCTACTGTTCCATGAAGCGTGAAAGCAAAACCCTTATACTTTACTTCTATAAGCACCTGTCCTGTATAAGATAGCTTACCAGATACAAAAGTAAAATCTGAAGAACTAAACTCTGCATCAAAAGTAACTGCTCCCTGCTCCTCTACACACATTATAGCCTCAGTGCCAAATAAAGTTACTTCCCAGTTTCCAATAACATTACCTTCAAATCCTACTTTTGTACAAGCACCTAACATAACAAGTACTACCAAACTTACCACAAACATTACTTTCTTCATACGTTTCCCCCCTATTAAGGCAATAATAAATAACTTAATACCGCTATACTCATTGCTCCTAAACTCGTTGCTACTATATCTAAAGCCTCGACTGTTCCATATCCCATACTGTCATATCCCTCTTTTGCTATTCCTGCTATAACTCCCGTAGTTACTCCTGCTACTATTGTTATCTCTTTATTCATTGGTATATCATAAGTTTCATGTACTGCATAAGACCCCATAATAACCAATAATGCTATTGCTGCCCCTGCTACAAAATGTAATAGTTTATCCAATGTAATTACCTCAAATTTCTAAAATATTGACACGATTATAGACATAATTGTCTGTTTTTCCGTAGTAGTATGTACCGTTTATATCATACGCTAAAGGTGCTGATGAAATAAGCTGGTTATTACTTCCAAAAGACCAGTTAGATCTGTCTATTGCTACTTGTATATATTCTTCTCCTGCTAATTCGTAAATTACATAATATGTGCCGTCTGAAGCAGAAGTTGTTATCGTAGTACTACTTACTATTCCTGTAGCTTTTGTAGTAGCATTATATATTAAACAGTTACCTGTACCAGCAGTGGTTACTGTACCCGTGCCACTTGTTATTACTACTTCTTCACGTGCTACTCGTTTAATAAATAAGGCTAAATTAACATCTAACTCATTAAATACGTCATTTATAGCTAAAAATTCTACATCTACTGGAAGAAGTACGCTGTCCAGTCTAGGTTCTACATAGGTAGTTGCAGAAGAACCTTCCTCTAACTGCCCAGACATAGCCGTTTCAATTCCCGTAACTACTAATCTTATATATTTAGCAGCACTAGGAGTAGTAAAAGCTGTTATGCCTACACTGCCATAGCCTATATAATCCTCATTCTCATCATAATAGTGAGCTACAACTGTAGTATAAGACTGATTATTACTAAATATATATTCAGTATTAGGATTTATAGGTACTAGAGCATCACTTCTAACTTTAGCTGCGTCTTCTATATCGCCTGTCTCATCAATATCTCCACTTTCAAAAGAAGCTATTAATATATTTTTACCTGAATTAGTTAGTGTAGTTGTAGAAACACCGTCTACCGTTACATTACCTGATTTAAATAATTCTACAAAACCTATTGCATCATAATACTCTATTAGTTGCTCGTCTGACATATCTATTGGAGCTGTAACACCAAAGTATTCTTGCAAATGGAGAGGTAGATCAGGTGCTGTTGTTAAATCTATTATTACTGGTTTTCTGAATGAATAATCTACAGGTGTAGACGCTGTGTAATCAACTTCTAAAAATAAACTCCAGTTATCCACTACTGTAGGAGTAAGTGTTATATATCGTCTTGTATACGCAGTATCATCTTCTGTAAAGGGGGTTGCTTGTATAGTATCTACTCCATTAGTAGCAGTGAAAATAACATCTAATACACCAGAAGCATTAGCTTTACCTTCTATATATATTAAATATTTATGTGTAGCAATTAATTTACTTTCCATATTTTCAACTATTTCAGTCCACGATAAATCTATTTCTCCCGGTGTATCTGCTCCTATATAGTTATCACCACTATATATCCTTAGATCAGTATCTATATCTATACTAATCTCTTCACCTGTACTATTAGCAGCTACCGCCAAATATCTCTCTGATCCTACATATGATTCAGTAGGACATACGTCTGTTAATCCAGATAGATCAGTCCATTTATGCCAGTATTTATCTCCTGAAACATAAGGTTCCCCATCTGCGTCGCACAATCTCCAACCTAAGAAATAGGCCTTTATTTCATCTTCAGATGGCGTAAAACCAGACGGCCACCCTGAATCAGCTTTGTTTATCTTAAATGTTGTTAGCATATATTACCTCCCTTGCTGGAACCAAATATTTGTTTCGTAGTCTGTGCGAATCGCACCATTTTAGCCAGCCACTATAACTAGCTACACAATTTTCTTTTGAAAAACCAATACACTTATCCTCTTTTATGGCAAGCATTTTAGACTTAAATCTGTTTGCTGTAGCCTTTCTTAACAGCGTATAATCGCCAAAACTCCTGTATCCCAAAAAATCTACTCCTCTAGCAAAAGTCGGAAATACCTGCCAATTCTCTTTCATTGTTAAATTAAGCTTGGCCGCAAGATACCAATCAATATCCTTTCTTAAATAATTCAAATATTTCTTGTTTCTGTGAAAGATAACAACGTCGTCCATGTATCTCGCATAAAAATAATGGTCTTTCTTTTCTTTTATATAGTGATCTAACCCAGATAAAAAGAAATTTCCAAAATATTGAGACGTGTAATTGCCGATTGGTATTCCAAAATCTCCCTCTACACTATCTATAGTTTTATCTAATAACCACAGTAAATCTTGGTCTTTAAACAACCGGCGAAGAGACTTTTTCAATAACAAGTGTGATATAGATTGATAGTACTTCTTAATATCAAATTTCAAACAATATTTAGTTTCTTCTTTGTTTTGTAAAGCCTTGTGAAGTCTCTTCAAACCATAATGAATACCCTTTTCTGGTATGGCCGAATAAGTATCTGTTATAAAATTTCTTATAAACACAGGTTCTATAATTTGAACTAACGCCCACTGTATTATCCTGTCTGGATAATATGGTAACTTTGATATAACTCTCTCTTTACCAGACTCTTTACGCACAAACACCTTATAAGGAGAAACGTTATATGTTTTATCAACCAACATACCGTGAATTTGATCTATATAATAATACGTATCTGATTCGACCATCTTGACTTCCTTATACCAAGATTTCCCTCGCTTAGCATTGTAATGCGCTTTTACCAAATTATCAAAATCAATAATATCTTCCCACAAATACCCATATCGTTTCAAAATATACTCCTTTATGCTTATACCGAGTCTTCGAGAATAATGCCTTCGCAAAATACCTACCAACACGATACTTGCTATTTTTATGTTTTACCAAGAGGTACGGTCTACACCAGAAACACAGTTATAAATTTATTACGCACAAAGTTGGTGGCACCCATTATTCAGATTGGTATTAGCTGACGAATTATTCGCATTCAGATTCCACGGCCCGCCCAGACCACCGTTAGTCCAATAGCCACCGCCAAGAAGAACC
>Ga0334890_1004206_pt1 | contig 13527 bp, 14 predicted proteins | sample GraSluR1_MG_3_FD_207220 | JGI IMG/M metagenome (GOLD analysis project Ga0334890, IMG submission 207220) | Sludge microbial communities from methane-producing bioreactor in Wageningen University, Netherlands - Granular Sludge_31_08-R1 | ecosystem: Engineered > Bioreactor > Anaerobic >... | reverse complement strand
GAGCTGCTATGCACAAACTATTGCGGATCATTTATGGCGTTTGGAAAAATGGCTGTCCTTTTGATCCTGATTATGGTCACTCCTCTTGACTTTAAAGACAGTATCTCGTAAACCGGGTGTCTTGTTTTTATTTTGTGTCTTGTTTCTTGGGGTTCAGTCCAAAGCATAAACTCCGTGTCGGTCCTTTTAATCGCAGGGAGCGGAGAAATCGGAATGGTTAAACACACTCAGTCGTCAGGCGACTGCTTAATGGCTGCTGGTTTCGATCCTTCGGGTAAGGGCTTCGCTTATTCTCGCTCAGGAAAGCAAAGGCGTACAAACAGCAAGAACGGAGGTCCTTCCATCCCTCCGTTCTTGCGTTGCGGCGCCGGGAGGCTTTCGTTTCCTTCTCCTATCGTTTCACAGTGTCTGCTGTGAGCAGTTGCTTCATTTTCTTTCTTCCTTTGGCCTTTTAGCTTGCCTGTCCGCTCTTGGTCATGCGGATAGCTTTCTTGTGGGTTGCACCCTGATGATGGATGCGGTTGCTTTTCTCGTAACACAGCTGGCTGATGCTCAAGGCGATGATTTGCATGTTATTCATCTTTCATTCCTTTCTGTTTCTGTTGCTTCTGCCCAGCCCTGGGGATGATTGCTGGTTAGCGGCGGGGGCTGTGCTTGACAAGTCGGCGGGTCTGCTGCGGGCGGGGGTTGTGTTCTTTTTCCTGTCCCAGTTGACCGATTTTGAGACTGACGATTTGTAAGTTATTCATTTTCTTTCTCCGTTTGTTGATAAAATCAAGTTTTATTTCTGCTTTCTGACTATAGTTTAACACAAATATCAATATTGTCAATAGTTAAAATCCTTTTTCTGAATTTTTAAGGTTCAATTCTCAATTTTCTCCATCTTCCTTTTGTTTTTCTCAAGTTTTGATTAAAAACAGGCCACACGCCCCCCTTTACACATTCTTTACAGGCTTCTGCGATAATTAAAGTACATCCATCAACCCCTGGCTATTGCCAGCTCACCACCCCTATGGATACAATGGAAACAGAACCGCAAGAAAAAGCAGCAGGATGCAGACATGCATGAAACGAAAATTCTGGTAGTAGACGACGAATTCAACATCACCGATCTGGTGAGGGCTTATCTGGAGGCGGAGCATTTCCGCGTGTTCATCGCCCGCGATGGCGAAACTGCCCTCCAGCTGGCACGCCAGCACCAGCCCGACCTGATCGTGCTGGATATCATGCTGCCGCGCATGGATGGGTTAGAAGTCCTCAGCCGCCTGCGGCGCGACAGTGACGCCTATGTAATCCTGCTCTCGGCCAAAACGGAAGAGATCGACCGCGTAGTCGGCCTTTCCATGGGCGCGGATGACTATGTCACCAAGCCCTTCAGCCCGCGCGAACTGGTGGCACGCATCCAGGCCGCCCTGCGGCGTTTGCACAAAACCAGTAGTGAGGAAGATGTCACCCGCCAGTTACTCACCTTCGGCAGCTTAGCCATAGATCTTGACAGCCGCAAGGTATGGCTGAACGACCAGGAACTGGAACTGACCATGACAGAATTTGACCTGCTGGCAGTGATGGCACAAAACAAAGGACGCGTCATGACCCGCGAACAATTGCTGGAACATGTCTGGGGCTACAACTATTTTGGTGAAACGCGCGTGGTGGATGTGCACATGGGGCATGTGCGCCAGAAAATCGGCGCCGACTTTATCTCCACCATCCGCGGGGTGGGCTATCGCTTTGAAGGCGCGCAAGATGCTGCTGCGCAGGAACGGAGAGCATAATGCGCTTGAAACTCTTCGGAAAAATCTTTCTTTCACTATTGCTGGTCATCATGGTGTGGATAGTCATCTTCGGGATCACCGCCCAGGTGATCCTGGTGCCGGCATTCACGCGCCAATACAACCGCTTCGTGCAGAATCCTTCTGCTGAGATGATGGATGACATCCGCCAGGGCTGGGGCAGAAACGAAGAAGGCCAGCAGCCGCTTGCCAGACAATTACTGGGCGGCAGGCTGCGCACGGAGATTATCGAAATATTCCGCCGTGTGATGAATGTGTCGCTTGGTATCGCGATGGCGGTTTCTTTGGCAGCCGCCGTGCTTGCCAGTTATCTGATTGCCAACCGCCTGAGCAGACCCGTCCAGCGCATGTCGCTGGCAGCCGAACGCATCGCCGAAGGCAACTATGCCGAACGGGTGGCTCTGCCCGGAGACCTCGAACCGGCTTATTACGACGAATGGCAGGATTTCGCCTACCAGTTCAACCAGATGGCATCCAGCCTGGAAGAGACAGAAAACCGGCGCCAGCAATTGCTGGGCGATGTCGCGCATGAGATGCGCACGCCACTGACCACCATCAAAGGTTATATGGAAGCCCTGATGGATGGCGTGGTGGCAGCTGATGAACAGACTTTCTACCGCGTACATCAGGAGGCAGACCGCCTGCAGCATCTGGTGAATGACCTGCAGGAGTTGAGCCGCGTGAGTGCCAATGCCGATCCATTGAAGCTCGAACCGCTGGCGCCTGCCTCGTTGATCCACAGCGCCTTTGAGCGCCTGCGCTTTCCCTATGAGGAGAAAGGTATCACTTTGCTGCACGACATCGCCGAAAATCTGCCACCAGTCAAAGCCGACCGTATGCGTATGGAGCAGGTGTTAATCAACTTACTGGGCAACGCCCTCAATTACACCCCTGAAGGCGGGCAGGTGCGCCTGGCTGCGCGGCGTCACGGCAGTGAAGTGCAGTTCAGTGTCATCGACAGCGGCATCGGTATCGCACCCGACCAGCTGCCCTTGATCTTCAACCGCTTCTACCGGGTGGACAAATCGCGCGCGCGCGCCAGTGGCGGCAGCGGCATCGGCCTGACCATCGCCAAACATCTGGTGGAAGCCCACGGCGGCCGCATCTGGGCAGAATCACAGGGTGAAGGGCACGGCACGGCTTTTTATTTCACCCTGCCGATCGCTTGAAACCCTCCCTAACACCTCCTTACTGACACGAATGTTGATGCAAAATAAAAAAAACACCTCCCCTGGTTGCTCTCAAGCAGCGGAAGGTGTTTGTTATACGCCGTTGGGTGTTAATCCATTATGTAAATACCGCTGATCTTCCAGATGCCGTCTTCTTCCACCAGGCTGATCAACAGATCATTGACACTATAGTCGCCGAATTGCAGGTGTACAACCGCTCTGTCTGCCTCAGCACTGACATCCACGCTGAAATTTGAGAGAATATTCTGCGCCATTGGAACCGGGTCAAAGAACAAGTTTCCTTCCACCAGCCTGACCAGTTCAGCAACAAAGGCTTGCAAGCGATAACCGCTGTCGCGATAGGCGCCTTCTGACAACCTGTTGTGGAAGGATTCTTTGGCGGAATTGCCGATATAGCCCAGATACCCCTTGTAGAAAACCTCGGTGACCTCTGCCGGTGATTGCGCATCTTGCGCCGGAACCATGCTGGAGCAGGCTTGCACGAGCAAGAGCACAGCCACCATGGACAGCAAGGTTATTTTTTTATACATGATCTTTCTCCTTCTGTGAAAATAATGTGTTCGTTTTCCTTCTGTTGAGCGACAACTATACAATAAAACATTTGCCCCTCCCTGACACCCTGCAAGAGAAGGAAAAAACCCTACTTGGGGAGGATTTTTTATTCTGTACGAAAGTCTGAATGGTGCAAATTACCTGTCAGAACGGGAAGACAAATGGCATCATCAGAAAACTGACCACAAAAACGATCAGCGCGATGGGGATGCCGTTCTTCACAAAATCAGTATAGCGATAACCGCCCGGGCTCATCACCAGCATATTGGCAGCATGCGAAATCGGCGTCATAAAACTGGAAGCCACCATGTAGGCAATGCCCATCACGAATGGCAGCGGTGATACGCCCAGGTTGGTTGCGGTAACCATGGCGATAGGGGTCATAATGACGGCATTGACCACCCCGGGAATTAGGGCGTTCAACACCAATGTCAGCAGCATGATCCCGGCCAGAATGGCATGATTGCCATAAGGACCAATCGTGTTGATGACCCCATTGGCCAAAAATTGTGCCGCGCCGCTCTGCTGCATGGCCACCCCCAAGGGCAGCATGGCTGCCACAAGGAAGATAGCTTTCCAGTCAATGGCGCGGTAGGCCTCATCCATATCGATACAGCCTGAGATAACCATCAACGCTGCCCCCGCAATGGCGGCAATTGATATGGGAAGTAGGCGTGAAATTACAATGGCAATAACAGCCACCAGGATAACTGCTGCAATGGGTGCCTTGTGCAGGCGCGGTTTCTCCTGCACATCCAGGCGCATGACGACAAAGTCGGGTTCTTTGGCAAGCATTTCAAAGCGTTCAAGACGCCCATAGCACAACAGCGCATCACCCTTCTGCAATGGTAGATCAGAAAGCGCTGTGCGGTAAGGCCGGTCTCCGTGCCAGATAGCCAGCACAGAGATGCCATATTTTTCACGAAAATGGATGTCCTGCAAGGTCTTGCCGCCCAGACTGCCATGGGGTGAAAGGGTCACTTCGACTGTGACATGGTCATCATATTCCAGTTCCGCCGCCTTCACGTTGACATCTGCCTCAACGGACAGGGTGCGCAGGCCGTCCAGTGCGTCGATATCTGCTGGATTACCCGCAACAATCATTCTGTCACCCGCTGCCAATTCAGTGTTGGCATCAGGCATGACCCATTCTTCTGACCCACGTTGAATACTCAAAACAGTAATACCATACACCATACCGAGGCCGATCTCTTGTAAGTTTTTTCCAGCCAGCGCTGAGCCTTCAGGGATGGTGATGAACAGCAGGCGCTCATCCAGATGGTATTCAGAAGTTTCGTCCTGGGTCAACAAGCGAAAATCAACTTCCTGGTTGAACGCTTCCAGGCGGTTGGACTGTCCTTCTAACAACAGATAATCACCGAGCTGCAGCGGGATGTGATTCAACCTGGTGCGAAAAACCCGCTCGCCGCGGCGGATGGCGATCACATTTACCTGATAGGTTTTGCGGAAGGCAGCGCTTGCCAGGGTGTGCGCCAGCAGCGGAGAAGAATCAGACAGGCTGAATTCCGCCATACAGATGTGATTACTCAAAATTTGATCAAGAGCTGGTACATCTTCCTCGATATCGAAGAGCGGTGCCTGTGATAGTTGATGCAATTGGTCCAACCGCCCCAAGGCCAGCAGGCGATCACCGTTTTCCAGTTTCAAATCAAAGCTGGGGAAATAGCGCTCCCTGTTAGCGCGTTCAATGCGCAGCACAGTCAGCCCCAGGGTGCGCCCGATGCGGCTTTCATTGATCGTCATGCCGATCAGAGGGTTGCCCGCGGGGATGGTCAGCAGCGCCAGCCGTTCTTCAATGCCATACAGGCTGTGCAGGTCTTCGCCATTGCCATTCTTTGCCGCGCTTGATTGCGGGGTCTGTCGCTGCGGCAGCAAGCGGTGTCCGATCACATTCATATACACCAGCACGGCTGCCAGGATGACCAGACCGATGGGGGTGAAACTGAAGAATTCCAGCGGCGGCAATCCCGCCTCATACAGGTAGCCGCTCACCACCAGGTTGGAAGAAGTGCCAAACAACACCAGCATGCCTCCCAACAGCGCGCCATACGCCATGGGCATCAACAGACGTGAAGCCGCACGGCGGGTGCGGCGGGCGATATTGATGGTCACTGGCAGGAACATGGCTGCCGCGCCATTGATATTCATCACCGAAGTCACCAGTGCGGTGCTGACGATCAAAACACTCATCAACCCTTTTTCCGATTTGCCTGACAGGCGCACCACCTGCCTGCCCAACATGGTTGCCACACCGGTGCGCGCCAATCCTGCTGAAAGGATGTAGACCGCCCAGATGGTCACTACCGCCGAATTGCCAAAGCCAGCAATGGCGTCTTGTGGTGTGACCAGGCCGCTGACCACCATCGCCACAAGTACCATTAATGCCACCACGTCTGCCCGCAGCCATTCGGTGATGAAGAACAGCGTAGCGGCAGCCAGGATGGCAAAGGTCAGGAGTATGTCGGTGTTCATGAATAACGGCGGAAAAGGGATTGGTTTATCATGCCACTAAAAATTATACACTATGGCTTCGGATGATCCCTGCGCCCTTTTATATGGAGCGGTATAATCAGACCAGCCATTTTTTCATTAATCAACAGAGGTGCTTGCATGACCAGCCCCATGCCCATCCCACGCGGGGTGCGCGCCGCCTTCCCGCTGGAAGAATTCGGCGGCCGCATGGCGTGGTGGTCACCGAGGAAGTGTTTGACAGCCTGGACGGCTATGTCACCATTTTCCATGAGTTTGTACACTGTTACCAGTTTGAGACCTGCGAGCCAGCTGGCGATCGCGCAAAAAGCGCAGGCAGAAAATAACCATTTGTGGGAGATCAACATGCCTTTCCCGTATGGCAACGAGGGTTTCATCGATGCCTATACCCGGCTGGAGCAGGCGCTGGCGCAGCGCGACCTTCCCGCTGTGATTGAAACGCGCACAATACTGCACGATCTGCTGGCGCCCATGGAGTACGAATACATGCTGTGGCAGGAATGGAAAGAGGGCTTCGCGCGCTGGTTGGAGAACCGCATGCAGTCAGCCCTGAATCTGTCTCTCAACCATAGGGGCGGACATGAGCCGTTCACCCGCGTCAGTTTCTATGCACGCGGTGCCGGGCTGGTTGCTCTGCTGGCTGAGAATGATCCTGCCCTGGTCAACGACCTGGAAAGACTATTCCACCAGTTGGATGGACTTGGCCAATAAAACAAACGTCCTGCTGATTGCAGAATTGATTCCTGATAAAGATTCAGGCTGGCACACAATGACTCTACACTTTATTGATGTTAATAATTATTAATGAGTTTTAACCTTATAATAGATGGTAATGGAATGAATTCCAGGGAAAAAAGAAAGCCATGGTTGGTTTTCAACGGGTCTTTTCAGAGCTTGATTCGAACAGACCCACAGAAATGCCTGGACTCATTTAATCAAGGAGACGATTTATGAAATTGAACGCGCCCAAAAATACCACCTGGTGGATTGCTGTGATTCTCGGTGTATTGGGAATTTTATCAACCTTCATCTCGATACCCGTTGTTTCGGAATATGCTTTCTGGTTTGTCGCAGCCGGTTTTATACTGCTGGCGTTGGCAACCTATTTCAAAAACTTATAAGGTTGCGAAATTCTGTCTGTTCATCCAGGGGTTAATTTAGATTGGCTGATCATTGTCAGCCTGAGTAGCTCCAGAAAAAACAATTATCTAACAAGAATCCCCCTCCAAATCGGACGGGGGATTCTGTTTTTTTATGTTGGGATGATCAAGGCATACTGATGCTTAGCGGCCGTTGTTGGTGTTGGCCTGCCTTTTAAGCGTGAGCCAGCTTGGCAGTTCCCAGCCGGCTTCACCACCCACGCGGATATCACGTGCGGAGAAACGCCACCATGCCAGCAGCGTTAACAGCAAAGCCGCGCCCAGCATACCTGCCAGGTAGGCCCAGTTGAGTTCATCAACCGCGCCGCCGCCCTGGTAATAATAAAAGGGGGTGAACTGGTTGATCGCCTGCAGCCTGTCGTCCAGGTTGGCGAGTGCGTTCAGCAGGTAGTTGGCGACCATCAAGCCGCCTGCCGCCCCGCTGGCTGCCTTGACCGACGGCAGCACCAGGCTGAGCAGCAGCGCCAGCCCACCGAACAACAGCAGCAGCGCCAGCAATGGCAGATGTGCGAGCAGCAACTTCTCGGTGGAGAGCGTCCAGGATTCCACCTTGGGCACCAGCAACCAGCCGGCAATTGCCGCCAGCAGAATGGCAGACACGGCGGTCACTGCCGCCAGCACGCGCGCCCAAAACAAGGCTGCACGGCTGATGGGATAGGCCATGGTCAGGTCAAGCACACCATCTTCTTCATCTTTGACGATCAATTTTGCGCCCATGCCCACCATCAGGATGCCCATGATGATGTTGATGTAACTGAAGAAATAGGTGTCGAGATAACCGACCGGTGTCTGGAACTGGTCAAGGTAGGGGAAAAAACCCCACATTTCTTCGGGGAAGGCATCAATGAAGGTCATATAGGCCAGCCCCACCCCGGCAACGGTTTCAAACAAAGCCATCATCATCAAGGTATAGACAAACAAGCCGATGCCCCAGCCGATGACAGCGCCGCGCAGTTTGCGCAGTGTATTCTTATATTCCGCCCACATAGGTCACACCCCTTCCTGGTAATACGCCATGAACGCTTCTTCGAGGGTGGGCCGTTCCATTTCGAGATCGACCACCGTGAAACGGCTGAGGGTTTTGATGAAGGCGCCCATCTCACCGCTGATCTCAAAACGCAGTGTGCGTTCGCGGTCCTGCGGCAGCACTTTGATGCCTGCCAGCTGGGTGAAGGCATCCGCTGTCACCTCGTCTTGAAAAGTAACGCGCACCCGCCTGATCTGCATGGCAGTCAGCGCTTCAGGGGTGACGGTTTCCACGATCACGCCCTTGCGGATGATGGCGACACGGTCAGCGATGGCTTCCACTTCACTGATGATGTGTGAGGAGAAGAACACAGTCGCGCCGTCATCGCGGGCTTCTTTCAGGGCTTTGAGCACCTCCTGCTGCATCAGCGGGTCGAGGCCGGAGGTAGGTTCATCTAAAATGAGCAGGTTCGAGCGCTGCATGAGCGCCTGCACAATGCCTACCTTCTGCTTGTTGCCCTTGGAAAGGTTCTTGATGCGCAAGCCGAGGTTGAGATCAAAGCGCTGCGCCAATCGCTCTACATAGCGCCACTCAACGGTATTGCCGCGCAGTTCCGCCAGATAGCGCAGCTGGTCACTGACCTTTAAGCCGGCGTCGAGGTTCAATTCACCCGGCAGGTAACTGACCTTCTCGCGCACCGCCACCGGATCCTGCTGCGGGTCAATGCCCAGCACGCGCATCTGCCCGCTGTCAGGACGGATCAGGTCAAGTACACAGCGGATGGTGGTGGTTTTTCCGGCGCCGTTGGGGCCCAAAAAACCGAAGATCTCACCGCGTTGAATGGTGACATCAACCCCTTGCAGAGCTTTGACGCTGCCATAACTTTTGTGCAGCGCCCTTATCTCAATAGCTGGAGACAGGCTTTCCATGTTCTCCTTCCTTCGATGGCAAAATCGACTTAACTATACTTTTGTTCACCCCCCTGTCAAGTGCGGTATGGTGTATTTCTTGCATCGAAAGGATTGCGATAACTTTTGATTAACACCTGCGGCAAAGCTTTGATAGAATGATAACTATGAGGAAACGATTACTTTTGCTCGCCCTGCTGGGCATGGTATTTCTGGCATTCAGCGCTTGCAGCATCGCCCCGGTGCGCAGTTATGCGCCCACCGAAGAGGTGCCGGCATTTGTGCTGCCCACGCCGGTGCCGACCCGCACGCCCACCCCGCGCGCCACGCCCACCCCGCTGCCAGCCTCTGCCAGCTGCTCCAACAACCTGCTATATATGCGGGATATCGGCATTTATACGGAAGATGACGTCGAAGTTGCTCCCGGCGCTTTGATCGACAAACGCTGGCTGGTGAAGAATTCAGGCAGTTGCAACTGGGGTCCCGGCTACACCATGGATTTGCGCGTTCCTTCCCAGGTGAATGTCAACGTGCCCATGGATCTGTATCCGGCGATTGCACAAAGCGAAGTCATCATGCGCGCGCAATTCTTTGCGCCCGAAGAACCCGGCACCTACACCGTTGACTTCATCGCCAGAGCGCCCAACGGCACTGCATTTGGACAAAACTTCTATTTCCGCTTCATCGTGAAGGCCCCTTCGGAATAGAATTCCCCCCTTGGTTCCCATCAAAAAAGCAAGCGACCACGGCTTGCTTTTTTGATTAATCACTCCAAAGGTCAGGCAGCTATGCCTCTTCGATCGCGCGCAGGCGCTCCGCGATGGGCGGGTGCGAGTAGTGGATATGCACATACAGGGGATGCGGGTTAAGGTTCGCCAGGTTCTCCTGCGTCAAGCGGCGCAGCGCTCCCATGATGGATTGTTTATCGACATAACGGGCGGAAAAGGCATCCGCGGCATATTCCGCTTTGCGGCTCAAGAAGTTGAGCGGGATCGAAAGCAGCAGGTCAAACGGGGTTACCAGCAGGCTGAACAGGATCAAGCCAAAGCCGAAATGCGCGCCGGAAAGGCCAAACGCCTGCGCCAGCGCGTCACTTTGCAGTACGAAACCTGCCAGCACCAGATACAGCCCCAACACGATGCTTTGCTGCCCCAGCATGCGCGGCACGTCTTTGTGCACGGCATGTCCCAGTTCGTGCGCCAGCACCGCCAGGATCTGGTCATCGTCCATTTTTTCCATGAGGGTGTCGTACAAGACAACCTCACGGGACTTGCCCAGCCCGCTGAAGAAGGCATTCAGCTTGGTGGAACGGCGCGAGGCATCCATCACTGACACCGCCTTGACCGAGAAGCCCACCTCTGCCGCCAGCGCTTCGATACGCGTGCGCAAAGGGCTTTCCGGCAGCGGGGTCAATTTGTTAAAGATCTTCACAAAAACCTTGGTGTTGAGGACGAAGACCACCACGATGATGACCACCAGCGCCGCCCAGGCCGACAGCAGGAACAGCCACAGACGATCGGCGAAAAGCAGGTACAGGCTTTGCAGAAGCCACACCAGCAACCCGCCCAGTACAACCATCAGCAGCAATTTTTTCACCTGGTCCAACCAGAAGGTTTTGGGCGTGGTTTTGTTAAATCCGAATTTTTCTTCGATCACAAACGTTGAGTAATAGGAAAATGGGATACTGAGAACGAATTGCAGCCCAAAGATCACACCCAGAAAAGACAGGGCTTGCAGGACAGGTACAGAGAACCAGGCGCTGCTCCAGCGCTCCACCACACCGAAAAATCCGCTTGCCAGCAGTACCACCACCAGTGCAGTGTTGAAACCGCCGGTGACCAGGCCAAAGCGCAGCTTTTCCATGGTGTAATTCAGCCAGTTGTTGTACTTTTCCTGGTCAAAGATATCGCGCACATAGGCAGGGACGGGCTGTTTACGGTGACGGTAGTTGATCAGCGAGATCACCAGATCCACAGCGAACATGATCACTATGACAGCATAGACAAGATAATTTAGCATGGCGGACTCCCGGGTGAATTTGCCTCAAATTATACTGACGAAGCCGCTTTTCAACAAGCAGCGCCTGCCTTCGCTGGCGTCTGATTGCTGATACAATTGAAGCGATTGATGACAAACGCAGTGATAAAGGAGTCAGCATGCAAAAGGTAAGTGTGGAAGAATTCTTGAATCTGGATGCCGCTGGAATGGCTGGCAAGATGGTGGAAGTGGATGGCCGCCAGTTGACCATTCCCATCCCCGTGATCCGCGTGGGCGCTGGCACAGTCAAGGAAGTACCGGCATTGGCAGCCGCCGCGCTGGGGCATACCCCCCGCAAGGCGGTGGTGGTCTTCGATGAAGCCATTCGCGCCTTCGTCACCGAAAAAGTGATCCGCCCCATCCAGTCCAACGGCCTGCCGCTGCATGAATTAGCACTGGCGTCTGACCATCCCGACCACTTTCTGGTGGCGTCGGATGCCGTCGGCGATGCCGCTGCGGAACGCCTTGACCCTGACACCGATTTCCTGATTGCTGCCGGTTCAGGGGTGATCGGCGACCTGACCAAGTGGATGGCCAACAAGACCGGCATTCCCTTCATCATAGTGGGCACCGCGGCTTCGATGAACGGGCATGCCTCGATCACCGCCGCCATGACCTTCGGCACCATCAAAGACACCGCCTACAACCTGAAAGTGGCAGATGCCGTCATCTATGACACCGAAATCCTGGCAGAGACGCCGCTGGAGATGAACTTGAGCGGTTTGTCCGATATGCTGGCACGCAACACCTGCAACGCTGACTGGAAATTGTCAGAATTGCTGCGCGGGGTGGACAACTTCATCTCGCTGCCCTATGACATGATGGCAAAAACACAGGCGGAAACCCTGGCACAGGCGGACAAAATCCCCGCCTGCAACCCGGACGCGCTGGCGGCGCTGGGTGAAGCCTGCCTCATCTCTGGCATGACCATGACCATCATCGGCGGGGTGACCTCGCCTTCTTCCGGCGTTGAACACGTTATCTCGCATTTCTGGGACCTGCTGGGCGACATGCACGGCAAAGCGCACTTCTGGCACGGCACTCAGGTGGGCGTCGGCACCCTGATCGGGCTGGCACTGTATGAAATGATCCGTGAACTGGACCCCGCGCAGATCGAGCCGCAGGCGCTGCTGCAAAAACGCCGCTCGCTGGCTGAGATCGAAGCGCACCTGCGCGCTACCTACCCTGACAATGCCGATTACTTCCTCAAAACGGTCTTTGAAAAACGCATCACGGACGAAGAATACGTTGCCTATGTGCAGGACATCCTGGATCGGTGGGACAGTATCTGGCAGGCGGTCGATCCATATTTGATGCCCTTCAAAGAACTTCAGCGTCCGATGAAAGCCGCCACCACCGCCACCACCCTGGCGGAAGTACACCAGACCCCCGCCACCGCCAAACAGGCCATCCTCGACGGTAATTTCTACCGCCCGCGCTACACGGTACTTGACCTGGCATGGGAACTGGGCGTATTTCCAGGGCGGGTAGATGAATTGCTGGCGCGTGCCGAAGTGGTTTGATATTTTTTTCGAGGGATTGTTTATGAAACGACGCTGGTGGAAATATCTGTTGACCGGGCTGGCTTTCGGTATCGCTGACTGGTTCTTTCTGCAGGGATTGGGGTCATTAACCGGGAATTTCAGCGACCGTGATATCCATTTTATCCTGCAGTTGGCGATTATCGCCCTCATCATCACCGCCAACTGGGGCATCTGGCTGGTGCCGGCCATTCCCGCCGCGATCTATGAAGAACGCCAGTCGCAATCGCTGTGGCGCGCCGGGCTGGCCTGCGTGATCGTGTGGAGTGCTGCCATCTTCAGTTACTATGCCTTTTACACCTACCTGCTGTTGTTCGACGGCGTCATCCACCTTGAATTCATGCGCTACAGCAACCGCGAATCACCCACTTATTGGGAGGATTTCATGCCGCCCTTCCGCCGCCTGATCATCAGGCAGGTTCTGGAATGGATCGGCGTCGCCATCGTGGGCGGTGTTGTGGTGGGTGTGGTGAGTGCCCTGCTCTACCGCCGTTTTCAGCAGCGCAGCCTGAAAAAAACCAGGACAACAGAGGAGCAACACACCACCCCATGACCACTCCATTAAATGAAATCACATGTTTTCTACTCGATATGGATGGCACCCTCTACCTGGGTGACCGCCTGCTGCCGGGTACGCTCGATTTTCTGGCAACACTGCGACAACAGGGCAAACAATACTTGTTCCTGACCAACAATTCTTCCAAAAATCCTTCTCAATATGCGGAAAAATTGAACCGGCTGGGCATCGAGGCGGACGAGGCGCAGGTGTTCACCTCCGGCCTCGCCACCTGTCTCTACCTCAAACAGCGCCAGCCGGGTGCAACCATTTATCTGGTGGGCACACCCGGGCTGGAAGCCGAATTTCGCA
>Ga0334890_1004203_pt1 | contig 13532 bp, 9 predicted proteins | sample GraSluR1_MG_3_FD_207220 | JGI IMG/M metagenome (GOLD analysis project Ga0334890, IMG submission 207220) | Sludge microbial communities from methane-producing bioreactor in Wageningen University, Netherlands - Granular Sludge_31_08-R1 | ecosystem: Engineered > Bioreactor > Anaerobic > Unclassified... | reverse complement strand
ACCTCCACCGCCTCGTCCTGGCCGATCACCTGGTCGATCAGGCTCTCGGGGACCTTGACGGTGCTGGTGTCCTCGAACTCGGTGCTGCCCAACAGATCCTTCTTCTCATCGTCCAACAAAATATCGGTCCTCTCGACCATAGGTAAACCTTCTAGCCTAAATAACTGATGCTGAGACGTCAATTCGCTTCTACACCTCGAAATCCTTCATCAGCCTCTGGTAATCCGCCGCCATCTCCGGAGTCAGGTGGGGCTTCGCCCTCTCGAAGGCCTCCCGGAAGTGCCGCCCTTCCACCTGGACCCCCTGGAGGATCAGCTCCTCTCGCCTCATCCCGGGGAGGATCTTCTCCCTCAGGGCGGTCATCCCCGCCTCCCGGCAGAGGGTCTCGATGTCCGCCCCCGTCCACCCCTCCGTCACCTCCGCGAGGCGGGAGGCGGAGACGTCCCCGGCCAGGGGCATCCCTGAGAGGTGTATCTCGAATATCCGCTCCCGGGCCACCCGGTCGGGGATAGGGATCCTGATCAATCGGTCGAACCTTCCCGGGCGGAGGAGGGAGGGGTCCAAGAGGTCCGGCCGGTTGGTGGCGGCGAGGACGACGACGTCCTTCAGCTCGACGACGCCGTCCAGCTCCGTCAGAAACTGGCTCACCACCCTCTCGGTGGCGTGGGAGTCGAGCCCCGAGCCCCTGGCGGGGACGACGGCATCGACCTCGTCGAAGAATATGAGGGAGGGAGCCGCTTGCTTCGCCTTCCGGAAGACCTCCCTAACAGCCCGCTCCGACTCCCCGACCCACTTGGAGAGGAGCTCGGGGCCCTTCACCGAGATGAAGTTCACCCCGCTCTCGGTGGCCACGGCCTTGGCGAGGAGGGTCTTCCCCGTCCCCGGCGGGCCGAAGAGGAGGACGCCCCGGGGCGGCCTGATCCCGACCGAGTCGAAGGCCTCGGGGTACTTGAGGGGCCACTCCACCGCCTCCACCAGATCCTCCTTCGCCCGGTCCAGGCCGCCGACCTCGTCCCAGTGGACCTCCGCCACCTCCACAAAGACCTCCCTCATGGCAGAGGGCTCGATCATCTTTAGGGCGAACCTGAAGTCCTCCTCCGCCACCACCAGACCCTCCAGTACCCGGAGGGGTATCGCCTCCTCCGCGTCGAGGTCGGGGATGAGCCCCTTCAAGGTGTGCATCGCCGCCTCCTTGCAGAGGGAGGCGAGGTCGGCTCCGACGAAGCCGTGGGTCCTCTCGGCGATCCCCTCCAGGTCCACGTCCTCCGAGAGGGGCATCCCCCGGGTGTGGACGTAGAGGATCTCGAGCCTCCCGTTCTTGTCGGGGATCCCGATCTCCATCTCCCGATCGAACCTCCCCCCCCGCCGGATCGCCGGGTCGAGGGAGTTGGGGCGGTTGGTGGCGGCGATGACGATCACCTCGCCCCGGGAGGCGAGGCCGTCCATGAGGGAGAGGAGCTGGGCGACGACCCTCCGCTCCAGGTCCCCCGCCACCTCCTCCCGCTTCGGGGCTATCGAGTCGATCTCGTCGATGAAGACGATGGAGGGAGCGCTCCTCTCCGCCTCCTCGAAGATCTCCCGGAGCCTCTTCTCCGACTCGCCGTAGAACTTGGAGGTGATCTCAGGGCCGCTGATGCTGATGAAGTTCGCCTCCGTCTCGCTCGCTACCGCCCGGGCGATGAGGGTCTTCCCCGTCCCCGGCGGGCCGAAGAGGAGAAGGCCCTGGGGAGGCCTGATCCCCAGCCGCTCGAAGATCTCGGGGTGGCGGAGGGGGAGCTCGATCATCTCCCGGACCATCCTGATCTCCTTTCCGAGGCCTCCGATGTCCTCGTAGGAGACGTCCCTCACCGCCATCTCCTCCAGGGTATCCTTCAGGATCTTGATCTCCGTCTCGGCAGCCACCACCACCGGACCCTTCGGGGCGGTGCTCACCACGACGAAGCCGAGGGCTGACGAGATCATCTCGATCTTCAGCTGCTCCCCCTTCACGATCGGCCTGCCCAGGAGGATCCGGAGGAGGTACTGGGGGCCTCCGACGATCCTCGTCTTGCTGGTGGGGGCGAGGACGATCCTCTTCGCCGGCCTCGCCTCGCTCTTCCGGACGGTCACCCGGTCGTCTATACCTACCCCGAGGTTGCTCCGGAGGTTCCCGTCTATCCTGATGACGTCCTTCGCCTCCCTCGGCGAGGCCTGCCAGGCGACGGCGTAGGCGGTCCTCCTCCCCTGGATCTCCACCACCGCGCCCCCTTCGACGCCAATATCGCTGATCAGATCCTGGGCGAGCCTGGCGATCCCCCGGCCGACATCCCTGTGATAGGCCTCCGCCACCCTGAGAGTTGTGGTCATGGTCATGCTGATCGAGATCCGTTATCGGTCATATCGTCCACCGCTCGCCCCGCTTTTGAACCTTCCCCTGGGCCGCAAGCCCCCTCAGCCTCTCCTCGACGACGGCGGCGGGGATCCCCAGCCTTGCAGCCAGCGCCTCCGAGCCGGAGTCGCCGGAGAGGAGGGCGGTGAGGATCTCCGCCTCCATCTGGTCGGAGGCGGACTCGACGATGAGCCCCGTAGCAAGCCGCCTCGCCGCCATCTCCTCGGAGGCTATCTCCTCCAAAAGCCCCCGCAATCGGAGCCGCTCCTCCTCCAGCTCCCGGAGGCGCGAGCAGATCCCCTCCAGCTCATTAGGCCGGAGACTGCCCGGGCCCGGTCCGGCCGGATCCTCGGGGGCCGAAGGCGTCCGGTCCGGTATCCTATCGCCCCAGGCCTCCCTCCTCAGCGGCCTTCCGGGCGGCTGGGGGCGGTAGCTCCTGATCCCGTAGGAGTGGGGGGAGAAGGCCACCTCCAGGACGACGTTCTCGGCGATCCTGAAGTACTTCCGGCGCCGGTCGTCCCGGTAGCACTCGATGAGCCCCGCCCGCTCCAGCATCTCCAGGTGGTCTATCACCGCCTTCGGCCCGAGGTCGAGCCGCTTGGCCATCTCGTTGAAGTAGAAGGGGCGGCAGGAGAGGAGCTGGAGGATCCTTCTGCGGTTCTCGTTCCCCAGTATGTCCAGAATCTCTACGGGATCCAAAACGAAGCCTCAAAAGGTAATTTCCAGTTAGTAACCGCTGGTAATTATATAAACCTTTCGTCGATGGTCGATCTCAAGATATCCGACTACGGGGATGCCCATGGCGGAAAGAATATCTAACGGCGCCGCCCCCGATCGGGCCTCTTGAGGGGGGTTATAAGAAGCTTGTCGACGCGGTTGTAATCCATATCCATCACCTCAAAGCGGAGACCCCCCCAGTCGAAGTGGTCGCCGGAGTGGGGGATCCTCTCAAACTGCATGATGGCAAAGCCCCCGAGGGTCTGGTAGACCCCCGCATCCTCCTCGGGCATCTTCTCCACGTCAAAGTTCTCCTTGAAGTCATCTATCGAGATCATGCCGTCCACCAGCCACGAGCCGTCCCCCCTCTGGATTATAGAGGGCTCCGTCAGCTCGTCGATGTGGGGGATGTCCCCGACTATCGCCTCCAGAAGGTCGGTGAGGGTGACGAGCCCCTCCACCCTGCCGAACTCGTCGACTACTATGGCGAGATGGATCCCCGTCTCCTTGAACCGCTCCAGGACCTTCAGCCCCCTCATGCTCTCGGGGACGAAGAGGGGTGGGAATAGCACCCCCTCGAACTGGACCTCTTCGACCCCTTCCGCCCTGAAGAGGAGGTCTTTGGCGTGGACTACCCCCATGACGTCGTCCAGATCGCCGTTGCAGACGGGAAAGAGGGTGTAAGCCCTCCCGGAGATCTTCTCCTTGATCATATCGGGGGTGTCCCTCGCGCCCAGCCAGACGATCTCCGACCTTGGGGTCATCAGGGTGGAAGCCTTCCGGTCTCCGAGCCTGAAGACCCGCTCCACCATCTCCTTCTCCGCCTTCTCGAAGACCCCGGCCCCGGCCCCGAGGTCGATCAAGATCTTTATCTCCTCCTCGGTGACGGGAGGGCCGTTATTCGGCTTTATCCCCAGGGCCCTGATGACGACGTTCGTCGAGCCGCTGAGGAGGAAGACGAGGGGGCTTGCGGCCCGGGAGAAGAGGCGGAGGGGAGAGGCCACGATGGAGGCGATCCTCTCCGGGTCGTTGAGGGCAGCCCTCTTGGGGACCAGCTCCCCCAGGATCAGCATCGTGTACGTTATGGCGATGACGACGATGCCGAAGCCGATGAAGGTGCTGTGGGGGGCGAGGGCCGGGACCACCTCCAAACGGCCGGCCAGCTCCTTTGCCACCGTCGCCCCGCCGTAGGCTCCGGCGAGGGTCCCCACCAGGGTTATACCTATCTGGATCGTCGAGAGGAAGGCCGTCGGCTCCTCGGCGAGGTCGAGGGCCACCCCCGCCCCCCCGTCTCCCCCCTCCGCCAGCTCCTGGAGCCTCGACCTTCTGGAGGAGACGACGGCGATCTCGGCCATGGCGAAGAGGCCGTTGATGATTATCAGCAGGGTTAAGACGACGATCTCAAAGCTCATGAAAGGACGCTCTCCCGGAGTTCAGCCCCTCATGACTTTATATCTTCCCTTCTTGAAGAGGGAGGCGGAGATAAAATTGGAGAGGAGGTTCTGCCGTCGCCGGAGATGGCGGCGGCAGAGGTCGGCCCCGTCACTTCATCGCCGAGAGGCGCGCGATCCTCTCCTGGGTGCTCGGATGGGTCGAGAAGAGGGAGGCGAGCTTCTTCCCCTTGAGGGGGTTGACGATGAACATGTGGGCGGTCGAGGGGTTTACGTCGGCCTGGACCCTCCCTGCGGCCCCCTCCAGCTTGGATAGGGCGCTCGCGAGAGCCATAGGCCTTCCGCAGAGCTCCGCCCCCCCGGCGTCGGCCCCAAACTCCCTCGACCTCGATATCGCCATCTGGATTATCATGGCCGCTATCGGCGCCAGGATCGCCATGGCGATGACCCCGACGATGCTGCCCGCATCGTCGTCCCGGCCGCCGAAGATTAGGGACCACTGGGCCATGCTGGCCATGAAGGTTACGACGCCGGCGATGGTGGCGGCTACAGAGCTGATGAGCGTGTCCCGGTTCTTTACGTGGGCGAGCTCGTGGGCCATCACCGCCTCCAGCTCGTCCTTATCCAGGATCCTCATGATCCCGGTGGTCGCCGCCACGGCGGCATGCTGCGGGTCTCTTCCCGTCGCAAAGGCGTTGGGCATGGGGGTATCGACGATGTAGACCTTCGGCATCGGCATCTGCGCCCGGTCGACGAGACCTCTAACGATCCCGTAGAGGGCCGGCGCCTCGGAGGGGGTCACCTCTTTCGCCTTGTACATCTTCAATACAATTTTGTCGCTGTACCAGTACGTCCCCATGTTCATCACTAGGGAGAGGAGGAGGGCTATCATCATGCCGCCCCTCCCACCCAGGGCTGCCCCGATCAGAAGCATCAGCCCCGTGAGGCTGGCCAAAAGTAGGGTAGTCCTCATTCGGTTCATCATAGTAACGAGATAGATCCGGCTCATACCCCAAATACTTTGCGTCGATCGATGGCGGGGCCGCTCCCCCTTCAGGAGGCCTGCAGATTCTGGAGGGCCGCCGCCCTGTTCGCCCTCGCGTCGGCGAAGGCGGGGTCGAGCTCCAGGGCCCGGCCGTAGCAGTCGGCCGCCTCCCGGTAGCGGCCCAGGTGGTAGAGGGATGCGCCCTTGTTGTTCCAGGCCCGGGGGTGGGCGGGGTCGATCTCGATCGTCCTGTTGTAAGCCTCCAGGGCCTCCTCGTTCTTCCCCAGGGCGGTGAGGACGACCCCCCGGTTGTTCCAACCCTCGGCGAGGGCGGGGTCCGCCTCCAGGGCCCGGTCTATGGACTCGAGGGCCTCGTCGGTATCGCCGAGGGTGAAGAGGATCCACCCCCGGTTGTTCCACGCCTCGGCGTGGCCGGGGTCGAGCTCTGCCGCCCGGCTGAAGTGGGCGAGCGCCTCCTCCGGCCTCCCGGAGGAGTAGGCGAGGATCCCCTTCCGGTACCAGGGGGGCTCGTACTCGGGGTCGAGCTCCAGGGCCCGGTCGAAGGCCTCCGCCGCCTCCGCCGCCCGGTTCAGGTCGGCGAGGGCGACCCCCCGGTGGTGCCAGGTCTCGGCCCTCCCGGGGTCGAGCTCCAGGGCCTTCTCGTAGCAGACGAGGGCCTCCCCCGGCCGCCTCATCTGGTAGAGGGCGTGGCCCTTGCTGTGCCAGGCGTCGGCGGAGGAGGGGTTGAACCTGATCGCCTCGTCGAAGGCCTTGATGGCGTCGAAGTACCGCCCTTCCAGGTAGAGGACGGAGCCGCGGTTGTACCAGGCGATCTCATAGCCCGGATCGATCTCCAGGGCCCGGTCGTAGCTCTCCAACGCCTCCTTCTCCCTGCCCAGGGCGGCGAGGGCGGCGCCCCGGTTGTTCCAGGCGAGGGCGAAGGCCGGCTCGACCTCCAGGGCCGAATCGTACGCTTCTACCGCCTCCTCGTACCTTTCGAGGTCGAAGAGGGCCCGCCCCCGGTTGTACCAGGCGAGGGCGAAGGAGGGGTCGATATCGATCGATCGGTTGTAAGACTTCAAAGCCTCCTCGGAGCGGCCGAGGTTCGCGAGGGCGAGCCCCCGGTTGTTCCAGGCGAGGAGGTAGCCGGGGTCGGCCCGGAGGGCGGCGTCGAAGCTCTCCACCGCCTCCTCGTACCTCCCCAGGACCCCCAGGACGAGCCCCCGATCGTTCCAGGCGGCCTTGTCCCCGGGATCGGCCCCGACGGCCCCGTCCAGCCTGGCGAGAGCCTCCTCGTCCCTCCCCAGGGCCCGGAGGAGCTCGGCCGCCCCCTTCCAGGACCCGACGAGGCCGGAGTCGATCGCCAGGGCAGAGGCGTAGCATTCGAGGGCCTCCTCCATCCTGCCGAGGGCCCGGAGGGCGTTCCCCCGGTTCTGCCACGCCGCCGCAAGGTCCGGGTCAGAGCTGATGGCCCGCTCAAAAGAGGATGCCGCCTCCTCGTACCTCCCGAGGGCCCCCAGGATCAGCCCCCGGTTGTTCCAGGCCTTCCCGTTCTCTGGATCGATGGTGAGGGAGCGGTTGTAGGCCTGGAGGGCCTCATCGACCCTGCCGAGGAAGGAGAGGGCGTTGCCGAGCTCGTACCAGACGACGCCATCCTCCGGATCGATCCCGAGGGCCCGCTCGAAGGCCTCGACGGCCATCTCCCGGTCGGTGAGGTTGTAAAGGGCGATCTCCCCCCGGAGGACCCAGGCCTCGGCCAGGTCCGGGTCGAGGGCGAGGGATCGGTCGAGGGAGGAGAGGGCGAGGTCGATCGACCCCTCCTGGCGGTATCGTTCCGCCTCCTCCATCCACCCTTCGGCGGATTCTTCATCTCCCAGGGCCGGGTCCGCCAGGGCGAGGAGGGGGATCAGCAGGAGGAGGAGGACGCCGAGTCTCATGGAGGGCGAGATCCCCCTCGCCTCCGATATACCTTTTGGTTCCCCCGCCGGCAGGATGGGAGAAGGGGTGCCGTCGGCGGCTACCTCGAGCTGAGCTCGATGAACTTGTCGTAGCATTCGACGGCCTTCCTGTGCTGCCCCAGCTTGTAGAAGGCGTCCCCCTTCCGGTTCCAGCTCCTGGCATCCCCCGGATTTATGGCCAGAGCGGAATCGTAGCTCTCTATCGCCTCCTCGTGCCTCATGAGGCCGTCTAAGGCCGTCCCCCGAATGTACCAGAGGTCGGCGGAGGCGGGATCGATCGCAAGAGCCCGGTCGTAGCTCTCGACCGCCTCCTCCAGCCTCCCCAGGCTCTGGAGGATCGTGCCCCTGTTCCGCCATACCGCCCCGTCGGTGGGGTCGATCCCGGCGGCGACGTCGTAACAATCGAGGGCCTCAGAGGGCCTCTTCATGCTGGAGAGGAGGTCCCCCTTCCTCTTCCAGACCTCGGCGGAGGAGGGGTCGGCCTCGGAGGCCCTCTCGTAGCTCTCCAGAGCCTCTCCCGTCCTGCCCAGCCCCGCCAGGACCCCGCCCCTCCGGAGCCACGCTCCGGCGTCGGCGGGGTCGAGGGCGATGGCCGCCTCGTAGCATCCGATCGCCTCCTCCGCCCGGCCCTGGGCCTCGAAGACCGAACCCCTCCCCCGCTGCGCCTCCCCGGAGGAGGGGTCGAGGGCGATCGCCCGATCGAAGGAGGCGGCGGCATCCTCCAGCCTCCCCGCCTTCATGAGGGCCCGGCCCCTCATCGACCACGCCTCCGGATCCTCTTGATCGAGGGCGATGGCCCGATCGAAGGAGGCTACGGCATCCTCGAGCCTTCCCATCTCCTCCAGGACCCCGCCCCTCCCGATCCAGAGGAGCTTATCCGAGGAGTTGATGGCGATCGCCCGATCGTAGCTCTCTATCGCCTCGTCGTACCTCAGGAGGCCCGCCAGGGCGAGCCCCCGGCCGTGCCAGGCGCCGCCGTCCCCGGAGGCGTTCGCCAGGATCCGATCGAAGGAGGCGGAGGCCTCCTCGAACCTCCCGAGGGCGAGGAGGGCCTCCCCCCTCCCCCGGGCCGCCTCCAGGTCGTCGGGGTCCTCCTGAAGGGCGAGGTCGTAGGAGGCGAGGGCGCCATCGTAATCTCCCAGCCTCAGGAGGACGAACCCCCTCCTGAGGATGACCTCCTCATAGCCGGGGTCTATCTCGACGACGCGGTCGTAGCATTCGGCGGATCGCTCATAATCGCCGAGGATCTGGTGGGCCAGACCCTTCTGGTACCAGGCCTTCGCCTCCAGGGGGCTCACCTCTAAAACCTTCTCGTAGCATTCTATCGCCTCGTCGTACCTCCCCAGGCTGTAGAGGGCCTCCCCCTTCTCGTACCGGTCGAGCTCTATGACCCGGTCGTAGCTCTCTATCGCCTCGCCGTACCTCCCCAGGCTGAAGAGGACGACCCCCCGGTTGTACCAGAGGGAGACCTCCGACGGGCTGAGCTCCAGGGCCTCGTCGTAGCAATCTATCGCCTCATCAGACCGCCCCAGGGCGTAGAGGGCGAGCCCCTTCAGCCTCCAAACCCCCTCATAAGAGGGGTCGATCTCGATCACCTCGTCGAAGCTCTCGACCGCCTCCTCCAGCCGGCTCGCGTTGTAGAGGAGGAGGCCCCGGTTGTACCAGACCGCCGGGTCGCCGGGATAGAGGGCTATCGCCCCGTCGTAAGCCTCGACCGCCCGATCGTAGATCCCGGCGGCGGCGAAGGCGTCTCCCATCCCGATCCAGGCGTCGACCCGGGAGCCGTTGAGGGCCGCCGCCTCGCCGTAGCTGGCGGAAGCCTCCTCGTACCTCCCCAGGGTGTAGAGGGCCACCCCCCGGTTGTACCAGGCGTTCTCGTACCCCGGGTCGATCCCTATTACATCGCCGTAACATCCGACGGATTCGTTGTACCTCCCGAGGGAGTAGAGGATGTTGCACCTGTTGTTCAGGACTTCCGGCCGGCGCGGGCCCGCCTCCAGGGCCTCGTCGTAACAGTCGAGGGCCTCCTCGTACCTGCCGAGGCTGCCCAGGGCGAGGGCCTTGTCGTACCAGACGTTCCCGTTCTCCGGGTCGATCTCCAGCACCCGGTCGTAGCAGCCCGCGGCCTCCTCGTACCTCCCCAGGCTGTAGAGGGCGAGCCCCCGGTTGTACCACGCCTCCGACAGGTTCGGGTCGATCTCGATCAGCTGGTCGTAGGCCTCCAGCGCCTCCTCCCCTCTTCCGAGCCGCTGGAGGACCACCCCCAGGTTGTACCAGGGGTTGGAGTACCCCGGATCTATCTCCACCGCCCTCCGATAACATACCTGGGCTTCGTCGAACCTTCCGAGGGCGTAGAGGGCGTTCCCCTTGTTGTTCCAGACGGCGACGAGGCTAGGATCGATATCGATCGCCCGATCGTAGCAGGCGATCGCCTCCTCCACCCTCCCGAGGCTGTAGAGGGCGATCCCCTTGTTGAACCAGGCGGGGTGGTAAAGGGGGTCGATCTCGACGGCGGCGTCGTAGCATTTGAACGCCTCCTCATGCCTTCCGAGGGCGTAGAGGGCTATCCCCTTGTTGTACCAGACGTCGGTGAGGGAGGGGTCGATATCGATCGCCCGGTCGTAACAATCGATCGCCTCCTCTGCCCTCCCGAGGCTGTAGAGGGCGAGAGCCTTGCCGTGCCAGGAGGCGGCGTCATCTCCGTCGATGGTGATGGCGAAGTCGTAAGACTCGATGGCCTTCTCGTAACGCCCAAGGCCGGAGAGGGCGAGCCCCTTCTGGTACCAGAGGTCCCCCTGGGCGGGGTCGAAGACGATGGCCTCATCGTAAGACCTCACCGCATCCTCATACCTCCCCAGGCTGTAGAGGGCGAGCCCCCTCGCCCGCCAGAGGTCGGGGCCGGTGGAGTTGAACTCCATCGCCCGGTCGTAACAGTCGATAGCCTCGTCGTAGATCCCCAGGCCGTAGAGGACGAAGCCCTTGCTGTACCAGATTTGGGGGTCCTGGGGGTCGATCTCCAGGGACCGGTTGAAGCAAGACAGGGCCTCGTCCAGCCGTCCCAGATCGCTGAGGATGTACCCCTTCAGACTCCAGGCGTCGGGGTAGGCGGGATCGATGTCCAGAGACTTGTTAACATAAAGAAGAGCTAAGTCGTAAGATTCATTCGAGTAGAAGCCTATCGCCTTCCCGAGCCATCCTCCCGACGGCTCCTCCCCGGCGGCGGAGGATGCGGAGGCGAGGGCCAGGAGGAGGAGGAGGATCGAGAGAGCCGAGATCTTCATGCCTGATCAGATCGCTCTATTTGTCGATATATTTTGTGGTTTGGAGGAAGGCCCCGCCCTCTCGGACCTCCCGCCCTTCTGGAGGGGAGAAGGACCCCGATCCACCGTCGGGCCGCTTGAGCCTCCTGATCATCAGGAGGGCGTCCCTCCCGGGGCCGTAGTAGCCCCGCAGGAGGCCGACCTTCCCATAGCCGAGGCCGGCGTAGAGGGCGACGGCCCTCTCGTTCTCCGCCGAGACCTCGAGGAGGGCGGCCTTTGCCCCCTGGGAGGCGAGCTCCTCCTCCAGCGCCACCATCAGCCTCCGGCCCACGCCCCGGCCGCGCCCTTCCGGGAGGACCTCCAGGGTCAGGACCTTCCCCCACCCTCCCCTGGCAAAGCCCGCGACGAACCCGACTATGGACCCCCCCTCGGCCACCAGGGCCGTCGCCTCCGCCAGGATGAGGGCGACGGTCTCGGGGGGGAAGGCCACCTCCGGGGGGAAGCAGGCCCTCTCCAGGGCAAGGACCGTGGGGAGGTCCCCGGGCCGACCCCTTCGGATCCTCATCTCTTCCCTGAGACCTCTTTTACCACCCCGGAGTAGGCGCCGAAGACGGCGGGAATGTCGATAGTCCCGACGACGTCGACGACCCCCATCGCCGCGATCACCCCCCCTTCGCTATCGACGATAGGGGCGACAGATACGGGCACCCCCTGGTAAACGCCGCTTTTGGGGATGGCCCTCACCGCCTTTCCGGAGGCGATCACCTCCTCCAGGATGGGCCCCGTGTACCCATCGTCGAGGACCTTCCCCCCCTCCACCCTCACCCCTGGGGCCCGGAGGCTCCTCATGGTGACGGGGAGGCCCAGGATCTGGTTTACGGCCAGGGCGATGGGGGCGAGGTCGGAAGCCCCCGAGTTCTCCGATATTACCAGCTCAGCCATGGATTAGTTTCAGGCTCTAATTGTTGATATAGTCTCCCCTCACCGTTTCGCGAGGAACCTCGCCTGGAACCCGTGGTACTTGGCAAAGCCCTCCGAGTCCCTCTGGCTCAGGGTCTTGCTGTCGAAGGAGACCATCTCCTGATCGTAAATGGCGTCCGGAGACCTCCTCCCGACGGAGAAGGCCCTGCCGCAGGAGAGCTTCATCCTGACGACGCCGTTCACCCTCTTCTGGCTCTGGTCGACGAAGGCAGAGAGGTCGGAGTACAGGGGATCGTTGACGAGGCCCATGTAGGCGAGCTCCGACCAGGAGTCGTCGACCGAGGCCTTGAACCGCAGCTCCGCCCGGGAGAGGACGAGCCGCTCCAGGTCCCGGTGGGCGGTGAGGAGGACCGTCGCCGCCGGATGCTCGTAGTTCTCCCTCGCCTTGAGGCCGAGGACCCGGTCCTCGATCATGTCGGTCCTGCCGACGCCGTGCTCTCCGGCGGTCCTGTTGAGGTTCTCGATCAGGTCGACCCCCCCCATCTTCTCGCCGTCTAGGGCTATCGGAACCCCCCCGGAGAACTCGATATCGACCTTCTGGGGAGCAAGGCCCCTCTCCGGAGGCTTGGTCCAGGCGTAGATCTCCTCGGGGGGCTCGAAGAAGGGGTCCTCCAGGAGGCCGCCCTCAATGCTCCTCGACCAGAGGTTCTCGTCGATGGACCAGGGCCTCTCCCGGCTCACGGGGACGTCGATCCCGTGATCGCGAGCGTAGTCGATCTCCCACTCGCGGCTCAGCTCCAGATCGCGCATGGGAGCCACCACCCGCAGCTCCGTCGCCCGGAAGATCGCCTCGAACCTCAGCTGGTCGTTGCCCCTCCCGGTGCAGCCGTGGCCCAGGGCGTCGGCCCCCAGCCTCTCGGCCACCTCCACCGTCTTTCTGGCTATGAGGGGGCGGGCGATGGCGGTTCCGAGGACGTAGCCCTCGTAGGAGCCGTTCGCCTTGATGGCGGGGAAGATGTAATCGGTGACGAACTCCTCCTTCGCGTCGATGACGTAGTGCTCATCGCTCAGCTTCTCCGCCCTCTTATTTCCCCTCTCGATGTCCTCCTTCGGCTGGCCCACGTCCGTCAGGACGGTGATCACCCGCTCAAATCCGTAGCGCTCCCGGAGGAGCGGGATGCAGACCGATGTATCGAGCCCTCCAGAGTAGGCGAGGACTATGACTCCAGACACTTAAGTATCACCGGGGGGCTACTCGGCGGGAGGTTATTTTAACTCTGTCGCCAGGTCGATCGATCGATAACTCTATAACTTCTAGGCCGAGATGGGAAACGATGACCCCTCTACTGAAGACCGCCGCCCTGACGGTGGACTACGACCAGGATAGGAGAATGCTCCAGGCCCGAGGAGCGATCTCGGTGCTGGTCCAGCCGGCCCTGAACAAGATCAACCAGCGGCTGACCGAGGAGAAGCCCGCCCTGGTGAGGGAGAATGACATAGTCGCCTCTACATGGCTACCACCCGTCCCCAGCGGCCCCTTCAAGAGGCTGGTCCTCAGCGAGGCGAAGATCGCCATAGGCAGGTTTGTCCCCCAGACCGTCAGCATCGAGGTGACGAGGGCGTGCGGCTGCCGCTGTGACCACTGCCTGATAAAAGAGGGCGAGGGGGAGCTCGATACTGAGGAGATCAAAAGGGTCGTCGACGAGGCCCTGGAGCTGGGGGCGAGCATCATCACCTTCACCGAGGGGGACCCCCTCCTCCGGGACGATATCCTCGACCTGATCCGCCACGTCGACCCGGAGCGAGCGGTGGTGAACCTCTTCACCCCGGGCCTGGAGATGACCCCGGAGAGGGCGAAGGAGCTGAAGGATGCAGGCCTCTACAACATCCTGATAGGGGTCTACAGCAGAGATCCCTCGGTCCACGACCGGA
>Ga0334890_1004202_pt1 | contig 13539 bp, 9 predicted proteins | sample GraSluR1_MG_3_FD_207220 | JGI IMG/M metagenome (GOLD analysis project Ga0334890, IMG submission 207220) | Sludge microbial communities from methane-producing bioreactor in Wageningen University, Netherlands - Granular Sludge_31_08-R1 | ecosystem: Engineered > Bioreactor > Anaerobic > Unclassified... | reverse complement strand
CCTACCCCGAGCACATGCTCTTTCTGCAGAGCGAGGTGAGCGATCCGATCCTGACCACGCCGCTGCTCTACCCGTACTTCATCCCCCACGACGACTACCACGCCGACGACCAGGGCACGATCGGCTTCCCGTACAACAACACCGCCCGCACGCGGCTCAACGGCCTCGGCGACGATGGCATCTCGTTCATCAACACCGGCCGCTGGCGCGACCTGGGCGGCGCCCTGTTGGCGCTCGATACCCGCGGCGTGGGCGAGGTAACGGTGGCCTGGCTCGGCGGCACGATCGTCCCCAACGACCGCATCTACGCGATCCGCTTGCAGTACCGGATCGGACAGACAGGCGAGTTCCAGGATGTCGTATTCGGCGATCAGCACGTGCCGGTGGAGTACCGGCGCAGCGAGACGGCCGGCGACACCGCGATCCTGGGACCGCACCGGTTACCGCTCACCTTGGTCAATAAGCCGTACGTGCAATTGTTGTGGCGTTACTACCACGTGTCCGGGGCCGCGGGCCCCCGCCCCGAGCTGCGTCTGGACGACATCCTGGTCGAAGGCGGCGACCCGGTCGCGGTCGGGCCCGAGCCGACGTTGCCGGCGCTGACGGCCTTGCACGGCAACGCGCCCAATCCGTTCAACCCGGCGACGGTGATCAGGTTCAGCGTGCGCGAGGGCGAGCGCGCCCGGCTGGACGTTTACAACGGGCGCGGCCAGCGGGTGCGGTCGCTCGGCAGTTTTTCGGCCGGCCGCCACCAAGTCACGTGGGACGGCACCGACGCCGGCGGCCAGCGCTGCGCCAGCGGTATGTATTTCTACCGGCTGAGCGCATCCTCGGGCGCCTGGACCAGGAAAATGCTTCTTGTCAAGTAGCGCCGCCGGCAGCGCCGTTCGCGCCGCCAAAGGCCGGCCAGCGCCAAGGGCAGTTGTCGCTAGTTCCCCCGCCGCCAGCCACCGACGGTCGCCTTCATGCGCTCGAGCGTCAGATACATCGCGGGCACGACGATCAACGTCAGGAACGTCGCGACCGCCAGTCCCCAAATCACCGCCACGCCCATGGGCCCCCACCACTGGCTCGATTCGCCGCTGATCACGAACACCCGGCCCCAGTCGCCCTTCAGCAGCCGAGCGAAATCGAGCGTAAACCCCGTCGTCAGCGGAATCAGACCCAGGATCGTCGTGACTGCCGTGAGCACCACTGGCCGGAAACGTGTCATGCCGGCGCGAATGATCGCCGCTTCGAGATCGAGTCCACGCTCGCGTAGCTGGTTGATGTACGTCATCAGCACGATGGCATTGTTGACCACGATACCGGCCAAGGAGATCACCCCCACGCCGGTCATGATGATGCCGAACGGCATACCGGTGACGAGCAACCCCGTAAAGACCCCGATCAACGACAACAATACGCTCACGATGATGATCAAGGGCTGGGTGACCGAACCGAACTGCGAGATCAGAACGACCAGAATCAGCATCACCGCAACGGCAAACGCATCCGAAAGAAAATCCTCCGCCTCGTCCTGGTAGCGGCTCTCGCCGGTGTAGGCCAGGCGATAACCCGCCGGCAGTGAGAGATCCTGCAACGTGGACTTGACTTGCCGCAATAGCTCATTGCCGTTGTAGCCGGGCGCCACCTCGGCCGAAACCGTCACGGTGCGCACGCCGTCGATCCGCCGCACCGCGGCCAGGGCCGTCCGGTATTCCAGATCGGCGAACGCGGCGATCGGGATCGCGTTGCCCTCGTAGAAGACCGTCGCCGTCCGCAGATCCTCCAGCTTCTGTCGGAACGGCTGCTGATAGCGCACGACGATATCGTATTCGTCTTCCCCGACGCGATACTTCGCGGTCTGATTGCCGTGGAGCGCGGTGCGCACCGTGCCGGCCACGTCCCAGGTACGAAGTCCGTATCGCGCAGCCCGTTCCACGTCCATACGCAGCACAACCTCGGGCAGGTCGCGATCGTAGTTGTCCTGGATATTGATCAAGCCCGGCAGTCCGGCGATGCGCTGGCGAATCTCACCGGCGAGTTCGCCGAGCAGTTCGAAATCGTCGCCCTTGATTTCGATGTTCACTGGCTTGCCCGTGGGCGGCCCTTCCTCACGCTGTTCGACCGTGATGGCCGCGCCGGTGAATGCCGCCAGACGCGCTCGCAAATCGTCCAATGCGTCGTACGATGAGCGCGCGCGGTCGATCCGGTCGACGAACTCGAACTGCACCAACGCCTGGTTGGACGGCGCCGAATCGCCGCCGAAATCCTCCGCCGCAACGCCGACCGCCGTCGTGTAGGCGACCAGGTCGCCGATCTCCGCCACCTGCGCCTCGACCTGGCGTGCGTAGCTGTCCGTCAGCTCGATGCGAGTGCCGCTGGGAGCCTCGATCACCACCTGGGCCACATTCGGATCGATGGTCGGAAACAGCTCGACGCCATGATTGCAGCACACGAACAAGATATTGACAGCGATGTAGAGCAGGACAACGCCGCCGAGCGTCGGCCAGCGGTGGCGCAGCGCCCAGCGCAACGTCGGTTCGTACGTGCGCAAGCCGAAGCCCAGGAGCAGATCGCCCAGCCGGGTACTGCCGCCGCCGGGCTGCGGCTCGCGCAGGAAGCGGGAGCAGAGCACCGGATTGAACACCAGCGCCACGAGCAGTGACGCGCTGAGCGTGATGATCAACGTGATCGGCAGGTACTTCATGAACTCGCCCATGATGCCGGGCCAGAACACCAGCGGACCGAAAGCGCAGAGCGTGGTCAACGTCGAGGCCACGACCGCCCCGCTGACCTGCGCGGCGCCGTCGCGCGCCGCCGCGGCCGCGTCCTTGCCCTGGCCGCGATGACGGTAGGTGTTCTCGACGATCACGATGGCATTATCGACGAGCATGCCAAGCGCCAGGATCAGACTGAACAGGACGACCATGTTCAGCGTGATGCCCAGCGCCCGCAGGACCGCGAACGCGATCAACATCGAGAAAGGAATCGCCACGCCGACGAATAATGAGTTGGTCAGGCCAAGAAACAAGAACAGCACCGCGACCACGAGAATCAGCCCGCTGATGATGTTGTTTTCGAGATCGTGCAGCAGATCACGGATCTCGGCCGACTGGTCGCCAAGGATCGATACCTCCGTGCCGCGCGGGAAAACCGGCGCCTGTCGCGCGATAACCGCCCGGACCTCGTCGGCGATATGGATGATGTTTTCGCCGGCGCGTTTCTTGACCTGCAACGTGACAGCGTCGCGGCCGTTGACGCGCGAGATCGTTTCCCGGTCCTTGATCCCGAAGCGGACCTCGGCCACGTCGCGAATGTAGACGGGCGTCGGCGCGCCGACGTTCACCACGAAGTCGAGGATCTCGGCGACGTTGCTCACCTCGCCGGGAACGCGCACCTGGTAGTCGTACTGACCCAGCGAAAGCTTGCCGCCCGGGATGGTCAAGTTCTGCAACGCAATGGCGTCCTCGACATCCACCAGGCCCAAACCGTAGAAATCCAGTCGTTCGGGATCGACCAGCACCTGAACTTCATTCTCGATCCCGCCGACGAGATCGACCGACAAGACCCCGGGAATCTGTTCGAGCAACTCTTGCAGATCTTCGCCGGTCTTCTTCAACGTGGTCAGGTCATAGTCGCCCGCCAAGTTGATCAGCATGATCGGCCAATCGCTCGCGCTGATTTCCACGATCATGAGATCTTCGCGCGTGTCCTGCGGCAATTCCGGTTTGGCGATGTCCACGCGGTCGCGTACGCGCTGCAGCGCATCGCTCATGACCACGTCGCTGGTGAACTCCATGACGATCTGCGATATCCCGTACGAGGAACTGCTCGTCATCTCGCGCAGGTCGGGCAATCCTTTCAGCTCCCGCTCCAATTTACGGGTGACGAGGTTCTCCATGTCCGTCGGCGCCGTGCCCGCATAAGGCGCCATGACCATCACGAACGGAATCTTCACATCCGGCGAGGATTCCCGCGGCAGGCTCACGTAGGAGTCGTAGCCCACGACCGCGATGATCGCCATGAACGCGAAGATCATGGGGTAGCGCCGGATGGCACCGGCGGTGATCTTCATCGCGCGACCTCCCCCACCACGCGCGGGCCGGCGCTCGTCGCCCTGATCAGGTCCGGGTCGGCCTCGCCGGTGCCGTCGCCGAAAGCGACCCGTTCGGTGATGTGCACGAGACCGCCGTCGCGCAACGCGCGCTGGCCGCGGACCACCAGCAGATCGCCGGGCGTCAGCCCCTCCTTGACGGCTACCTGCAGACCCTGGTCCGGCCCGAGCACGATTTGCCGTTTGTGGGCGCGGTCGCCTTCGACCACGAAGACCTGGTGGATCCGATCGCCGGGCAGGATGGCATCGCGCGGGATGACCACGAGATGGTCCGTCGTGCGCTTGGTCAACCGGGCGCGGCCGATGACGCCGGCGCGGTACGCCAGATCGCGATTGGCGACGTGGATCTCGAGCGGGAACTTGCCTGTCTGCAATTCGGCTTCGAAACCGACCCAAGCTACGACACCCGGCACGGTACCAGGCACGCCGGCGACGGCGATCGCCGCCGGCATGCCTTCGTGAACCCAGGCCACTTCGGCGTCGGTCAGCGTACCGTTGAGCTTGAGCATATAGGGATCGACCACCCGCGCGACGGTCTGACCCGGCAGAACGAGTTGGCCCGGCTCGACATGGCGGGCGGTCACCAGGCCGGCGAACGGCGCCTTGACGCTCGCGCGGTCGTGGCGGGTCTGGGCGACCTCGGCCCGGCTGCGGGACTCGGCCAGCTGTGCAGCCGACTGAAGCTGCTCGAGCCGGCTGACCTTGCCGGCAGCGAACAACCGCTCGACCTGCGCGTGGTTGTGCTCCTGGAGCGCGAGCGCCGCCTCGGCGGCTTGCAGTTCGGCGGCCAACAGGCGCCGATCCAGCGTCACCACCGCCGCGCCGGCTGCGACCCGCGCGCCCTTGTCGTGCGCAATGACCGCGACCGTGCCCGCTTCCTCGCTGCCGATGTCCGTGCCCCGCACCGGCGCGAGCGGCCCGGCGAGTTCCAGGAACTCTGTGACCGCCGACGTTTGCACGGGCATGACGCGGACGTTGCGGGCGGCCTCGCGCGGGCCGTCCTCCGGCTGCTTGCCAGCACAGCCGGCGCTGCCGACGGCTAGCGCCGAAAGAAGCAAACCATAGAAGCATAAGCGAAGACCATGGCGGCCCATACCGGGACTCCTTGTTAGCGGTCGGCGACAGTCAGACCGGCGATGGCGGAGAGAGCAATGGCGGGCGAATGGCCCGTCGCGCGCTTGAGGCCGGCGGTCAGCGTCAGGACCTGGTAGCGAGCTTCCAGGCGGATGCGACGCGCCGCGAGGTGGTTCGATTCAGCGTCGAGCACGGCAAGGTAGCTGGCCTGGCCGAGTTGGTACATGAGCATGCTCTCGGCCAGCGCCTCCTGCGCTCGCTCGAGGTTCAGGTAGGCCGCCGTCAAATTCTGTCTGGCGGCCTCCAGGTTGTTCAGCAATTCGAGCACCAGAACCTGCGCCTGACGCCGGTAGCCGGCGAGTTCGGCTTCGGTGCGCCGTATCTGGGCGCGGGCTTCGTCGACGCGCCCCTTGGTCAGCAGGCCGCTGAACAAGGGCACGTTGACGGCCACGGAGGCAAGCCACGACTGATGGCCGTCGTCCCATTGGGTGTCGAACGTCGTGCCCACGCGGCCGTAGCTGCCATAAAGCGTCAAGTACGGCCGGCTGTCGGCGCTGAACGCCTGCCGTTGGCGGCCGAGCATGCCGAGCAGGCGATCCATCGCGGCCAGCTCCGGCCGCGCCTGTGCCAGGGCCAAGGCGCGATCGCGATCCAGCTCGTCGAGTTCCAAAACGGTGTCGGCGGCGATCGCCAACGGTGCGACTGGATCGCGCCCCATGATGGCATTGAGCCGCGCGCCGGCATTGGCGATCTGCTGCTGAGCGCGCCGCCACTCCGGTTCGATGTTCGCCAGCGCGACCGCCGCCTGCAGCGTGTCGAGCCGCGTTGCGGTTCCGAGTTCGAAACGCATCCGCGCCAGGCTCAGCAACTCCTGTTGATTGGCGCGCTGGGCAGCCACCGCCTGGGCCGCCTCGGCCAGCATGATGATCGCGTGGTACGCCGTGATGACCTGCTCCTGCGTGGCATGCTCGACGGCCTGCACCATGAGTTCTTGGCGCTCGATACCCAGATTCGCCGCTCCGACCGCTCCGATGATCTTCAACGGATTGATTTCCCAGTTGAAGCTCAGCCGCGTCGTCCAGTAGGTGCTCGCGGGAATGTCCGCTACCGCCGGCAGCAGGGACCCGAAGCCGGCCAGCCATTGTTCGAACCAGGCATCCGCGCCCGGCGGCGGCGCGAAGCTCCCACCCGCCCCGCCGAACGACGGATCCAGAGCGTAACTCGGATCTCGCCTCCGCGTCCAATCGCCGACCAGATCGAGCGTCGGCAATCCGGTTGCCAGCGCTTGGTATTTCTGGCCGTCCAGTTCCCGCCGCCGCTCCCGTTCAGCGCGCAAACTGTCGTTGAAGGCCAGGGCCGAGCGCAGACAATCGGCCAGCGTGAAAACCGAGTCGCCGCCGGCGCGGGCGATAATGATCCCTGCTGCCGGCGCATCCGGAGCGAAGCCCTGCAAGTCTGGCGTCCGGTCCTGCGCCGTAATCGGCGCTGCCCCCGCCAGCGCCCAAGCGATCCAGCATAACAGCCCAGCACAGGCACGCCGCAACCCGCGAGTCTGATCATTCATGGTGTCCGTCCTTTGTCGTCCGGCCTTCCGGATGCCGCCATGGCACAGCGAACTGGCCAAATCTCTGTTCCATCTCTTGCGGAATCGGCTGGCCGGACGACATCAGTGCCGCACGAATCAGGAGCCCGCCCACGCTGCGCAGCCAGCCCTCGACGGTCGTCAGATCCGGTTGTTCCCAGCGTCCGCTCACCACAGTGGTGGCGATGCCCAGCGAGTAGATGCTGGCCTGAAAAAGGAGTTCGTCTTTCTGCGCCTGTGGCAGCGTCCCGAGAAACGGATGGCGGTCGAGATCCTGACTGAGTGCGCCGAGGATCTCCCGCTCCGGACAATCCGCCCCGGCCGGCTCGAGGTACAGTGTCCGGAAGAGCTGTGGGTTCTCGACGGCGAAATGAATGAAGCCCAGACCCATGCTGAGGAAGCTATCCTGGCTCCACGGGCGCCGGCAATAATCGAGCACCACCTCGATCCCGCGCTGGCGCAGGGCCCCGAGCAGCGCTTCCATGCTCGCGAAATTGCGGTACACAGGCGCGGTGGACGCGCCGAGGGCCTCGGCCACCCGCCGCGCCGTCACTGACTGAACTCCTTCTTGCACAAGAACATCCATCGCCGCCTGGACGACATCGGCCTGGCTGTAAGTGGTTCTTCTGGCCACCGCGTGCCCACTTTCGGTTCGGGCGGACAAATAAAACGTGCGTTATGTAACGCGTGTTTCCAAAAAAATCAATGACGAGTGGTTATTTTTTTTTGAATCAGGTCAGCACAATGCAGAGGACCCCGCCGAGGGCCATGGCGCAAGCCACGAGGCGCCGCCGCGTGAGCGGCTCCTGCAGGACGATACGCGCCAGTAGAATGATGTAGATCGTCGCCGTCTGGTTGAGCACGGCGGCCGTCCCGGCGGTAATGAACTTCATGCCGGCGATCCAGCAGATCAGCGACAGGTAGCTGCCCAAAACCGTCCCCGGCAAGGCATAGCGAAGCAACGGCCGCGACAGCCGCAGGCGGCGCAGGTCGCGGCGTCCCGCGGGTGAGATCAGGACTGCCGGAACCAGGATCGCCAGGGCGACGAACTGCCGCATTCCGGTCACCCAGATCACCGGTTGGTGCCGCAGAACCGGTTTGACGATCACGATTCCCAGGCTCAACGCCGCCATGCCCAGCACGCCCAGCCCGATGCCCGCCAGCAAGATCCGGCGCGTCGTGCCACCGGGCGGCTTCGCCTGGCTCGCCACCAGGACGGCGCCGACCACCAAGACCATCCCGACGTAGTCAGGGCCTGACAGCACCTCGCCCAGCAGCAGGAGCGCAAAAAACGCGGTCAGTGGCGGATACAGGCAGTCGACGATCGCCGTCAAGCCGGCGCCAATACGGTTCAACGACGCGTGGAACAGGGTGTCCGCCAACGCGATCGCGATCACGCCGCTGGCGGCGATCAACAGATAGTCCTGCAGCGGCGCCGGCCGCCACGGGGGTTGCCGTACCGCGGCCATGGTCAACAACAGCAACACGGACGACACCAAAACCCGCAACGCGTTGAGCAACAACGGCGGCAGTTCCTCGCCGCTGCGCTTGAAGAGGATGACCGCGCCCGCCCAAAACGCGGCCGTCAACAGCGCGAAGAACTCGCCCATGTCGCGTCAGTCCTCGCTTGCGCCCAGCGGCACTGTGATCGTGACCCGCCCGCCGCCGAGGGGCGACGAGCCGGTGCTGAGCGCACCGCCGATCTGGCCCAGTCGCTCGCGCAGGTTGAACAGGCCGAACCCATGGAGTTCCGGGTCGAGTCCGGGATTCTCCGGCAGAAGGCCGACCATCTCGCTGCCGTCGGATCCCCGAGTGGCGGGCGGCGGATCGCGCGTTTCGAACCCGCAGCCGTCGTCGTCGACCTGCAGGCAAATCAACTCGGTTTCCCAGGTCAGCGTCACTGCGGCCGTCTCGGCCCCGGCGTGCCGATAGACGTTGCCGAGCAGCTCGCGGGCGCCTTGATAGAGCAGTGCCCGCAGGTCCTGAGTGAGGTCTCTGGCTTCGCCGAGACAGGTGAAATGGCAGTCAAGGCCGCGCGTGCGCCGGAAGCTGCGACAGAGCCACTCGAGCGCTGCATCGAGGCCGACCTCATACAACGCCGGCGGAAACAGTTCGAAGGTCAGCGAACGAGTCAATTCGCTAGCGTGGTCCAGAATTCCCGCTACCTCGCGGAGCACCGCCTGCTGATCAACGACCCGGTCCGGGTACTGCAGCAGGCTCAGTTTGGTCTGGGCGGCGAAGAGTTCCTGCGCGAGCGTATCGTGAAGGATCTCGGCCAGCCGCCGTTGCTGGCGTTCTTCGACCGACGCGAGTTGGTTCGCCAGGCGCTGCAACTGACGTTGATACCGCTGGAGTTGGGCTTCAGCTAGTTTGCGCTCAGTGATGTCGCGCGCGACCGTGAACACCGTGCCGCGAGTCGTCAGCGGGAACGAACTCCAGGCTATCCAGCGGTAGGAGCCGTCACGGCATCGCGTCCGCAATTCGAGATCCTCCACCGGCGAACCGGCCTGTAATTCGACCAGCGCGCGCTCCGCTGCCGCCACGTCGTCCGGGTGAACCAACTCCGGAAAGCGACGGGCCATGATATCGTCGCGCGACCAGCGTAGGGTCCGCACCCACGCCGGGTTGACCTGCCGCAACCTGCCATTGAGATCTCCGATCGCCAACAGATCGATCGACAGGTTGAACAGGCGATCCCGCTCTTCCTCGACTTCATGAGTCTCGGCGGGGTTCCCAGCGAATCCGCTGAACCAGCGCGATCGCCGACCCAGCAGCCAGAGTGTGCCGGCTCCCAGCACCAGACCGAGACCGAATTCGTACCCCGGCATCGACACACTCCTTCGTCGCAGACGAGCCGATCCAACGCGCATTTTGCCGTCAAAACACGCCGACGGCAAGCCTTAGACATCGCCCTGGCCGCCCGGCACCGGCCAAACCGGTGACCGTTCGTTGATCATCCGAGTCAAGCCCTGCCGCATCGGTGCCGATCCCTGGATCGAGAACTCTTGCGGAGACGGCCCATGACCCGATTATCGCCCCCACCTGTTCGCTCAGATCCGCAGCCGTTCGATCCGGCCGCCGTTTGCCGGCTCACGCGGGAGCTCGCGCCGCAGATCGCGTCGCTGCCCCGCTTGTCCTGCGTCGTCGAGCAGTTCCTGCAGCACGTCGGACGCGACACCGCCTCCACGGTCGATATCGCCGCCGCGTTGTCGCTGGACCCTGTCCTGCACGGCTGGGTGCTGCGTCAGGCCAACAGCGGCTTCTGTAAGCTCAACCGGCCGGTTGTCTCGATCGCCGAGGCCTGCGTCGTGTTGGGCTTGGGGACGGTCACGCGCCTGGTCTATGCCGCGTGCACGCGGGATCTGCTGCGGCGCCGGCTGCACTGCTATCGCTACCTTGGCAACGGATTCTGGCTGCACGGGCTGGCTGTCGGTCTGGCCGCCAAGCACCTGGTCGAATTGCTCGGGACGCGAGCGCCGCTCGGCGCCGAGTCGGCACAGGTCGCCGGTCTATTGCACGACGTCGGCAAGTTGCTCTTGGACGAGCGCCTGCCGCGGGCCAAAGGACCGCGCGAGATCACCGTGGCCGAGGAGATCGCGCTGGCAGGCTTCGACCACGGCCTGGGCTCGGCTGCCGTGGCGGCCACGTGGTCTCTGCCCGACGACCTGGTCGTGGCCATGGCGACCCACCATGGCGATAACCCCGCTGGCGGCGGCTGTGTGCTGGCCCTCGCCGATCGTCTCGTCGGTCACTGGGGAGTCGGCGGCGCGACATATCCGCGGCTCGACCGCGAACCTCCGCTGGAGGATCTGCTCACGCTCGGGCACCCGCTCGTTCTGGCGGAACCTCAAGTCAGCCGTTGGTGCCGCGAATTGCCGCCACTGCTCGAGGGGCTCGCGCAGATGGTCCAGGCGATCGGCCACGGCACGCCGCCGGCGCTGCCGCCGGGAGCGCCGGTTCCCGCCCCATCGTCGCGCGCGTCCTCGCGCCGCAGCCAGCGTCGCTCACAGAGACCATCGCGTCGCTCGTCGCCGCGCGAACGAACCCGCGGACGCGGGCGCGGCTGAGACACCGGACCGGCCCGGCGATCACCTCAACGGGTCCGAAAATACTCCTGCCACAGAAGTCCGGGATCACAGAATCGCACGGCGGCGGCGGCGAACGCCTCCGGATCGAAGCCGGGCGGCAGCTCCGAGCGATCGCCGGCCAGCAGCCTGTTGAACACTTCGGCGCCGCCGCAACCCTCCGGCGGGCACGCGCCGGCACCGTCAAGGCAAACCGGAACCGGGCCGGCGGCGTCAGCGCTCTCGACGCGTTCCAGCGTCACCTCATGCTGCCATTGTTCCCCCAAGTGATGGGTGTACAGGAAGGGCGGCAGATCGGGCCGCAGAACATCGATCAGCTTGACCTCCCAACTCGCCACCACCTCCTGGCGGGCGTAGAAGGCCTCAGGCGTCGGGATACCGAGGTGCAAGCGATTGCCGGTCACAGGATGATCCGCCGTGAACAGATGGCGCCGGCGATGGCTCCACCCCATTGCATCCTGAATCGCGGCATGCAGATCCCAGAATGTCGCGCGATCGCTGAGCCGCAGCCGGCGCCAGATGGGATAGGGCATCAAGATCAGCTCGACGTGCAGGACCAGTACGCCGCAGGGAGGTTGGCCGGGAAACGGGATGATGTTATTGCCGGTCATTCTTCGTCGACCCCCACGACGCCGCGGATACTCTCGCGGCGCTTTGAACTCGGAATCTGAGAGACGGCCGCGGGCGCTCGCGGCAAGCGCGTTCCCGAGCACGCCGCAGCCCGATGGTAACAGATCCCGACTCCGCCAGCCAGAAAATGGCGAACTGGCGCGGCGCCCCCCCCGGAGCATACATTCGAGGGGGTCAAACCGTCCGCCCGCAGGGAAGCGCGACGCCCCCTGCCACGACCTGTCCTGACGACCAAGGGAGTCCGCTATGACGATCGTCCTCGACGGAACCAACCTGACCTGCGACAAACTCGTCAGCGTCGCACGCGACGGTGAGAAGGTGCAGCTCGCACCCCAGGCGCTCGAACGAATCAAGACGTGCCGTGCCCTCCTCGAACGCAAGATCGCGCAAAAAGAAATCATGTACGGCGTCAACACAGGGATCGGCGAGCTGGTCAACGTGGTCCTGGACGACACCCAGACCAAGGACTTCCAGAAGTACCTGATCTATAACCACGCCGCGGGCATCGGCGAGCCGGCGCCGCTCGCATCGGTGCGCGCCGCGATGGCGGGACGGATCAATGTCCACGCCCACGGCAACAGCGGCTGCCGGCCGGAGATCACGCTCACGCTGATCGAGATGCTCAACAAGGGGGTCACGCCGTACGTCTGCCAGAAGGGCTCGGTCGGCGCCTGCGGCGATCTGGCGCCGATGTCGCAGATCGCCTTGCTCTTGATGGGCGAAGGCCAAGCCTACTACAAGGGCGAGCTGTTGCCCGGCGACAAGGCCCTGGCCAAGGCCGGCATCCCGGTGCCCGGGCTGCAGGCACGCGACGGTCTGGCCGCCATCAACGGCAGCAACCTGCTGACGGCGATGAGCGCCCTGTTGATCTACGACACCGACCGCTGGCTGCGCCAGGCGGAGATCGCCTGCGCGATGACGCTCGAGGCGCTCTACGCCAATCTCAAGCCCTATGATGAGCGCCTGCATCAGCTCCGCGGTTTCGCCGGCGCCGTGCGCTCGGCCGCCGCGATCCGCAAGTGCCTCGCCGGCGGCGACCTCGAAGCAGGCAAGGTCAAAGTCAAGGTGCAGGATGCTTATTCGATGCGCTCGAGCCCGCAGGTGATCGGCGCCGCCCATGACACGCTGCGTTGGGCGCGCAGTCAGGTGGAGATCGAACTGAACGGCGTCGGTGACAATCCCATTTTCCTGCCCGCAGAGGAACTGACCTTGACCGGCGCCAATTTCCAGGGATCGCCCGTGTGCTTGCCCATGGAAGGCGTCGGCACGGCGATCACCATGGTTTCGGTCCTGAGCGAGCGTCGTCTTAACCGTCTTTTGCACCCGGCGCTCTCCGTCGGGCTGCCCGCGTTCTTGACCAAGGGCGCCGGTATGTTCTCGGGGATGATGCTCTCGCAGTACACTGCCGATACCCTGATCACCGAGCAGCGAATCCTGTCGGCGCCGGCCTCGACGCTGTCGATTCCGGCGGCGGCCGATCAGGAAGACTTTGTTTCGATGGGCATGAACACGGCGATCAAGAACGGCCAGATCCTCGACAACGCCTACGGAGTGCTTGGGATCGAATTCATGGCCGCCGCGCAGGCGCTTGACATCCGCGGCGCAACGCCCGGCAAGGGCAATCGTGTCGCGCGCGAGGTCATCCGCAAACATGTGGATTTCCTGGACGTCGACCGTCCTCTCTACCCAGATCACACGAAGATGCGGGACTTGGTGCGTTCTTGCGAGATTCTGGCGACGGTCGAGGCGGCGGTCGGGCCCCTCGCACCTCCGGACGAGGGCCACGTCGCCCCGCATCCCGTTCATTGACGGCGCTACCGCTGGTCGTTCATGGAAAACCGGGGTTAGCCTGATCGATCCGGGCGTCTTGCGGCGCCCGGACATTTTTTCGGTCGCAGACTAGTGCTGTAGCTGGATTTTCGCCTTGCTTTCGCCTTTCGATACCTCTATACTGTTTGTTGTGCCGTCGAGATTGTTGCTGGCCGGCGCCTAACCTAGCACCCGGCGCGGATTTAGCGGGCAGGTTGGTATTCAGCTCGCAAACGCATCGGCAACAGCGGGTTGCGCCG
>Ga0334890_1004201_pt1 | contig 13540 bp, 8 predicted proteins | sample GraSluR1_MG_3_FD_207220 | JGI IMG/M metagenome (GOLD analysis project Ga0334890, IMG submission 207220) | Sludge microbial communities from methane-producing bioreactor in Wageningen University, Netherlands - Granular Sludge_31_08-R1 | ecosystem: Engineered > Bioreactor > Anaerobic > Unclassified... | reverse complement strand
GAATCCGGGTGGGCAGGTCCAGGCGGTCGAGCAGGTCCGTGTCCCATTGTCCGGTGGCCGCGTCATACGCCTGCGACGTACTCGCGATGCTGTGTTCGCTTCGGCGCAGGCCGGTCAGTCGGTAACCGAGCAGGTCGGGCATGAACAGCAGCGTCTGGGCGGCGTCGAGCAAGGCCGGATGCATCGCCTTGTCCGCGAGCAGTTGAAACAGCGTGTTGAACGGCAGGAACTGGATGCCGGTGCGGGCGTAGAGCTCATCGCGCGGAACGCGGGCGAAGGCGGCCTCCATCATTCCGTCGTTCCGCGAATCGCGGTAGTGGAACGGCAGGCCCAGCAGCGCCCCATCCGCGCCCAGCAGCCCGTAGTCCACGCCCCAGGTGTCGATGCCGATGCCCTCCAGCCGGGTGGCTTTGTCACGGCACCGGCTGAGCCCGCGCCGAATTTCCTCGAACAGTGCGTCGATGTCCCAGTGCAGGTGACCATCCCGCGTGACCGGCCCATTGGCGAAGCGATGCACTTCCTCAAGCGTCAGCCGCTGCCCGTCGAACGAGCCGACGACGGACCGCCCGCTGGACGCGCCGAGGTCAAACGCCAGGTAGTCTGCGGTGGCGGTCATGGATCACCATTCGAGCCGATTCACGCGTACCCGCCGGACGACCGGGGCTTGCGGGCGGCGCGTTCCTTGCCCACTCGCTCCGCGTAGCCGCTCTCCCGGAACGCGGCCAGCGGATCGGCCGGCAGCTTGCGAGCACGCCGGTGCTCCACCAGGAACGGCCGCACGTCGGTGCTGAACGCATCGCGCAGCACGCTCTCCGCCCGCACAATGTCGTCGTGCGCGCGGGCTGCCTGCAACGCGGCGAAATCCACGAGCAGCGCCTTGGCCATGTGTTCCTGGGCGGTCATCACGGTCTGGATCATCGCCTCGATCTTGGGCTTGAGGTTGTGCGACTGGTCGACCATGTAGGCGATGTTCAGGTCCGCGCCGGTCTCCCGTTCCGCGGCGACAATTTCGAAGAAGATGCGGAACAACTGGTACGGGTCGATGCTGCCCATCGTCAGGTCGTCGTCGGCGTACTTGCGATCGTTGAAGTGAAACCCTCCGAGCATCCCCTCATCCACCAGAAACGCCACGATGTGCTCGATGTTGCAGCCGGACAGGTGGTGTCCGGTGTCCACCAGCACCTTCGCCCGCGGACCCGCGTGCCGGGCAAAGGCACAGGCCATGCCCCAGTCCGCGATGTCCGTGTGGTAGAAGGCCGGCTCGAACGGCTTGTACTCGATCAGCATGGTCATGCCGGCCGGCATGGCTTCGTGCACTTCGCGAAGGGCCTCGGTCATCCAGTGCTTGCGCTGCCGGATGTGGCCCTGGCCGGGGTAGTTCGTGCCGTCGGCGAACCAGAGGCTCAGCGCGTTCGACCCAACGGCCTGTCCGATGCGAACGCTGTCGAGCATGTGCTGAACGGCGCGACGCCGGATGGCCGGATCGCGGTTGGTGACCGACCCGAACTTGTAGCACTGGTCCTGGAACACGTTAGGGTTGATGGCGCCGATCCGCACGCCGAGCCTGGCCGCCTTCTCCGAGGTCGACTGGGGCGACAAGCCTTCGGGGAAATCCCAGAGCACGTGGACCGCCACTGCCGGGCAGCAACCCGTGAAGCGATGCACTTCGGCCGCATCCGCGAGCTTTTCGTCCAGGGTGTTGGCCGCGGCGTCCTGAAGGAATTTTCCGAACCGCGTGCCGGTGTCGGCGTAGCCCCAGGAGGGCGTTTCGATCTCGAACCGGTCCAACCGGGCGCTGAGGGCCTGTTCGTCGATGTGTGATGGCAGCTTCATATGCTGTTCTCCGAGACCGGCTGGAAAGCCGGTCCCACAAGGGGCAGCCGGTCCCACATCCGTAGGGTCCGCCGTGCGGACCAATCCCTTACAACCTACAGCCCACAGCCTCCCAAGACCGGCTGGAAAGCCGGTCCCACAAGGGGCAGCCGGTCCCACAGGGGTCAGCCTCGTCGTCGCAGCGCTTCCATCACCTCGGTGGTGATCCGCATCACGAGTTCCTCGTATGATTCCTGCACTTCCTGCGGCCCATCCGCGCTGCAGGCACTGCAGGTCCCGTCGCCGTCGCCGAACGCGGTGTTGACGCACAGGGGGCCGCCCTCTTTGCGGCGAGGGTCCTGCCCTACGCCGAACCGCTCGCGCAGGTCCAGCAGCTCCTGGACCTTGGGCACGGGCAGGCGTTCGACGTGTCCGATCTGCCGGGCCAGCATCAACATGCGGCAGTACGCGTCGAGGATCTCCGTGTGCCAGTAGGCCCGCTCCACGCTGGGGCCCCAGCTTACCGTGCCGTGGTTGCTGAGCACCACGGTGTTCGCCTTGCCGATGAACGGGCGGATGGTTTCCGCGAAGTGCTTGCCACCCGGCGTCTCGTATTCCGCCCGCGGCACCACACCCAGAAACACCTCCACCTCCGGCAGCACGCATGACGGAATGTCGATGCGGGCCACGCCGAAGGCCGTCGCGTGTGGCGGATGACAATGCACCACCGCCTTCACGGCCGGGTCTGACTTGTAGACCTCCAGGTGCATCAGCACCTCGCTGGTCCGCGGCCGCTTGCCGGTGAGTTGGTTGCCCTGCAAGTCCACCGTGCAGAGGTCGTCGGGCTTCATGAAGCCCTTGCAGATCTGCGTCGGCGTGCAGAGCACCACCTCGTCCGACAGCCGGTACGAGATGTTGCCGTCGTTGCCGGCGGCGAACCCCTTGGCGTACAGCCGGCGGCCGATGTCGCAGATTTCGTTTCGGATTTGCCACTCGGCACTCATCAGAGATCCTCCCCGGTCAATCCGGCGTCAGGCGGCCTGCCGCTCCCGGCCGGCGGCGAAGGCCACGGCGCCAATGAAGTATACGAGGGAACAGACCAGGAACCACTTCTTGTATTCCACCAGGTTCGCCTCCAGTTGCCCCGGATCGCCGAGGAACACGCGCAGCGGCAGCAACAGGCACACCACCAGAGCCAGCAGCGCCACCCCACCGAACAGCCGGTGCGCGATGCCGCCGCCCTCCCGTTTTGCCGAAGGCTCGGGCTTCACGGGACCCTGGCGGGCCGGTCGATCCCCGGCCGGTTCCGGCTCGGCTGCCAGTCCGCGGGCCGTGCCCGGCCAGACCCAGCACAGCCCCATGTAGACAAATGCGGCGATGAACCAGCCCGGCAGCCAGCGGAAGTTCAGGTGCACGTTCACATAGCCCATCGCCCAGCACGCGGCCAGGGTGACCAGCCAAGCGACCAATGCCGGCCCGTTCACTAGCACCCGCCGCTCTTCCGCCCAGTACCGCCGCAGGCCCAGTCGCGGGAACAGCCAGTGCTCGACAAACACGACTGCTCCGATCGGCATGAGCAGGATTCCGTAAATCGCCACGAAATCCAGGAGTCGCATGAAGAACACCGGGAAGCACGCGACAATCGTGGTCACCACGCCGGCGGCCAGCGTGACCTTCCACCTCGGCCAGTTCGGCGTGGCGATCTGGAGGGCCAGGCCGGCGCGGTACATGGTGGGATTGGCCGTCGTCCAGCCCGCGAGCACCACCGCCACCGCGCCGGCGATCCCCACCGCCTGGTAGGCCATTTGGCCCGGGTTCAACCCCGCGACCATCGCCCCCATGACGCCCGCGCACACCCAAGCCAGGAAGTGCCCCAGGTACATCCCGAACGCCGAGTAGAACCCATATCGCCACGATCGGGCATAGCGGAAGAGGGCCAGGTCCGACAGGCCCACGTGCATGGCCAGGTTGCAGAACCACGCGAAGAACAGCACGTGCCAGAGGCCCCACTTGTCCTGCCCTTCCAGCGGCACACCGTTCCACACTTTCGTGTTGCAGATGTTCCACAACTCCGACAGGCTGTGGAACTCGCCCAGCTTCGGCAGCGACGCGACGGCCCCCGCCACGAAGACCAGGAACATCCACGGCGAGCACACCGACGCAAACTGGGCCAGCTTCTTGAAACCCAGGATCGCCAGCAGCACGACGACCGCCCCGACGCCCAGCACCACCAGCACCCATTCCACGCTGTTCGGATACACGTCCTCCAGCGCCGGGTGCTTGACGTTGAACATCAGGCTCACCGCGGAGGCCGACACCGCGATCATCGACCCGGCCAGGATGCAGTACAGCCCCGCGTTGACGACGTTGTACAGCACCGTCAGCCCCGGCCCCGCGATGCGCCGCAGGTACCAGTACAGCGTCAGCCGCACCTGCACCGCAATGGGCGCGCAGATGAGCGCCCACGACAGCACCGCCAGCAGGTTGCCGATCACCAGGCCGATCAGCAGGTCGCGGGCCCGCAGGCCGTGCTGGACAAACAGGGCGCCGATCACGAACTCCGTGGCCGCCACGTGCTCGCCCGCAAACAGCCCGGCAAACCGCCGGCCCGCGTGCAGCTTGTCCGGCGTGACGGGGGCCCGTTCGAACTCGTACAGCTTGTCCAGCCGCGCGGACAGCGCCGCCATTTCGCTTTGCGAAGCCATGCGGAACCTCCTGCGTTCAATCCGCCTGCGACACGAACCGGTATTGACCTGCTCCCACCTCGAACACCGCGCCTTCCGGCCCGACCCTCTCGCACTTCACTCCGGGCGCCGACTCGACCGCCTGGCCATCGCGCAAAATGACCTGGCCCGACTCGCTGACCGTGGCCTTTTTCGGATCGGACACGGGCACCACCACGGTGGCGGTGGTGTTCGCGGGAATGGTGACGTCCAGGCAGAACTCCCCCTTGTTCCGTCGCCAGGCGCTGCGGATGAGGCCGTGAGGCGAACGCGTCTGCGCCCGGACCCAGGAAAGCTCCTGCACCGGCACGGGGCGGATTTCGAAATGCTTGAAGGCCGGCTGGTCCTCGTCCGGCCGGATGCCGCCGAGGTACTCGTACATCCAGATGGCCAGGTCGCCCACCAGCATCAGGTGGTTGCCGGAGTTCATCCCCGGGTCGGCCGTGTCGCCGTTCCAGAGCTCCCATACCGTGGTGGCCCCGTGGTCCACCATGTAGCCCCAGCTCGGATACGTGCGCTGGGTGGCCAGGGTGAAAGCCAGGTCCGCCCGGCCATAGTCGGACAGCACCCGCATCAGCCATTGCCCGCCGATTAGGCCGGTGGCGATGTGCCGGTTGTTCTCTTCCACAATGCTCCGCACCAGCCGGGCGAACACCCCCGGCGCTTCCGCCTCCGGCACCAGCCCGAACGCCAACGGCAGCACGCTCGACGTCTGTGCGCCGTTGTCGTACTGCTTCTTCTCCGCGTCGAAGAATCGGTTGTGGAAGGCGGTTCGCACGGCCTCTGCCTGCTTCGCGAAGCTCGCCGCATCGTCGGCCTCGCCGAGGATGCGGGCGTAACGGGCCATGCGCTGGAGGTTGTCGTAATAGTAGGCCGTGGCCAGGAGCGGGCCGGCCGTCTTGCGGGCGGGGTCCTTGCTGTGGATGAGTTCCGGGGACTCCGGCGGAACGCACCAGTCGCCGTAGGTGTCACGGCTCAGGATGCCGTTCTCCAGATGCTGTGCCAGGAAAGCCATCCACCGTTTCAGGCTGGGATAGTGCTGCTGAAGCACCTGTCGATCGTCGTGCAGTGTGTGCAGCCAGCCGGGAATGATCACGTAGGCCGCCGGCCAGGTGACGTTGCCGGAGTACAGCGGCCAGAACGGCGGGGCCACGTCGGGGATGATTCCCTCTTCGTTCTGGGCGTCGGCGATGTCGATCAGCCACTTGCGGAAGACGGAGGCCACCGCAAAGTCGTACATCTCCGCCTTGGACTGGGTGGCGATATCACCTAACCAGCCCTGGCGTTCGTCCCGCTGCGGGCAGTCGGTGGGGATGCTCCGCAGGTTGCCCCGCACGCCCCAGACGATGTTGCGGTGAATCCGGTTCAGCAACTCGTTTGAGCACGCGAATGAGCCGATCCGCTCCACGTCGGTGTGCACCGCGCGGGCGGTCAGCGTGTCGAGCGTCGGCCGGCCGGGAAAGCCTGTGAGTTCCACGTACCGGAAGCCGTGATACGTGAATCGCGGCTCGTAGGTCTCCACGCCGTCGCCCCGCAGCACGTACGTGTCCGTCACCTTGGCCGAGCGCATGTTCTCGACGCTCAGCGTGCCGTCGGGATGGAGGGTCTCCGCGTGCCGCAGGGTGACCGTGTTGCCCCGCTCTCCCTGGACAGTCAGGCGGACCCAGCCCACCAGGTTCTGGCCGAAGTCGAAGACGTACACGCCGGGCTGCGGCTGGTCCATATGGACCGGCCGCAGCGATTCCGTCACGCGGTGCGGCGGCATCATCTGCGCCGCCGGGCGGCCGGCGGGCGCGTCCAGCGCCTGGGCCAGGTGCCACTGTGTGTCATCAAATGCGGCGGTGGCCCAGCCGTCCATCTCCAGGCGGGCGTCGTAGACCTCGCCGTCGTAGTCGTTGTTCGCCCGGATCGGGCCGTTGGTCGTGAGCTTCCACGATTCGTCGCTGACCAGTTGCTGCGTGCTGCCGTCCGCCATTTCCAGATCAAGCTGGAACCGCAGCACGGGCAGCCCGTACGTGATGGTCGCAATGGGCACTTTGATGCGCGGCGCGTAGTACCGGCCATTGCCCAGAATGACGCCCACCGCGTTGCCGCCCGCCCGCACCTGCGTCGTGACGTCGTACGTCACGTACAGGCACCGTCGAGAGTAATCCGTCAGCACCGGGTCCAGCACGTGGTCGCCGATGCGCTGGCCGTTGACGTACAGCTCGTAGTAGCCCAGCCCGCAGATATACGCGGTCGCTCGACGCACCCCGCCCGACACGTCGAACGCCCGCCGCAGCATCCGGGCAGGCAGGGGCCGCAACTCCGGGTCGGGTTTCGCTTCGTCGGTTGCGGGAGGCTCTTCCGCGGCGCCGATCCACTTGCCCTTCCAGTCCGACGGTCCCAGCAGCCCCATGCTCCAGGCGGCCGGTTCGCTCCAGGGCGAGGCCTCGCCTTGTGAATCCCACGTGCGCACCCGCCACTGGCAGACCTGGCCGGAGGTGAGCGTCTTTCCGGCGTACGAAACCTGGACGGAGCGGTCCGCCTCCACCCGATCCGAATCCCAAACCGTTTCCTCACCCGACGTGACCACAATCTGGTAGGCCGACTGCATCGCGCCGCGCCGCGGGTCATTCACCTCCCACGACAAACGCGGCTGCGGCGTATCGATCCCCAGCGGGTTTGTCAGATACTCGCACCGCAGGTTCTCCGGCGGGCCCGCCGCCCCCAGCGCGGCGCCGGCTGCCGCCATTGTGATTCCAGCCATCAGCAGAACCTCCCAGCGTGTGCAGGCACGATGTGTTCTCATGGGTTTGCCTCGCTCCTGCCGTTCCCCGTGCGGCGAAGATGGTCATTCGGCGATCTCAGTCCGTACGTGACGCCGATCCAGTTCGGGAAGCACCGCCGGATCGACGCGCCGGTCCGTGATCACCACGTCCACGTCCTTCACGTCTGCAAAAAACACGACAGATTTGACACCGAATTTGCTGTGATCGGCCAGCAGATACGTCTCGTCCGCCAGATCCATCATCCGGCGTTTCAGGCGGGCATGCTCGTCGGCTGCTTCGCTCAGCCCCCGGACAAGGTCCACGCCCTTGCTCGACAGGAAAAGCTTGCCGATGTGAAGCCGCGACAGGGCCTCCTCCGCAAAAGAGCCCACGAACGACTGCGACGCCACGTCCAACATGCCGCCCGTGGAAACCACCTGGATCCGCGGCCGTGACATCAGCAGCGTGGCCACTTCCATCGAGTTGGTCAGGACCGTCAGCGGCCGGTCCGGCAGGGCCCGGGCCAGGCAGTACACCGTCGAACTGGCGTCCAGGGCGATGATGTCGCCCTCCCCCACGAAGCGAGCGGCGGCCGCGCCGATCGATTCCTTCTCCGCGGAGTGCCTGGCCCGCCGAACGTCGAACGGCACTTCCCGGCGCTCTTCCGGCAACGGCATCGCGCCGCCGTGCGTGCGAATCAGCTTCCCCTCGCTGTCGAGCTTCTCGAGGTCCCGCCGAATGGTCTCTTCCGCCACGTTCAGCCATTGGGCCAGCTCCGAGACCCGGACCGCCCCCGCGCGACCGACCCGGTTGAGGATCTCCTGGTGACGCTGCCTGGCTAACATGCTTCCTCCGAGCGACACGAAAACCGCCCAGTCGTGCCAATAGGCATGGTTTCCCGACAGATTCTGCCCGTTTTTGCCCGAAATGTCAACTTGTTACAAGCTGATTAAGTGGGATTTTGCCCGATTTGGCTACCAAGCGGAAGAGGGCGACCGGGCCGCACGACGCGCCGACCCGGCCGCCCCCCATTCTCCCTTCGCAATTTGCTATTCGCAAATCGTCATTCGGTCTCAGCTCCCCGTCACGGTCATCTGCTTGTCGTAGGCAAGCTGGAACTTGTACTCCTGCGATGCGGCGGACAGGCCGAAGGTCTGGGCCGGCACGTCCAGGTCCCACCGGAGAATGCCGTTGCCCCGCAGGTCGCGGCGATAGGTCGGGTCGTCGCTGAGCGTGTCCTCGCCGGCCAGCAGGGTCACCTTGATGTCCGAGCCGCGGGAGACGGGCAGCCGGTCAATCACCCGGACCTTCGCGGGCTGGCTGCCGAAGTTCTCCACGGCCAGCCGGTACGTGAACGTGACTTCCCGATTGCCGCCCTGGATGGTCTCCGCCTTCTCCACCAACTCCCGCGAGGCCCGCAGCGTGGAATCGATCCCAAAACCCAGCACGAACGGCTCACCCACCGCGACCGTCGGCAACTGCCCCTGCCCGACGAACTGGCCTTCCATAAACGCAGAGACCGGGCCGGCCAGCAACACCTGCTCGCCCTGGTTCGAGAGGGACGCTTCCTCATACACGTAGTCCGTCAGCAGCGGCGTGGCCAGCTTGTAGAAGTCCGCCTTCATCGGCAGCGCCGCGATCTGGATGAGTTGCTGGTCCGACCGGCTCGGCAGCGTGGTCCGGCCGGTCAACTCGTACGTCACACTGAAGCCCTCGTCGGTCGACGCAACGCGATCCACTTTGCCGCGCAGGCCGCCGGTGGCCGACAGATCCAGCAACTGGATGCGCATGGCCAGGGTGTTGAGTTCGTTGTCCAGGTCTGCCTGCCATGGCGCGGCCAGAAAATCCATCGACCCCTGCGCCATCTGCTGTGCCATGACGGCGTTGCTGGCGATCACGTTGTCGAGGTTTCGCCGGTTCACCGCCTGCGAACGCTGTTGGGCCAGGTCGTTCCAGGCCTGGGTGTAGGCCGTCTTGCCGGAGACTTGCGGCACCGCGTCGATCGAGGCCAGCGACACCTTCAGAGGCTCGATCGTCGGGGAACGGGCGGCCAGGGCGGGCGTGGCCGTCGAAAGGGTCATTTCCACGTCGGTCCAGTCCTCCCCACTCATCTGCTGGATGGAGGCGTTGTACTCGATGGTCACCGCGTCGCGATCGGCCCCGGCCCGCGCGTTGTACGACGGGAACCACGTGGCCCGGTCCACCAGGTAGCGAAGCCGCAGCTTTCCACCGTCCGGCCGCCTCACTTCAACGAATACAACGGCCTCCCGCACGGTCCGGGTGGACTCGCCGGTGAGCTCTTTGCGCTGCCGCTGGAGCAAGCCGATCTGCTCGTTGAGCGCTCGCTCTTCGCGGGCGAGCTCCAGGTCTCGCTCGGCCAAAGCCTTGCGTTGTTCGTACACGTACTCCGACAGGTCCTTGAGCGTCTGGGCGTTCAGCACGCCCCGGCTGAGTTCCAGACCGGCCGTCGGGGCCACAAAGGCTTCCAGCTTGTCGAGATAGTCCTTGCGTTCGGTCAGGACGGTCCGGTGGCGGGCATTTGCCTGCTGCTGGTCCTGCACGGCACGAATCTGCTCGTCCAGGCCCCGAACCTCTTCGCGAACGTCCTGGGCCACCGGACGCAGGCGGTAGCGGACGGAGCGGATTTCTACGCCGTCGGCCGACTCGGCAAACAGGCTGCCTTCCACCGTGCGGCCGGGTAGATCGGTAATCACGACCTCGCGAAGCCCGGCCGGCCCCGGCACGTCCACGAGCCGCGTGACCAGGGCCTGCCCGCGATAAACCGTCACCGCGTCCAGGGCGCCCTTGGTTTCAAACGGCTCCTGCGCCCACGCCGTCATTGTGTATGTCAATACGATTCCCGCGACCATCCAGCGTGCCGCTTGCATGGCTATACCTCCTGCGAATTGTTCCTGTTACCAACGGATACTGTCCTGCTCCAGTGTACAACGCGGCGGGTCAAAGGGTTGTAAGGGAATTGTAACGACAAGCTGGGGGGAGGGGCCGTTGATCAGGAACGCGGGGATGCGGAAGCGGGGCGTCGCGTCACCCCATTCGTATGAACCTGCGCAGGGTTCGAAGAGCCCGGACGATTCCTGTGCCACTGGACCGAAGACCGGCCGCCGTCGCGGGGGTCTATCCGGCCCACCTATGTCGTCCCGCGCGTCCTGCGCAAGGTTAGGTGGATGATCTCCGCGGGAGCGTTGATCCGCAAGGGGAACCAGTTCCCCACCCCGTTGGACACGACAAGCGCCGACGCCCCCTGGCGATACAGCCCCGAGCAGTACTTGAACAGAATCGACCCCGCGCCAAGCTCCGGGGTCAACATGAACTGGCCGCCGTGCGTGTGGCCGGCGAGCGTCAGCGGGACGCCGGCTTCCGCCGCCCGGTCGAAGGCGTGCGGGTGATGAGCGAGCACAATCGTGAACGCATCCGGTCGCCGCAAAGCGAGCAGACGGTCCATCTCGTCATGGACGGACCGGCCGTATCCCCCCCACCGCAGCCCCAGCACCTGCACGCGCTGCCCCCGGATCCTCCGCACAACCGACTCATTGATCAGCAGCGACAAACCCGCACGCCGAACGCGCCCTTCAAACTCGGCACGGCCCTCGAACAAGTCGTGGTTGCCCTCGCACAGGAACAGCCGCTCCGCCGGCGCCAGCCGCTGAAGCACGTCCAGCCCGGTGGGCAGATCGGCCAGGGCGTGGTCGATCAGATCGCCGGTGAACATCACGAGATCCGGCCGCAGGGCCTGGGTGCGCGCCACCAGCTCATCGAGAATCGGACCGTTCGTGAAGCGGCCCACGTGCAGGTCGCTCACGTGGACGATCGTCAACCCGTCCAGAACCGCCGGCAGCCCCGGAAGAGACACGTCGAGCCGGCGGACCCGAAACGTGGCGAGCTGCGACATGGCCCGGGCCTGCCCGCCGCCGGTCGCCAGCAGCGGTATGGCGGTCAGGGCGGCCACCAGCACCTGGCGGCGCGTCGGCTGGAGAGACCGTTGGCCGACAACCGGTGCCTCGACAGGATCGTCGCCCGCACCCACGCCCGGTTCCGGGACTCTCCGAGGCTTCAAAGAGCGGGCCAGCCGCGTGCCGCCCTGTCCGGCCAGCCAGACGGCCGTGGCACCGCTCAGTGCGACGATGGTGAGCGGCAGGATCAGCAGATGCCAGATGTAGCACACGCCGAGCAGCACGTTCGGTACGGCGGCGGTGTGCCCGGTCAGCCTGGATAGGACCACCCAGGCATACAACCCGAGGTTACCGCCGACGAAGGCCGCCAGGCCGATCCGCCATCGCCCGCTGCGGGGCAGACGCCGCAGACGCCGATCCGCCCAGTACCACCAGACGGCGGCCAGAACGGGCAGTCCCAGCAGGATGAGTCGAACGACGAGCACAGTAGCATAGCATAGGCGCGGGATCGCCGTTGGGCGAGGTTTCCGCGTTGTTTCCTGCAGTGCCCGGCAGCCGCCGCAGGACCACCGGCGGGCCGACGCGCGAGCGCCGCCTCACTCCGCCGGTGCAGTCGATCGGCACAGCACGGCCCACCGGTCGAAGAAGTCCGGGAACGTCTTGGCGGTGCAATCCGGGTCGCGGATGACGATTCCCTCCGTCCCCAGTCCGGCCAATGCGAAGCTCATGGCCATGCGGTGATCGTCATACGTGCTCACGGCCCCGGGGCGTGGTACAGGGGGAGGCCGGATGCTAAGCCCGTCCGGCCGCTCGTCCACGGAGGCGCCGAGCCCTCGCAGTTCGCGGGCGAGGGCGGCCAGACGGTCGGTTTCCTTCACACGCAGGTTTTCCACGTTGTGGATGTGGGTCGGGCCCTCGGCAAACAGCGCGACGACGGCCAACGTCTGCACCATGTCCGGCATGTCGTTGAGGTCAACGGTGATCCCTCGCAGCCGCGTGCCCGCCGGCGGGCCGCAGACGGTGAGGCGGTCCGGCTCGCGATCCACCCGGCAGCCCATCTGCTCGAGCACGTCCACGAACCGTGCATCACCCTGAACGCTTCGCGTGCCGAGGCCCTCCACGGTGACACGCCCGCCCGAAACGGCCGGTGCAGCCAGAAAATACGAGGCGTTGGACGCATCCGGCTCGATGCCATACGACCGACCGGGATAGGGCTGCGGCGCGGGCACGATGAACCGGGCGCCCGCCTCGGTGATCTGGTCCACGATGCTGACGCCGAACGCCTCCAGCACGGCCAGCGTCATGCGAATGTACGGCACGCTCACCACTTGGCCGGTCACTTCAATCAGCACGTCACTCCGGGCCCGCGAGGCGGCCATCAGCAGCGCGCTGATGAGCTGGCTGGACGGCGGCGAGTCAAACGCCACGTGCCCGCCGGCCATTCCGCGCCCGTGTACCACGAGCGGCGGGAAGCCTTCTCGTTCCAGGTATTCCACGGGTGTCCCCAGGAATTGCAGCACCTCGACAAGCTGGCCGATGGGCCGCTCGCGCATACGCGGCGTGCCGTCCAGGCGGAAGTCTCCGTGCCCGACGGCACAGAGGGCCGTGCAGAACCGGATGGTGGTGCCGGAGTTGCCGCAGAACAGATCCGCCTCCATGTTGGGCAGGCGCCCGGCGCAGCCCTGCACTTCCGCGGTGCCGGTCCGATCATCCACCGTCAGGCCGATGCCGAGCATCCGCAACGCCTCCAGCATATGGTGCGTGTCATCGGCCTGGAGCACGCCGGTGAGGTGTGACGGCCCGTCCGCCAGCGCCGCAACCATGAGCGCCCGGTTTGTGAGACTCTTGGACCCGGGCAGGCGCACGACGGCGTCCAGAGGCCCGGCCGGCGGATGCAACGCGATCGACGACATAAACAGCACCATATCGCCGCCCTGCGCGCTTGAAAAGCGTGAGCAGCCGCTTCCCGTGAGACCGGCTTTCCTTGAGCGATGGGCTTTCCTTGTTGGACCGCCCTCCGGTGTGGGACCGGCTTCCGGTGTGGGACCGGCTTCCGGTGTGGGACCGGCTTCCGGTGTGGGACCGGCTTCTGGTGTGGGACCGGCTACTGGCGTGGGACCGGCTTTTCTTTGTGGGACCGGCTTTCCAGCCGGTCTCTGCTGTTCTTTGTGGGACCAGCTTTTCTTTGTGGGACCGGCTTCCGGTGTGGGACCGGCTTTTCTTTGTGGGACCGGCTTTCCAGCCGGTCTCTGCTGTTCTTTGTGGGACCGGCTTTCCAGCCGGTCTTCTCCCCCGCTGGTTTCCAGTCTCTGTTGCCTGGTTCTCCAGTGTTACCGGCTTTCCA
>Ga0334890_1004197_pt1 | contig 13546 bp, 13 predicted proteins | sample GraSluR1_MG_3_FD_207220 | JGI IMG/M metagenome (GOLD analysis project Ga0334890, IMG submission 207220) | Sludge microbial communities from methane-producing bioreactor in Wageningen University, Netherlands - Granular Sludge_31_08-R1 | ecosystem: Engineered > Bioreactor > Anaerobic >... | reverse complement strand
ATGATATTGTCCTGTACTTTTTATTCATCACCACCGAAGATGAAACCCTGCGGGATATCCTCCTGCAATACAAGCGCGTCTGGCAGCACATGCGGCCTGCCGCCAATGGCAACACCCTGCGCGAGATGAACATCCCCCCCGGACCCCTCTACGCGCGCGTCCTCACCGCACTGCGCACCGCCTGGCTGGATGGGGAAATTCAATCCGCTGATGAAGAACAAGCATTGTTGAAACAATTGCTTGCCAGGGAAGGATAACACCCTGATGACGGAAACCTGCTGCGATCCCGCAGCCATCACCACTGACCCTGACTGGCTTTCACAAGTCATCATCCGAAAAATCACCAAAAATGACCTGCCCGCTCTGGAGTGGGATGGCGAATACCGCCATCTGCGCCGGGTATATGCTTTTTCCTATCAGGCACAGGCATCCGGCAGGGTCGTCATCTGGGTGGCCGAACTCCCCGGTGCCGGTATCATTGGGCAAATTTTCCTGCAATTGCTCTCTGACCGTTTGGAGCTGGCAGACGGCATCAACCGCGCCCACATCTACTCCTTCCGCATCAAGCCCCCTTATCGCAGCTCCGGTCTTGGATCGCTTATGCTAAAGAAAGCAGAAACTTTTCTAAAGGATAACGCTTTCCGCTGCGTAACCTTGAATGTTGCTAAAAACAACCACCTGGCGCAGCGCCTCTACAAGCGGCAGGGCTATCAAATCATCAGCCACGAATCAGGACGCTGGTCCTTCCCGGACGATGAAGGCGTCTGGCACGACGTGGAAGAACCAGCCTGGCGCATGCAAAAACCTCTCGACTGATCTTCTAGCGCAACGCATTCAATAAAGCCGCATCCCGCAGCCCTTCTTCGAAGACTTCTTTTGCATCGTTCAGCAAAAACCACAGATTAAGTACTTCTCCATCCTGCGAGAACTCAACCCCAACATACCCTGTTTGTGTGCCGGGAAAAGAATCTTCCGGCAAATCGGTCAGCGTTCGAATGATCTGCGCCAGCAGCCGGCCCAGCGAATCCTGATCTTCCATATCCAGCACAGTCATGCGCACATACACATCGGTCTGTAAAATCGAAAATCCGCCGACAGTATTTTTGGTGTCCACATTGATACACCGTTCACCGTAGGCCTCCGCCCACACCTCGGCACGGCCCAGGCTGTTATTCCTGAAAGCCACCTGCACCAGCGCAGTCTCTTCCGGCAAAGGCTGGGTATCCCAAACATAGGCGCAGGGTATGCCAGTTTCGTTCAAATCCACGGTCTCAGGCATCGGGGTCTCTGAGAGCGCCGCCGGCAGCCTGGCCGCCATCGTCTGCGTACGCTGCGCAGCCAGGGTGGCGGCTGGTTCATCCAGCGCCGGGTAGACTTCCGGCAGCCCGCTGTCCAGAAACAGTGTCGCCGTTCTGCATCCCGTGGCAAGGATGAAGGCAAACCCAATCATGATCCCGCGCAGCCTGTTGTGCATACCACCTCCATTTTCCACCAAAAAATCTGATTGCTTCCTGCCTATATGATATGAGAAGAATGGGATTTCGTCAAAAGAATTTTTCTCTTCATTTACCGTTTCCTGGTATTTTGTATGAGAAATGATACAGCACGCTTCCTGAAAATTACGCCTTCTTCCTTTAAACTCCAAACTCCAAAAAACTTTGACAGAAACGGCTTCATAATTTACAATATTATTTCTGGGTTTACACAGATTTGCCATCTCACAAACGTAAGGATCCTTATTCTAATGAAAGAGTACACATCAAATTCAATCCGCAATGTCGCATTAGTTTCTCACAGCAGCGCTGGTAAAACCATGCTGGCCGAAGCCTGCCTGCATTTTGCTGGTGTCACAACCAGACTTGGAAAGATTGAAGACGGCACGACCGTTTCTGACTTTGACGATGAAGAAAGCCGGCGCGGTATCTCGGTCTACACTTCTGTTTTACCGGTTGAGTACAAGAATGCCAAGATCAACCTGCTCGACACCCCGGGCTACACCGATTTCGTCGGCGAAATGATCTCGGCCTTGCGCGTTGCGGACAGTGCGCTCGTCCTCGTTGACGCTGTCTCAGGCGTGGAGGTAGGTACGGAAGTCGCATGGGATTATTGCGACCAATTCAACCTGCCGCGCTGCGTCGTCATCAACAAAATGAATCGTGAAAACGCAGACTTCAAAAAAGCCCTGGCCTCCATCGAGAACTTCTCCGACAAGCGCATGCTTCCCATCCAGCTTCCCTGGGGCGAAAAACATGACTTCACCGGTGTGATTGACCTGCTTTCGATGAAAGCCTACAAAGGCGATGGCAGCGAAGCTGTTGAAATTCCTGCCGAATACAAAGAGGAAGCAGATGCCGGCCACATGACGTTGGTAGAAGCTGCCGCTGAAGGCACAGATGAATTGATGGAAAAATACTTCGAAGTAGGCGACCTGACCGGCGACGAGATTCAAACGGGTCTGCGCAACGCCATCCTCGAAGGCGCTTTCGTGCCCGTCTTCGTTTCCGCTGGTGCAGCAGAAATCGGCATTGCCCCTTTGCTCAATGCCATTGTCGGACTGCTCCCCTCCCCCGCCGACATGCCTGCGGTTGAAGCACAAGGCGCTGCCGGCGTGGAAGAACTGACTGCCTCTGATGCAGGCCCCCTGGCGATGTATGTGTGGAAAACCACCGCTGATCCTTTTGTTGGCAAACAAACTTTCTTCCGTGTGCAGTCCGGTCTCCTTACCAGCGACATCCGCCTGTGGAATCCGGCCAAAGAAACAGAAGAACGAATTGGTTCCATCTATATTGCCCGCGGCAAAGAAATGATCGGCATCAAGAACATCCATGCTGGCGACATCGGCACCGTGCCCAAGCTGAACGACACCGCCACCGGCGACACCCTGTGTGACAAGGGACACCCCTTGATCCTTCCCAAACCTGAATACCCCCACGCCCTGTATCGCGTTGCCATTCACCCCAAAACCCAGGCCGACTCGACCAAGATCAGCCCCTCACTGACCCGTCTGTGCGAAGAAGATATGACCCTCTCCTGGATGAACGACCCGGCCACCCGCCAGACCGTGCTGCAAGGCATGGGCGACCAGCATATCGATGTCGCTATTCGGCGTGCCCAAAACAAGTTGCAAGTCAGCCTGGAAACCGAGCTGCCCAAAGTACCTTATCGCGAAGCGATCCGCGGTGAGGGCGACGCCCGCTACCGTCACAAGAAACAATCCGGCGGCTCCGGCCAGTTTGGTGAAGTGGCCTTGCGCGTTTCCCCCAGCGAGGAAGACTTTGAATTCAAGAATGACATCTTCGGTGGTTCTATCTCCTCCAGCTATCTGCCGGCCATTGAAAAAGGCATCCGCAATACGATGAAAGATGGTATTCTGGCCGGCTATCCGATCAACAACGTCAAGGTTTCCGTTTATGACGGTAAAGAACATCCCGTCGATTCCAAACCTGTAGCCTTTGAAATCGCCGGCCGCGGTGCTTTCAAACAGGCCTGCCTGCAAGCCGGCCCTATCCTGCTTGAACCGATCATGAACGTCCGCGTAACCGTCCCCGAAGAGAACATGGGCGACGTCATGGGCGATTTCAACTCCCGCCGCGGTCGTGTGCAAGGCATGGAAACGGAAAAAGGCCGCTCTGTGGTTACTGCTCAAGTCCCGCTGGCTGAAATGCAGCGCTACACCACCGAACTGCGCTCAATGACCGGCGGACGCGGCGTGTTCACCATGGAATTTGACCGCTACGACACTGTTCCTTCTCACGTTGCGGAAGGCATCATCGCCGCTGCCAAGAAGGAAGAAGAAGAGGAATAATTCTCTCCTCTTTTAGCAGAAAAAAGTATAATAAAGCTGGAAGGAGGCCTCCTTCCAGCTTTATTATTCAAATCCAATCGGCAGGTGGGTGACCCTATGTTTACACAAAATGAAGCATTTCTGGCAGAATTCTGGGACAATATGCTCTCCCGCGAGCCACAGAAAATCATTCAGTCTTTCAAACCGCTCAACCAGCACGACCGCCAGGTCGTCATTGATCATCTCAACCGTATGTTAGATGAGGTTGGCTGGCATTCCGAACAGCGCGATTCAGCCCAGGCAGCATTAAACGCTCTGGAAGAAATCTTTGTCGAACAAGAACGCCGGAAAGATCATAAGTAACCTCCAGGGGGGACGATGGAAGAGAAGTCGAAATCGCGCAAAAATCTGATCCTGGGAATCCTCGGATTCCTGTGGTTCCTGGGGATCATTCTCAGCTACTTCGTCAACCACAAGCCTTTTGACGCCCGGATCGCCTCCAGTCTGGCAATCGCATTCTGGCGTATAGTCCTGTGCGCCCTGTTGTTTGCCCTGTCGGGCGGATTGGGGCAATTTATTTACCAGCGCCTTCACTGGCAGCCTGACCTCCCGCCCATGACGATGATGGTGCTTTCCAGCAGTCTCGGACTGGGCATTATCGGTCTGCTTATTCTCATCACTGGCGCACTGATTGGCGTGCCCCCCTGGTACGTATGGCTGGGGATCATCTTGCTGGCTGCCATCTTGCTGCGCAGAGAGATCACATCCTGGGGAAAAGGGCTGACCGGCCTGCCCGTTCTCTGGCGGGCATCACGCCCGGCTGACAAGATGATCGGGTTCATGCTGTCACTGTTAATGCTTTGCACCCTTACCATCACCCTCGCCCCGCCTGTATATTTCGACTCCCTCGTCTCTCATCTCGTCATGCCGCAGGCCTACCTATACGATGGTCGGATCACCTACCTGCCCTGGCTTTTCATGTCCGGCATGCCGCAGATCGTCGAAATACTGTACCTGCCTCTCATGTCACTGGCCGGCGCACCTGCCGCCGCATTACTGGGCTGGATGACCAGCCTCCTGATCGCACTGGGACTGCTTGACTATTTGCAAAAACGCTTCTCCACCACTGCAGCCTGGGTAAGCCTGACGGCGCTGCTGTCTGGGTACTCCATGCTTGTCCTCTCCACCACCGCCTATGTCGAGTGGTTCAGTCTCTTTTTTGGTTTCGCAGCAATGGTCTGCCTTGATCAGTGGCGCCAGCACGAAAACCGTTTGTCCCTGATCCTGTGTGGAGTATTTACGGGCTTTGCTGTCAGCACCAAATATACCGCCGGCGTGATCGCCATCGCAGTGGCGGTCGCCCTGGCCTGGCACTGCTGGCAAACCGGCCGCAAGCTCATTCCAAACATGTTTGCGCTCATCCTGCCTGCCTTGCTTGTCTTCTCCCCCTGGTTAATCAAAAATATGGTCACCACTGGCAATCCCGCCTATCCACTCTTCTTTCCCTCTGGCACAATGACCGCCCTCCGCCAGGACGGATACCAGAGCCTCCCCCCCTGGGGAAACTGGAAAGATATTCTGTTTTTGCCCTTCCGCGCTACCTATCTGGGTTCGGAAAAAGGGCCTGGCTACGGCATGTCTATCGGGCCCCTCCTGCTGGCCCTGGGTGCGCTGGCTTTGATCGGCACAAGCAAACGGACAAAAGCACAGCGCATCACCCTGCAAAATGCCGCCGCCATCTCCATCTCCGGCATCATCATCTGGATCATTGGCAATCAAATGAGTGGATTCCTCCTCCAAAGCCGTTACTACTTCGTCCTCTTTCCTGCCTTTGTGGTGCTGGCCGCTGCCGGCTATGATGCCCTGGCAAATATCAAACTGCCCGCCATCCGCCTGGAACGCCTGATGCTGGCGCTTGTTTTGCTGGTGATCCTGTTGAGCCTGGTACACATCGCTACAGACACCTTCAAAAGCAGCGCCGCGCAAACCGTGCTGGGGCTGCAAACTGAAGAGGCCTACCTCACGCATGCCCTGGGCTGGTATTACCCGGTAATGGAGCATCTCTACCAGATGCCCGCCGAACACCATACGCTGCTCCTCTTTGAGCCGCGCAGCTTCTACTGCGGCGAGCGCTGCGCCCCTGACGAGATCATGGACCGCTGGAAACGCGACTGGACCACCTATCACGACAACCAAGCCATCAAAGCCGCCTGGCAAGCAGAAGGCTATACCCATTTCCTGCTCTACCAAAGCGGCGTGAATTTAATGCGCGAGTCCGGCGCGGTGCAATATGGCGAGGCAGAATGGCAAGCCCTTGATGATTTCCTGTCCTCATTCAATCCCCCGCTCAATTTCGACGGGGTCTATCTGCTGTACAAGCTAAACTGAAACACGCGCTCAGATGAAAAATTCATTCACATCATAAAAGGCTGTCACAAGAAACGTGACAGCCTTTTATGTACGGCAACTGTGCTCATTCATCTTCTTCTTTCTTTTCGGGAACCCGCAAGGAATAACTGCGCGGCATATTCATCACAAAGGGGCAGGCCTCCACGCCAGGGCAGCCAGTGCACCCTCCTGTGGAACAAATTACAGTTTCTTCTGTTTCCGCTTTCTCGTCATCATCCCGCAATTTACCGGTCTGCACCAGACAGGCGATCATTCCCTCCAATGCGCTGCGCTCTACCCACAGTTTTTTTGCAAGCTCATTCAGGTTAACGCCCGAATCGGCCTTCTCCAATTCCCTTAATAACTGCTTCAACATATCCAGCCTCTTTCAGAGAATAAAAATATCAAAACAGGGGCTGCCGTGAGACAGCCCCTGTTTCCCATGCTGCGTTATCCCAGGCCAAGCAGTTTTCCACCCTGGAAAACGATCAGCGCCACCACCCAGGCCAGCACAAACTGCCCCACCACGCTGAACCAGGTCCACTTGGCGCCCAGTTCCTGACGCATGGCAGCCACAGCCACCATACAGGGAGTATAGAGCAAGGTAAACACCATGAAACCAAAAGCAGCTAAAGCACCGTGCCCCCCACTGGAAGTCTCGAAAGCATCTTCCACAGCCAGCATCAGCCCCGTCGGCTCAGCTTCCTCTTCCCCTTCAAACAAGTCAATGCCGACGATCAATGGAACCGACTTGACCGTATCCCAGGCTGCGCCAAAAAAACTGGTAATAATCTCACCAATATCCTGGAAGAAAGTAGTTGATTCAGCCATCTCGTCTGTCACTTCTTCAACGTTATATACCTGCGCCATAGAACCTACCACCACTTCTTTCGCCACAAAACCTGTGATCAGGGAACCACTTGCCTGCCATTCGCCATAACCCAAAGGCTTAAATACAGGAGCGATGACACTGGATACGCCAGCGAATACGCTGTCATTCACATCAACGTCGGCGAAAGACCCCGTACCGCCAGCAGGCAGAGCCATCAAAAACCAGATGATCACGCTGGTAACCAGGATCAACGTCCAGGCCTTGCGCACAAAACTGCCAGTGCGTTCCCATACGTGAAACCAGATACCGCGGGCAGTAGGCATGCGATAAGGGGGCAATTCCATCACAAAGGGAGACTGATCTTTCCCTTTGAAAACCGTATTCTTCAAAACCATACCCAACAAAATCGCCACCACGATACCCAATACATACAAAGTGAAGATGATGCCGCCTGTATTCCTGGGAAAGAAAATGGAAGCAAAGAGAACATATACTGGCAAGCGCGCACCGCAGCTCATAAAGGGCACCAGCAAACCGGTCAGGATCCGGTCTTTTTCATTTTCCAGGGTACGGGTGGCATAAAGTGCCGGGACAGTACAGCCAAAACCGACGATCATCGGCAAAAAACTCTTGCCATGCAAACCCAGGGCATGCATCAAGCGATCCATCACAAAAGCAGCCCGCGCCATGTAACCAGAATCTTCAAGGATAGCCAAGGCCAGATAGAGGGACATCAATACCGGCACAAATACCAGCACACCACCCACACCGGCGATGACCCCATCCACAAAGAGGCTCTCTACCCAGGTGCCGCTCAGACCCAGCATGTTCAAAATAGCCACCACCCAATTTGTGATTGGTCCGCCAATCACACCATCCACCCAATCCAGGAAAGGGGCAGCCACATCGGTCGTGATCTTGAACACTGCCCACATCAAGGCCAAAAAGATGGGAATCCCCAATATACGATTGGTCACCACTTTATCGATCTTGTCCGACAGGTTTTCCCGTTCCTGGTGAGTGCGCTTCACAGTTTCTCGCACCAGCCCGTTGATATAACCATAGCGGCGGTCAGCGATCACGGTATCCATGTCATCACCATACACTTCAACAAGATGCGCTACACTTTTTTTGGCTTGCGACAATAAGGCCTCTGTATTTTCAAAGCCAGACATTTTCTCCAAAATATCTGCGTCCTCTTCCAGCAATTTGATCGCCAGCCAACGGGCATTGAAACGTTGTGCCATCGCATTGTTTTGTTCAACCAGCTGTTGAATGCGTACAATTTCATTTTCGACTTCTCTTCCATAATCAACCAGAGTAACACCTCTGGAATAGGCCATCGTGTGATTTAACATTTTTTCTCCCAAAATACCTGATTAAACCGCTGCTGTTTCAGCAATTGCTTGTTTCAACCCGTCCAGTCCCTCACCTTTGCTTGCCACAGTGGGAATCACCGGCACATTCAAGGCCCGTGACAAGCGCGGGACATCAATCTTAAAACCGCGCGATTCGGCCACATCGCTCATATTAAGAGCTATAACCACCTTGACGCCCATTTCCAGTACCTGCAATGCCAGATACAGGTTACGCTCCAGGTTAGCGGCATCAACCACGGTCACCACCATGTCCGGCTGCTCGTTGATCACATAATCCCGGGCAATCACTTCTTCCAGCGAATACGCCGTGAGACTGTAAGTACCGGGCAGATCAACTACCTTGTAATCGGTGTCCCCATACCGCCAGCTTCCCTCCTTCTTCTCTACCGTCTTGCCCGGCCAGTTGCCTACATGCTGTCTGGAACCTGTTAAAGCATTGAAAATCGTGCTTTTGCCGGTGTTAGGATTGCCTGCCAGGGCAATCGTGTATTGATTTGACATTAAAAATCTCCTTGGTATTAAAAAATATAAGAGCGAAGTTTGGCAATCAGCAAGGCTCAACCATGATCTTGTGCACAATGCCGCGCCCCAACGCCAGGCGGGAATCCTTTACTGCTATGATGATAGGCCCTTGGGTATCTCGCCGCAGCACGCGAATCATTAATCCATGCGTCAGACCAAGATCAATAAGCCGCTTACGAACATTCAATCCACCACAAAAAGAAACCACAGTCACATTCTGTCCAGCTTCAACCATTGCTAAAGGCATCATCTTCTCCTCGAATCAGTCCGCCAGTTCCACAATAATGTTCTTGGCTTCCGATTTACGCAGAGAGAGACTGTAGCCCTTCACCTCAAATTCAATTGGATCTCCCAGGGGCGCCACGCGCAGCACCCTCACCTCACTGCCGGGCACCAGGCCCATATCCATCATGCGCCGTTTGATTGGACCACTACTCTTCACGCTGACCACAATCCCGCGCTGACCTACTTTCAAATTATTCAGGGTTTGCTGTTGCACGATAATATTTGCGGATTGTTCCATTCTTTTATTCTCCTTAATGATTGGCTCTTCAACATCCTGAGCCATATTGATTTGACATGCCTGTGCTGCCATGACAACATTCTCTGGCAATTCAACAGAAGGATCCGCCTCAACAAAAATTGCTTGCGCCAATTCTGACATCACAGAAAGCACAGATTCTCCCATCTTGACCAGCACAGCCTCATCCGAAGAAGCCATCACCTGCAGCCATGCTCCCCGCTGAATGCCATTTTCGGATAAAAAATCTCGGGCTGCACCATCCAGGTCGCTGCGCAATACCCGCACCCTCTGACCAGCCAGGATTGCTGTCAGCTTTACAACCGGACGCACCTGAAGATTTTCCTCTCCCCTCGGAATAGGCTCTCCTAACGGATTGACAGAAGGGTATTCAAGAAAAGCATCCAACCGATCCGCAAGTGAATTGGCCGTATCATGCTCCAACTGACAGGCAATCTCATGCGCCTCTTCATAGGAAAACCCCAATTTATCCACCAGAAAAACTTCCCACAAACGATGACGCCGCAGAATGCGACAGGCGAACTGTTGCCCTTCTTCCGTCAACAAGACTCCTTTGTAGGGCCGGTAAATAACCAACCCTTGATCCTGCATTTTGCGGCACATTTCATTGACGGAGACAGGAGAAACTGAAAGAGCTTCAGCCAACACTGAAAGTGGCACGGGTTGATCATCCTTGCGTATCCGAATAATGGATACAAGATACATCTGCACACTCTCCGAAATTTCAGCCAGGTTCGTTTCCATTTTCAAGTTTACCTTATCATTATACGGTTTTATTTTTAGGCTGACCTTATAATACCATGCCCAATTTTGAACGTCAAGGAAAATGGGCAAGGTGACTTTACAATCCCGCTGGAAGAGTTCCAAAATTCATCATTACAAAAAATAAGAAGAGACTGCTCCGGCAAAATATTTTAAAACCAATAATTTTTCGTTGCGAGAAGATTCCCTCGATCGATCGCTTCACGGCTCTCCCCAATAACCTCCAAATGTTGATTTACCCATCTTTTGACTGCGTTCCCAGCCCTGAATTCACTGGTTGACCCATCCCCCAATGGTATAATAGCTCCATCCTGTATGACAAACCATATTGGGTTCAATTTCCCCAAAATTGAGTCAGGAATAAAAATGCCGGAAAAAAGGGAACTAAAACGCAGACACCCGGTTTACTACCTTCAGGTTACAGATATTGATTCTGGCGAAAATCTGGGATATCTGATTGACATCAATGCCAAAGGGATCATGCTCGCCGGACAAAGCGCCTTGATCCCGGAAAAAGTCTTCAAGATCGCCATTCAACTGCCTGAAGAAATGGAAGGTGAGCAGGCTATTTTCCTCAAAGTATCCAGCGTGTGGAGCGAATTTGACCCTTTACTTGAAAAAACAAGAAACGGATTCAAAATCGACGAAAGCACGCCCAAAGAACTGAAAAAGATCAACTGGCTCATCGAGAATTTCGGCTTCAAGGCTTAACAAAAAACACCCCCTCATACAATTCACCCTAAAGGACTTCGCATGAAAATTGCCGTATTTGGCAGCGCCAAAGCAAAAGAAAATACCCCGCTCTACCTGGATTCCGTCCTGCTGGGCCGCCTGCTCGGCGAGCGTGGTCACATCGTCCTTACCGGCGGTTATTCCGGCACCATGGCTGCCGTTTCCAAAGGCGCTGCCGAAGCCGGCGCCCACGTGATCGGTGTAACCTGCAATGAGCTGGAAGACTTCCGCGGTGCCAAAGCCAACCAGTGGGTGCAGGAAGAATGGAAATACCCTACCCTGCAAGAGCGCCTGAATGCCCTCGTTGAAGGCGGTGACGGAGCGGCCATCGCCCTGCCGGGCGGCGCTGGTACCCTCGCCGAGATCATCATGCTCTGGAATCGTATGATCATCGACGGCCTGCCAAAGCGACCCGTCGTATTGATTGGCAAGGATTGGGAAAGGGTGATCACCACCTTCCTTGACGCCCAATCCAGTTATCTGGATGAGCGGGCAGCCAGTATGCTCATCTTTGCAGAAGATGTACCTCAGGCAATTGAGAAATTATTCAACCACGATTCATAATAACTTGTAACATCATTCCACTCATTGAAAAGCAGGGATAAAAATGGCAGAAGAAAAACTTGTTTCACGCAGCGAAGATTATTCAAAATGGTACAACCAGGTCATCTTGCGGTCTGAGATGGCCGATTACGCCCCGGTGCGCGGCTGCATGGTCGTGCGCCCCTACGGCTGGGCGCTGTGGGAAAATATCCGCGCAGCCCTCGACTCGCGCTTTAAGGCCACCGGCCACGTCAATGCCGCTTTCCCCCTCTTCATCCCCATGTCCTTCATGGAAAAAGAAAAAGAACACGTCGAAGGCTTCTCACCAGAGCTGGCCGTTGTCACCCACGGCGGCGGGCAGGAACTGGAAGAACCTCTGGTGGTACGCCCCACCTCTGAAACCGTGATCGGCTATATGTACGCCAAATGGATCAAGTCCTACCGTGATCTGCCTGTGTTGATCAACCAGTGGGCCAACGTGGTGCGCTGGGAAATGCGCACCCGCCTCTTCCTGCGCACCATGGAATTCTTCTGGCAGGAGGGCCACACCGCCCATGCCACCGCTGCAGAAGGCGAAGAAGAAACCCTGCGCATTCTGGATGTCTATACCGACTTCGCTGTCAACGAAGCTGCCGTACCGGTCATTCCTGGACGCAAAAGCGACACCGAAAAATTCGCCGGCGCGGTGCGTTCCTACACCATCGAAGCCATGATGGGCGATACCAAAGCCCTCCAGTCCGGCACCTCGCACAATCTGGGCCAGAATTTTGCCCGCGCGTTTGAAATTCAATTCCTGGATGACACCAACCAGCTCCAGCACGCCTGGACCACTTCCTGGGGACTTTCCACCCGCTTCATCGGCGCGATCATCATGACCCACGGCGATGACCAGGGTCTCATCTTCCCGCCCCGCCTGGCACCCATTCAGATCGTGATCGTACCCATCTATCGCAATGACGATGAAAAAGCAGGCGTCATGTCTGTTGTCCACAAGTTAGCCGAAGAACTGAGTGATTTCCGCATCAAGATTGACGACCGCGACGAAGTCACCCCCGGCTTCAAATACAACCACTGGGAACTGCGCGGCGTCCCGCTGCGCATTGAAGTTGGCCCGCGTGATGTCGAGAAAAACAGCGTAATGACCTCCCGCCGCGACCAGCCCGGCAAACCGGGCAAGAAGATCCTCCCCATGGAAAATCTGCCCGCGCAAATCGGCACATTGCTGGATGACATCCAGGCCGCCCTGCTGGAACGTGCCACAAATTTCCGTGACGAACACATTCATGATGTCGCTGAGTATGAGGCCTTGAAGAATGTGGTACAGGATGGCTGGGCCTTCTCCTGGTGGTGCGGTGACGCCGACTGTGAAGCCGCCGTCAAGGAAGACACCAAAGCCACCATCCGCTGCATCCCCCTGGAACAGCCTGGCGGCAGCGGAAAATGCGTCTATTGTGGCAAAGAAGCCAAAGAGAAAGCCTATTTCGCCAAGGCGTACTAGAATTGTCATCGCGAGGGAGCCGAAAGGCGACCGTGGCAATCTCCTTTACAGTGAGGGAGGGCGCCCGTCGGACGATGACTCCTTCATCATACCGTCAAAGGGCTGCATGACGATAATCCAGCTTTCGTATCTCCCGCCATTCTGGTAGGTTCCATGCCTGCAATCCAACTCAACCGCGTCCGCGAACAAATCAACAAACTCCTCTGGCTGTTCACCCAGCCAGCGGCTTTTCAACGCAGCCTGCATGAACTGCTCGGCTTCTATGCCGACCCCATCTTTCGGGCCGGGCAAACCACCCGCAACATGATCCTCATCCCTTCCTACCACTCGCCCAAACTGCTCCTCCAGCAGTTGGAGCTGGCCCTCTACCCGCGGGTACAGGAAAACCCGACTGCCGCTTTAATCCTTGCCGACACCCTGTGGCAGGACAAATACCTCGAGCCGCGTCAGGTAGCCGCATCCATCCTGGGGCAGCTGCCCATTGAACATGCTGAGGCAGTGACCCAACGTATCACCGAATGGAGCTCTGCTTCTCAACCGGCCCCGTTGATGGATGCCCTGCTGA
>Ga0334890_1004196_pt1 | contig 13548 bp, 14 predicted proteins | sample GraSluR1_MG_3_FD_207220 | JGI IMG/M metagenome (GOLD analysis project Ga0334890, IMG submission 207220) | Sludge microbial communities from methane-producing bioreactor in Wageningen University, Netherlands - Granular Sludge_31_08-R1 | ecosystem: Engineered > Bioreactor > Anaerobic >... | reverse complement strand
TGTTTCACCGAGGAGAGCGCGCATCATCTGGTCGGCGCGCTAGCCGGGCGCGTCCAGCACTTCTTGCACTGCGGCACCGTCTGGGTGCACGGCCCCAGCGTAGAGGTCCCCACCACGGAGCTTCAGCCGCGACGGCCCTTCGGGGAATACGGCATCCGCAAAGCGCAGATCGAAGCCTATCTGCTGGCAGAGGCTCGCCGCAACGGTTTCCCGGCTACGGTCCTACACCCCGGCCACATCTGCGGCATCGGCTGGCTGCCGCTCAACCCGGCGGGCAACTTCAACCCCGCCGTCTATGCGCGGCTGGCCCGCGGCGAAGAAGTCCTGCTGCCGAACCTGGGTCTGGAAACCGTGCACCACGTCCACGCCGACGACGTGGCGCAGGCCTTTATGCAGGCCATCGCCAACTGGCGCGCCGCTGTGGGCGAGGCGTTCCATGTCGTATCGCCCGCGGCCGTTACCCTGCGCGGCTTTGCCGAAACCGCGGCTTCCTGGTTCGGCGAGGAAGCCAACCTGCGCTATCTGTCCTGGGATGAGTGGCGTGCGCTGCACAGCGAGGAAGACGTCGCCGCGACTTCGGATCACATCCGCCACAGCCCCAATTGCAGCATCGACAAGGCGCGGCGGCTGATCGGCTACCAGCCCCGCTACACATCGTTTCAGACCGTATACGAAGCGGTGATGTGGCTGGTCGAACACGGCAAGCTGCCGCTGGACGGTCAGGCCGGCGTCGTCGCCTGAGCAAAACGCACGGCGACCGTTCAGCGCCCCCGCACAAGGATTGTCCGCGGCAGGGGCGCTGTGCTAAGATCGGCCTGCGTCGCCGCCGATTCGCCTTGGCAGCGCCGCGCCGTACCTGGCTTCGTCGGGCGCCATTCGCCCATCGACCATTCGAGGAATTTCAAAAGGCGTAACGAGATGATGCGCGTTGTCACCTACAATATCCACGGCTGGCGCACAACGGACGACCGGCCCAACCTGGACCTGGTTGCGTCCGTGCTGGCCGATACGCAGGCCGACATCATCGGCCTCAACGAAGTTTTTTATCCGCGCGTGGTGGAGGGAGCGGATGAACCGGCGTTGGCGGCGCTGGCATCCAGGCTGAACATGCAGTTCGTCTTCGGTCCCTGCCGCCGCTGGCCTGCGCAGGACGACCTGCCCGCCGACGCCTACGGCAACGCCCTGCTGGCGCGCTGGCCCATCCTCGCCAGCGCCGGCCATCACCTCACACCTGTGCCCGGCAAAGAACAGCGCGGCCTGTTGGAAGCCCGCATTCTCCTGCCCGACAACCGCTCCTTTACCGTCTACGTGACGCATCTGGACCATACCGACGAGGATGTGCGCCTGACGCAGCTACGCGCCTTGCGCACCTGGACCATCCGCGACCGCAGCCGGCCCCATCTCGTGATGGGCGACTTCAACGCGCTCAGCCCGTGGGACGTCGCCGCCCTGAACATGCCGGACGGCGCGCCGGAGCCGCGCGTCATCGCGCAGATGGAAAAAGCCGGCTATGTCGACGCATTTCGCCTCTACGGCCAGCCGGGCAGCCAGAGCTTCATCCCCTCGACCGATCCGCCCATCCGCATCGACTACATCTTCGCCAGCCGGCCCCTGGCGGGCGGGGTGCGTTCCTGCGTCATCTGGCAGGAACCGGCCGGCAGCGAAGCGTCCGATCACCGGCCCGTGCTAGCCGAGGTGGAACTGCCCGCCGCGGCGTGATGTGCGCGCTGCGCAAAGACTTCGCCCCTGAGCGCAAAGTGGTAACTGGCAATATGCATGCGCTGCGTGAAATAGAAGCGGTGCGCGTCATAGCGCTGCACGCCGCTGTCCAGTTGCAGCGAGACGCAGCCCTGTTCGCTGGCATAGGCGATCAGCCACGCCATCAGCGCCGCGCCGTATCCGTGCGAGCGCCGCGCCGCATCGCTGACCAGATCGTCCACGTAGAGCAGCCGCCCGTGCGCCAGCATCTCTTGCACGCGGAAGCCCGCGGCCGCCACGACCGCGCCGCCGTCCTCGACATAGGCCAGCCGGAACCCCTCGGCAAACTGGCGTTTGACCTGCGCAACGAATTCATTCGCGTCGGCCAGATGCGGGCGAAGCTGCACCATCACCGGGTGGCAGCGGGCAACCACTTGGTCGGTTTCGGCTAGAGCAATGTGCATGGTCTCCTCTATCGCTTGATGACGTCGCTCAAAGACGTCGCTCTATGGGGTTGGTTAAGCCGGGCGCGGCCCCGGATGAAGCGTTATTCTACCTGAGCCGGTCGCCGTGCGCACGCGCACGCAGATGGGCGCGTGCGCTGCGAGGGCGCCGCGCGGCTTCTCGGCCACGAATTACGCAAATTGTACGAAGAGATCCCCACTTTACTCTGCATCCCCGCGATCTTGCCCGGCATCTTTGCAGACTCCGCTGACACGCGCCGATTGCATATCCGCCGCGTACGCTGTATGATCCGGCACGGACAAGGAGAAATACACATGACCCAACTGTGCCCTAACCGCATCATCCGCCTGCTGATCGTCTTGGTCGCCGTCTTGGCGTTGGCCGCCTGCGCCCCCATCCAGACGGAGATGGAAAGCGGGCCGCCCGCAGCGCCGCCCCCCGCAGAGGCGCCGCTGCCGCCGATGCAACTGCCGTCTGTGCCGGAATTCTCGTCGGCCGAGTGCAATGCGCTTCTGCCCATCGCCTCGGACTTCACGCGCGCCGACGACTACGCCGGGGCGATTGAGTTGTTCGACATCGTATTGGACTGCACCGATTCCGACGACTTCAAGGCCGGCATCTACTTTATGCGCGCCGAGTCCAACATGCGGCGAGGCGACTGGCAGGCCGCCATCGACGACTACCGCCAGGCGCTCGCCCTGGGCCTCGAAGCCGCCGACGCCGCAGGCGCGCGCAACAACATCTGCTGGTTCTACGCGCTGGACGGCCAAGCCGAGATTGCCCTGCCCTTCTGCGAGCAGGCCGTCGCCGCCAGCCCAGCCGCCTCCTACTTGGACAGCCGCGGTCTGGCCTACGCGCTGCTTGGGCGAAGCGATGATGCCATCGCCGATTTTGAGGCGGCCCTGGTTGAATGGACGGCGAGTGAGAGCCCGCAACTTCAGGTTATCGCCGCTCAGCGCCAAGAATGGGTAGACGCGCTGCGCGCAGGCGAGGACCCGATCACGCCGCAGGTTCTAGCCGACCTGCGCGCCGAAGACGCCCCCGGCGTGCAGGTCAATCTGACGTCCGCCGCGAGCGAAGCCGCGACCGAGCACCTCTTGACGGGCCGCCGCTACCACATGACGGGCGGCTTCGCCCGCGCCGTCGAGGCGTATTCGCAGGCGATAGAACTCGATCCAAACTACGCGCCGGCCTACTTCTATCGGGGACTGGCCGGCATCTGGCTGGAGAAATGGCAGGGTGCGTTGGCCGACATGCAGCAGGCAGCCCTGTTGGACCCGGCGCAGCCCTTTGCGCACCACGTCAGCGGCCTGATTTACATGCGCCAAGAGGCATATGCCGAGGCCGTGGCGGCCTATGGGCGCGCCATCGAACTGCGACCGGACCAGTTGAGCTTCCGCGCCGACCGGGCTGCGGCATATTTCGCCCTAGGCGAGCCGGCGGACGCGCTCGCCGACCTAAACGCGGTGCTGCTTGTTCAGCCGGACTCCGCCGAGATCCTGTTTATGCGCGGGGTAGCCCACCGCGCTCTAGAGAACCGCGGCCAGGCGATCTCCGACCTGGAGAGAGCGCTGCAACTCGGCCTGCCCGCCGCGCTGCAACAGCAGGCCGAAGTTGCGCTGCGACAACTGCGCGAGGGCTTTTTCTAGGAGAGGCCGTCACTCCAAAACCCGCCCGACAGCCTAACGCCATCCAGGAAGCGCGCTTCCTGGATGGTTCTTTTTCAGGGTACGCCCCTACGCCATGCGCGCCGACTGCTCACGCGTAACAGACCAGCGCAGCGGCTCGCCGGCCACAAAGCGGCGCAATTCCTCAACCACGATCCGCCCCATGCGCCGGCATTCATTGTTCATCGACCCGGCGATGTGCGGCGTCAGCACGACGTTCTCCAGCGTATAGAGCGGCGAATCGGGCGCGGGCGGCTCGGGCCATACCACGTCCAGCACGGCGAAGAGATCGGGCCGCTGCTGCAGCGCCTCGATCATCTCCTGCTCGCGCACGACCGCGCCGCGCGACGTGTTGATGAACGTCGCCCCCGGCTTCATCATGGCGAAGTGCTCGCCGGTGATCAGGCCGACGGTTTCGGGCAGCCACGGCGTGTGCAGCGACACCACATCACTGCGGCGGAATATCTCTTCCAGCGAACAGAGCCGCACCGCCAACTCGATCGCATCGGCTTCGACGGCGAAGGGGTCATAGGCGATCACCTTCAGGTCGAAGCGCTGCAGGTGGCGGCAGACCATGCGCCCGATCATGCCCAGGGAGACGATGCCCACGACGCTGCCGTAGCTGCCGGGCACGTCCAGCCGGCTGTAGCCCTTGTCGCGGCGCACGGCGGCCGCGTGTTGCCAGCCCCGCTTGAGGCTGAACAAGATCTGCGACAGCGTGTACTCGGCCACGGGAATTGCATTGCCCGCGTAGGAACTGGTGATGGGGATGCCGCTGGCCCAAAACGCATCGGTCACGAGGTAGCGGATCGTGCCCGCGCCGTAGAAGACGGCGCGCAACTTGGGCGCCGCCGCCAAGAACGCTTCGTCCAGGAGCGGGCCGCCCCAGCCGGAGAAGATCACCTCGACGCCGGCGAGGAGCGACATGTTGGCGCGGATCGAGTCCGCCGTCTGCGGCGGGGCGACGATCTCGGATAGCGCGGCGATGCCCGCGCGCTCCTGCGGGCCGTATATCTTATCATAGGCGTCGGCGTTGAGGATGTAGATGCCTTTGACCATGGTTCACCTGTCTATTAGGACTGTCTGGCTCTTTGTGGGATAGAGAATTGGGCGAGGCAACTTAAGCCCATTATGGCGGCGGGCGGGCGGCTTGTCAACGCAGGCGGGCTGCACTGAGCAGGTCATCATATTGCGCGGCGACGACGGGCCAGGCGTAGCGCTCGGCGATGTGGCGGCGCAGCGAGGGCGGCGCGGGCCGCGGCTCGGTCAGGCGCAGCACGGCCTTGCGATAGAGCTCCTCTTCGCCGGCGTAGAGACAGGCGGGATGCAGTTCAGCCGGGATCAGTTCGGGGTAGCTGAGGCGGTCGGGCAGAAGCGGGAATGCGCCGGCGCAGATCGCTTCCAGGATGCTGATGCCGAAGAACTCGTGGTCGGCTACGCTGATCACCAGGTCGGCCTGGCGCAGCAGATCAGCATAGGCCCGCCGCGAAGGCGCATAGCCCCAGTGGACGATGCGATCCGCCAACTGGGCGCGGGCCGCGTCGAACTCCGCGGGCGAATTGCGAAAGTTCTGCCCGGCGACGGCCAGGCGGAAGGGGACGCCCTCGGCGTGCAGCCGCTGCAACAGGGCGAAGAAGCGGTCGGGCCGCTTGTCATACTCCCAGCGCTGATTCCAGAGGATGAGGGGAGTCCGGTCCGAGGCGCGGTCACGGTCCGCCGCGGTAAAGTAAGCGCAGTCGATGCCGACCGGAACTGCCAGGCTGCGACTGCGCACCTGCTCGACCAGTTCTAGGCGGTTGTAGTCGGGATAGTGCTTGAGCAAACGCGGCAGTTCATCGAACCAGCTTTGCAGATGGAAACGGCTGTTGAACAGGATGCGGTCGGCGGCAAGCTGGCTCAGCCAGTTGATCATGCCGTAGGTCAGGTCGCGTTTCTCGCCTTCGCGCCAGGGATAGGTGATCTGGTTTTCGTGCATATAGAGAAACACGGGGATAAGGGCGGGCAGGTCACGGCGCAGCAGGCCCAGCCAGGCGGGCAGGTTCACCATGTCGGTGGCGAGGATGGCGTCGGGCGGACCGGATTCGGCCAGGCGTTGGCGCGCCTGCGCCGCCAGTTCGACGGCGCCGCCCTGCATGCGCCACTTCCAGAAGCGGCCCGCCATCGTGATCGGCGTGAGGCGGCAGCGGCTGTGAGCCTGGTAGCCCAGCGCCCACACGCGATGGCTGCCGCTGTGGTAGGGAGAAAGCAGCCAGATGTGCGGCGGAGACGCAGACATGGCGGGACGATCCTCAACGTCGGATGACGGCTTAGGGTGACGGCGAAACGGCCCGACGGCGCTCGCCGCTTGCATCTTACCTGTGAGCGCGGGAGCGAGCAAGTCTTGCCCGCAAGGGGGCCATTCCAAATCGGGGCGAGTTGTCATGCTGAGCGTAGCGAAGCATCTCCAGAGCGAAATGGAGACCCTTCGCCGTTGCACGGCTCAGGGTGACAACTTGCGCGCTCTCAAGATGACATCCAACCCTACGGCGGCAGTCCATCCCTCGACGCTAGCCTGTCTGCCCGCTAATATTGTGTTTTCACATTCCCGCGCCGCTGTGTCATCATACAGCGCATGGCGATCTATCTGCTGCAGGGCGTTATGCTGGCGCTGCCGACCGTACTCACGCCTAGCCCGTTCCGAATCTATCTCATCACCGAGGTTCTGCAAAACGGCTTCCGCCGCACGCTGCCCGCTGTCTTCGCCCCGGCCATCACCGACGGGCCGATCATCCTGCTCGTAGTGCTGATCCTAAGCCGCATGCCACAGTGGATGCTGGAGGCGCTGCGACTCGGCGGCGGCCTTTACCTGCTCTACCTAGCGACGAACGTGGTCCGGCTGTTGCGCCGCACCACAAGCCCGATCCTGCGCCCGACCGGCCGGCACAGCGCACGCCAAAGCCTGGGCCGCGCCGTCGTCGTCAACGCGCTTAACCCGAACCCCTACATCTTCTGGACCGTGGTCGCCGGGCCTATCCTCATGCTTGGGCTGGCGCAATCTCTGGCAACCGGCCTGGCCTTTCTGCTCGGCTTCTACGGCGTCTTCTTCGTCGGCGTGACCATCGTCATCTGGGTATTTTCCGCTGCAGGGCGGATCAACCCGGCCGCGAACCGGCTGCTGCTCGGCGTCTCGGCGCTGGGGCTGGCCGTCATCGGCTTCATGCAGATCTGGGGCGGCGCCCGCGCGCTGACGGGCCTATAGACCGGCACAAAGCGGGAAAGGGCTAGACAGGAGCGACATGAGCGACGCGATTGAAATTCGACCGATGGCTGTGACAGACTTGCCGCTGGTTAGGGCGCACCTGACCAACGGCGGCACAGCTAAACACGCCGATCGTCTGGCGCGACAGGTGCGCGGTGAGACGGTCTACCTGATCGCCTGGCAGGGTGCGCGACCGGTAGGCCATGCGCTGCTCAAATGGGAAGGCGCTGCGGATGTGTCCGCCCCGCAGCGGCTGGGCGGGCCGTGCCCCGATGTAGAAGACCTGTGGGTTGCGGAAGATCTGCGCGGGCAACTCCTCGGCAGCCGGCTCTTGCAGGCCGCCGAGGAGTTGGCGCAGGCGAGCGGCTGCCCGTGGATCGGCCTGAGCGTGGGCGTCGTTCCGCCCAGCGCGGCGCGGCGCCTCTACGAGCGGCTCGGCTACCGCGACGCCGGCTTCGGTTTGCATGTGGAACGAGATGAATATGTAGACGAAGCGGGCGAAACCCGCGTCTGGCAGGAGACCTGCATCTATCTGGTCAAGGCGCTGCCGTCATCCGGCGAACCTGTGCAGGAGCGCGGCGGCCCGCCGGTTTGACAGCGCGTGCAGCAAGCTACCCGGCGACTGCCCGGAACTCGATCTCCAGGCGCACTTCATCCTCGACGCCGGTCACGGACGGCACTTCCGGAATGGCCAGCCCGAAATCGGGGTAGTTGACGGTCGCCGCGCCAATGCCGGAGATCTCGCTTTCCGACGCAGGGGTAACGGTCAGTTCGAAGGTGACCGGGTTGGTCACGTCGCGCACCGTCAGGTTGCCGCTCACCCGGAACTGGAACGTGTCGCCCACGGCAACGGACGCGGGCAGCCCCTCAACCGCCACCGGCTCGAACACGATATACTGGTACTCGTTACGCTCGGACTGGAGAATGAAGCGGCGGATAGCCCCGTTGCGGCGGTCGCTGTCGGTGGTGAGGTCGCGCGCGTTGATCGTAATGGCGGCGATTTCGGCGGAACCCGGGTTCTGCGGGTCCACGCGCAACTCGCCCGTCACGTCCGACGTGACGCCGATCACGGTCTTGGGCTGGCCGAGCAGCACCTCGTTGATGTAGAAGCGAGCTTCCGTGCCCTCCGGCACAATGCGAAAGGTTTGCAGGCCGGCTGCGGCTTCCTGCGCTGCCGGTTGAGGCTCGGCCGGTTCCACTGCCGCGGCCGCTTCTTCCTGAGCGGGGACGGCCGTCGCTTCCTCTGCGGCGGGTTCCTCGGCGACGGCAGGTTCCTCAACGGCAGCCAGCGCCGGTACGGGGGTAGGTTCCGGGGCGGCCTGCCGCGACTGGCATGCCGCCAGCGCAACCGCAAGCAACATGCCCAGCAGGGCCAGCGCCAACCTTCTGGGGCGTCGAATCCGTCCGCTCGGTAAACTCATCGTCACGCTCTCCTTCTACATTCCTGCATTCTGTATTGATGGAAGCGCCGCTCGGAAAGCGAGCAGGCATATGGCCGTCCGATCCTCGTCCCTTCCTCGCCTATTCCAGCGGCGGGGCCAAAGAGTCTTGACCACAGAGGCACAGTATGCCATCAAGAGACGCAAAGGAAGTGAAGGACGCGTTACGATCTCATTTTCTGTTCATCTTTGCCGGGCAGGCGCGTGCGGCTATCGGCGCGGCGAAGAAGGCTCTTGCACGAACGCGGTGATGCGTGCGCACATGTCCGTCCAGGCCGCCTGCCCCACGGAAGGCGCGTCGATGATCAGGTGATGGACCTGATGTGCGGCGCCGGCGGACTTGGCGACCGGGCAGAGAGTCCACAGCGGCAGCCGGTCGCGCAGCCGCGCCAACCCGGCGTAGGACGCCAGTTCGTCCGCCGGGTCGATCAGGACCAGCGCAGGCGCGTCCAGCCGCCGCAGGTCGCCGCGGCCAAAGCGGGCCAGCGCAGCGTAGAGGGCCATATAGGCGGCGACTGGCGTGCCGCGGTTGGCGCGATAGACGGGCGGTGACAGGCTGGGGATGACGAAGCGGGGCCAACGAGCCAGCAGCCGCGGCAGCCGGCTGTGCGGGCGCAAAGCCAGGGCGGGAGCCGGCAGGATCAGGCGGTCGAAGCGCACGTCGGGCTCGGTGAGGGCTAGGGTGCAGCCCATCAGCGCGCCCAGCGAAAAGCCTGCCAGCAGAAGCGGCGCGTCGAGCCGGCGGCTGCGCGCGCGGGCGATGGCATAGGCTGCAGCCGTCTCATCGCGCCACAGCGCGTAGCTCACGCGGCGAAAGGCCTCGAGGCGGGCGGCGGCGGAATCAGTCGCAGCGCTTTGTCCAGGGGGCGGCGCAACGTTGTCGCCATGCCCGTGCAGCGAGAGGAGCAAGCACTCCACCCCGGCCGCGGCGAGGCAGTCCGCCAGCGGCTGCATGACGTTCGGGCGCACGTTCAGCCCGTGAATGACGAGCGCAACGCCGCGCGGCGTTGCAGACTGGGCGGGAACCCAATGCAGCGTGGTCATAGAACGGTCTGCTTGCTTTGATGGCCTGACTATTGGGCTTCAAAAAGAGCGCGCGGCAATTGGGATTGCCGGATGATAGAACGCAGCGTTCCGATCTGCAGCTCATCGTGATCCGGTAGCAGTCTGTCTTTAATCTCTGAAGGCGAAGCCGTCTCCAGGAACAATTCGATTGCTTCGACCAGGTTGTTGCGCGCTTCTTCGACGCTCTGGCCTTGACTGGCGATATCCAGTTCAGGACAGAGGGTAACGTACCAGTCCCCTTCACGTTCGATTATGGCGGTAAACAGCAAAGACATGGCGTCCAAGCCTCCGGAAATTGCATACAACGCACGCGATTCATCCCTGCCCACGGTTGGCATAGATGACTCTAGCAACGGGTATTATAGAGTGAACGGATGGAACTATCAATCCGCTTCTGGGCTACAGGAAAGGTTGCCATGCCGGAACGGATGTGCTAAAGTAGCGCCTATGTCTACGATCTTCTTGGCGCTGAATGCATGGCGCGAGATTCTGGCTCGTGTGTTTGAGGGATTTGCGGCGCAGACCAACGCCAGCCCCGAGTGGCTGGTCAACCCGGCGACGCGCCGCCGGCTGAAACTGGATTACTACTACCCGGATGCGGGGGTCGCGGTGCGCATCGCCGGCCTGACCGCCAAGGGCCAACCGCGGCAGAGCGACTGGGAAGCGCTAGAGGAAGAGCAGCGCGATCAGACGCGCGCCGAAATGTGCCGGCAGAACGGCGTGCAACTCTTCTTGATCGACCCGATGGAGGATCCGGTCAAGCAACTCGACACCTTGACGCGCCTGCTCTCTCGCGCCAGCCGCATGCTCGCCCAGAGCGACCGGCCGGACCGCGAAAAAGCGCGCTGGATGCCGAAGCTGGCTGAGGCTCGCGAACGCGTCTCCGCCCTGCGCAGCCGCGTAGACAAAGCCCCGGAACAGATGATGGCGAACCTGGCCGAAAGCTGGCGCGACCGCGAAGCCGGCCCGCCGCCTGCACCCGAGCCGCTGCCCATGCCTGCGGTGGCGACCGTCGCCATTCAGGACCTGTCCGTGGGCCGGCGCGTGGCGCATGAACGATTCGGCCCCGGCGTCATCACCGCGCGTGAAGGCGATGGCGCCGAGGCCAAAATTACCATCCTCTTTGACGGCGAACAGGAACGAACGTTCCTGCTCGCCCTGGTCCAGGACAAACTGCACATCCTGGCCTAGGCCTGCCCCAAGCCGTACTTATTCAAACGGCTCGTTGACGAAGCCGCTGCCGCTCGACCCATAAGATGCCGGCTCTTCGGGCTGGCTTTCCTGGTGCATGCGCAGCAGCAACGCGGCGGTCAACCGCGTATTTTCCTCCATGGCAAGCGACAGGTGCAGCGATTCGCCAACCACGTAGAAGACCAAGAAGTTCATAAAACCATACAATAGAATAAAAATGCCGATCATGATCCCGCCGGCGGCGCCCGCTATCGCGCCCTGGGGCAGCGCGTTGGCTAGGACCTCGGTCACCGCGTTCGAACTGCCTGCGATCACGGCTAGTATCGCGAACAGGACGCTAAGCACCAGGATGATCCAGGCGATCACCTTCATAAGCGTGCCGAAAAAGCGCAAAACGCCAAAGCGCTTCGGGACTGTCATGGCTTCCCTCCTCAAACGTGGTTGGACTGCGCTCGCTGTTCGTCAGATTCCAATGGGCGGAGAGGCGGCAAGATCACCTGCCGCCCTCATTCTACATCATCCGCAACCGCTTGACTAGCGCCCTTTTTATTAGCCCCGGGTGCGTGTCAGCCGCCCTCTCGTGCGCCCGCGGCGGCCCGGCGCAGAACGCGGCGAAGAAGAACGGCGACCATTTCGTGACGGTACTCCTGCGAAGCGCGGTGCTTGCTGGTGCGCAGTTGGGCCTGGGCTTGCGCGGCCGCAACCGCCGCCTCGATGGCCGCGTCGTCGCAACGCCCCGCCGCCAACAACGCCGCTTCCGCCTCTCCGGCGCGGAAAGGGATCGGCCCCGCCGGCCCGACGGCGATGACCGCTTCGGTCGCCCGCTCCCCCGTCGCATCCAGCGTCAACTTGGCCGCGACGCCCAGGATGGGCAAGGCGACGCCCTGCGGCCGCATGATGCGGTCGAAGGCGCTGGCCTGGTGCGGGCGCAGAACGGGAAAACGGAACGCGCTCAGCAGTTGGTGTTGCGCCAGGGTGTTGCGGCCCGGCCCGGCAAAGAGCGAGAGCAGCGGCTGCCAAGCGTACTCCACGCGCCCGTCCGCGGCCAGCGTGCAGACCTGGGCCTGGGCTTCCAGCGCCAGCAGGCCGATGGTCCCGTCTGCGGCAGGTAGGGCATGGGCGACGTTGCCGCCGAGGGTTGCCACATTGCGCACCTGCGGCCCGCCTACCGCGCTACAGCTTTCGGCCAAGGCCGCGCCATGACGGCGCACCAGCGCGCTGCGCTCAAGCTGGGCATGGGTGACGGCCGCGCCGATCACGATCCAGCCGTCTTCTTGGCGGATTTGGTCGAAACCGGCGATCCGGGTAACGTCGACCAGGGCATGCAGCGGCGGCTGGTTGCCCTGCTGCATGTCCAGGATCAGGTCCGTACCGCCGGCCACGATGCGCGCCTGGTCGCCATACTGCTGCAACAGCGCTAGGGCGTCGTGAACGGTCTGCGGCGTATGGTAGGCTTGCCAAAGCGTCATCGAGTTAACCGCTCCCTATCGATGTTTCCGGATCAGTACCCTTCGCCTACGGCTGACGGCTCTACCTTGCCCCAGAAGGCTCGGTAGACGTAAACCGTGTAACCGAGGAAAAGGATGGCGCCAAAGGTAAACCAAATCAAACCCACGCGCAAGCCGAAAGGCGCGGCCGCGGCGTTCTCAATTGTCAGGCTGTGGGCCGGGTCGGTGGTGGCGATGAGCAAATACGGGTAGATGCCATAAGCCGCCGAAACGATCATCAAAAGGATGTAGCCGCCGGAAGCGATGAAGGCGTGCAGCGCCTTGCCGCGACGCTGGGCAATGCCCACGTAGGCCAACGCGGCCACGCCTGCAATCGGCAGGATGAAGCCGGCCGGATGGGTGATATAGCGCTGCACCACCAGCGGCTGGATCAGCGGCGTGATCACGACAGCCGCCACGGTCAGCGCCACGACCGGCCAATAGGCCAGGGAAGCGGTGCGCGCGGCCCTTTGTCCGACGGGCTGGCCGACCTTGAAGGCCAGGAAGTTGCCGCCATGCATGATCAGCGCGGCCACCCCCAGCAGCCCGATCATCACAGTGAACCAGTCGAGAATGCCCTGCGGGTCGGCGTAGGGCAGAAGATTGGTCCACAGCGCTACGAAGAAATAGCCTTGCTCATTCAACGGTACGCCGCGCAGCAGGTTGCCCAGGGCGACGCCGAACAGCAGGGCTAGGCCGATGCTGGCGGCGCTGAAGATCACATCCCAAAACTCACCCCACAGATGGTGGTGAACGTGGTGGCGCAACTCAATCGCCAAGCCGCGCAGGATCAGAAGCCACAGCACCATGAACAGCGCCAGATAGAGGCCGCTGAAAGCCGAGGCATAGAGCAGCGGAAAGGCGAAAAAGAGCACGCCGCCCGAAGCGATCAGCCACACCTCGTTGCCGTCCCACAGCGGGCCGATGGCGTTGAGCACGGCGCGGCGTTCTTTATCCTTGCGCGCCACCCAGAGGTATTGGGCGCCGACGCCGAAGTCGAACCCATCGAGCACGATGTACATGCCGAGCATGACGGCGAGGATCGCAAACCATATCGTAGCCATGTTAAATCGCCTCCGGTGCGGCGGGCAGGGACGCGTCCGATTCCGGTTCATCGGCCGGCTGCGGCCCCTTGAGGATGACGTTCAAGGTGAGCATGACGTAGAGCAGGCCCATGGCGAAATAGAGACCTAGGAAGCCGAGCAGGGTGAACAGGGTATTGCCCTCCGCCACCAGCGGGGAGGAGCCGTCCACGGTGCGCAACAAGCCATACACCAGCCACGGCTGCCGGCCAACCT
>Ga0334890_1004195_pt1 | contig 13549 bp, 13 predicted proteins | sample GraSluR1_MG_3_FD_207220 | JGI IMG/M metagenome (GOLD analysis project Ga0334890, IMG submission 207220) | Sludge microbial communities from methane-producing bioreactor in Wageningen University, Netherlands - Granular Sludge_31_08-R1 | ecosystem: Engineered > Bioreactor > Anaerobic >... | reverse complement strand
CCCCAGATTGACCGGGGCATTTGAAACACCGACAACCATGACGCTCCGAGGGTAAAATAATGTATTCATACAACCTCCGTTTGTCGCAATGGAGCAATACAGTGCACGATAGAACACACTTGAGCTATCATTAACAGATTACGCCGAGGGTTGGCCGCCCCCCAATTATTGGTATGCCAAATAATGATATCTTCATAAGCCAATCATGAGATAATTTCAAGGGATAAGTAGGTAAAAAATTATGAATGGTGAGTGGTGCGTGGCGAGCGAAAAACACAACAGGGTGTAGCCGGCAGGACGGCGTAGTGAAACACTGAGCATAAATCCTGAATAACCCGCTCCCGGCGGGCCGGTTTTGCTGATGTCCACGGTGCAGGGGTGCAAGGAAAAAGGAACAAGGTTCAGGGAGTTTAAGCTTTTAAGAGCTCAACAGCTTAAGAACTCATCAGCTTTTGAGCTTACAAACTCACCCCCCCCTCGAAAACAAACGACGATTACCGCCGGCATCCTGCCGGCTTTTAAATTCCTCACGTTCCTCCATAGCCGATTTTTACTTTATCACCGTCAACGATCACGGGAACCTTGCGGGCACCGCCGGAATACTGAAGCATTTCTCCGAGCTTTGTTTTATCCTTCATGACATCGATATAGACCGCCGCATCACCGTAAGCCGACCTGGCTTCGTCGGTGTAGGGTCAGCCTGACTTTCCGTAGATTACTATTTCTTTCTCCATGACGTTTCCTCCTCATTCTCGACTTACAGACATTGATCGATCCGGATCAAATGTCCTCACATCCTGCCTCACGGCATAATCGGGAGGCATGATCCATTGCCCGGTGAACCCGTTCCGCCTGCAGGAGAAAAGCTTCTATCCTTGCCTCGATAATCTGGGGAAAGCGATTTCCGTCGCTCTCGATGGCAAGAAACGGAATATCACGGATCATATCCGCAAGCAAGCTGACTTTCCTGTTTACATTTCCTGTTGCCAGCTTTCCATCCATATTCATCTCCCGTGTCAGAACGGCTTCGGCAAGACGGTTCGGCATGCACCCGAACGGACCGATGGCGATGACGCCGCAATAATGATCCAATACGTCATTGATGCCGGCGCCAATCGTCAGAATGGCCTCACCGACAAGCTCGGGATGAATCAGGTGTCTCGTATGTTGAATAAGGTGATGTATGTTTTCCACGCCACCATGACAGAGCCCCGATTTTGCCAGGATCGCTCGGAACACCCGTTCGTATCGCTTCATGAACAGCGTTCTCAGATAGAGTGAAATCCTGTCTCTCAGCGTATATGTTCCATTCGCAACGCCGTTCCGGACGCACCATTCGGTATAATAAATCCACTCAGCCAGCGTCGAAACCTTCGTCGCAAATCCCTGCCGGGCCAGTTCTTCCACAATATACTGCCGGGATATTCCGTCATGACGGACAAATATTTCCCCCGTCAGAAGGACGATCGGTGTATCGTGAAGTGATCGTTTCACCTCAACCCTGCTTAATTGTTCCGCCACCGATTCGAGTATCCGTATTCTGTCTCCGGTCGTGACTTTTTTTTCAAGCATTTGAATGATGTTCTTCCACTCGCTTTCCAGAACATCACGCGCGGAAGCGACGTCGACGGCATTAGCCAGCAGGGTCGCACGGATCTCTTCGAAGATATCTCCCGCAACGACGCCCATCCAGAGCCTTCTTGTTAAGTCCTGATCTGAAATATCGGCATAGCTGCCATCCGCGCTTGACGAAAACAGTGCCACATCGGGTATCCGCAGTCTTGCTATGAGGTCTTTCATGTAAACACTATACTGCCCATAGCGACAGGGACCGGATGCCGTGGGCATAAAATATACCAGTTTTTCATCGGCGTCAGCCCGTTCGTCCAGATACTTGAGCAGACTCCCCACGGTTATCTGGAGGGGGAGACATTCCTTGCAGGAGGTATGCCCCTTGCCGAGCTTCAACGCCTCTTCGTCGGCGGGCGAGAGTGTTGTGGACCGTACACCGATACTTCGGAAAACAGCGGACCCCGCCTCAGAGACAAACCGCCCCATCGAGGGAAAAACCAGATGAACACGGGGATCAAAAAAAGAAATCTCCCTTCCCTGCGAATCGACAAATACCGGACGCCCATTATTTTTACGGAGATGAGCCGGACGATACCGATGCACATCATCCAAGCTTATGTCGGACCTGCGGATTCCACGGTACCGGGCGATAATATCATTGAATGCTTCGATTCTCGTCTCCAGGCCGGCATCCGCCACATGACTGTCAAGTTCCAACGTCAATGACGGTTTTGTCCCCATGATGTCTCGGAAATATCCGACAAGAAACGAATCGGGACCGCATGAGAAATTCGTAATATAACACCCGAACAGTTGAGGATGTTTCTCCACGAACCGGGCAGCCTGGAGAATCCGCCGACCTGCAGACCAGTACATGTCGTCTTTGCCGTTCTCTCCTGCAACGGGAAGATAATGAAAGGGAATGACCCGTATGTTTCTGGAAGCAAACTTGTTGGGAATCCCTTTATTCGCCTCCGACACATACGCATTGTATGATCTGCCGAACAGCACGACGGCGCTGTCATCGCCGTGCTTCTCAAGATCCGCCAGGATCTCCCTGCCCTTCCGCTGCATTGAATGAAAAACATGGTGCTGTCTTTCCACAGCCCTTTCAAATGCCCGGACAGCTTTTCTTTTCCCCGCACCCACGCGCCCGGCAAGAGATATGAAATCACGTTGCGCGTTGTCAAAACCGAGAGAAAAATCGATGGTGGGAGTCAATACTCGATGATTGTCCTTGCACCATGTGAAGACAGGATGATCCTTGAACGCCGCGGCAAGATAAAAAGGCTCCCCTTGCGACAGCGGGCAGGTGACACTCTTCTGCCTGTCTGCTTCGACATAGTCTCCCTTAACATGAGGAAGAAACAGATAATCCGGCCGTTTTTCCATGAGATCGGCACAATAGCCGTGAGCGATTTCCGCAGGATAGCAGAAAGCGGCACTCTTGCGATCCAGTCCTTCCTGTCGCTCGGTATCGGAGAGAACAACCCGCAGGCCCAATTCCGAAAAGAAATGATGGTACAGCGGGAAATACGTATTCACGAGAAAGGACTTATTAATTCCCACCGATTGTGCATTCTCTCCTTTGCCGATGTCTTCCCGCCTGAAAAGATGATCCCGAAAGATGAGGTTTTCATAATGAGCGACAAAGTTTCTTTCTTCCATGGGAACATCGACGCTGGCACGGAGGTTGTACCACCGGTTGCAGGCTCCTCCGAAAGGATAGATGCTGTTTCCGACTTTGATCCGGACAATTTCACATTTCCGGTCACAATGTTCCCGACCTCCCTTGCATATAAACGATTTCCCATATTCAATCTCACGGTCCCGCAATGCCTGAAGGGAAAATGACTGTTCCTTCATCAGCCGCAGTTCTATACGCTGTTTCATCTCCAAGGCAACGCCGAAGGCGCCGATAAGGCCGGGATCAGGCGGAACGACGATATGCTTCCCCGTTAATGAAGCCATGGCAAGCGGCACAGCCCGGTTGTAACACACGCCGCCCTGCATGAATATCCTCCTGCCGACCGGTCTGCTCCCCTTAACGCGATTATCGTAGTTCATGCAGATGGAGTAAACCAGCCCCGCAACGATGTCCGTCGTGCCGATGCCGTCGTGGAATGCATTTTTTATATCACTGCTGATAAAAGCGGCGCACTGATCATTAAAATTGGGGGGCGCAGACGCACCCATGGCGATACCGGCGATATCTTCCATTCTGATTCCCAGCGTTTCCCGCGCCGCTTCCTCAAGGAATGACCCGGTGCCGGCACTGCACGCCTCATTCATGGCATAGTCGGAGGGAACTCCATTGGTAATGTAGGTATATTTCGCGTCCTGGCCGCCGATTTCGAAGATCGTGTCCACTTCATGATCATAATAGAGCGCTCCCGCGGCGTGAGCTATGATCTCATTGATAATTCCTTCCGTCATGGCGTGGAGACCGGCAATCTGTCTTCCCGAACCGGTCACCCCTAATCCGATGATTTCGATGTCGTCCACCAGGGATCCCAGTTGATCGCACAAGTCGGCATAACAGGTTCTCGATGCTCTGACAGGATCGCCTTCCGTTCTCAGATAAACGGATGCGAGAACCGCGTCGTCGCCTGTTCTCATGAGCACCGCCTTTGTTGTCGTCGAGCCCACATCAAGCCCAACAATACACCGGTCGCCCTTTTTCGCAATCCCACGCTCCGCCGACTTGAATTCCACCATTTCCTGAAAATCGGTCAGCGGCTTATGAACGACAAAGGAACGCCGTTCACTTCTAAAAATATCTTCCACATGCCGGAAGGGCTCGGTATTATTTTTCAGCGCCCACAGGGCACATCCCAGAGCCTCAAAGTACGGGGCTTCACGAGGGATCAGAAGATTCTCTATTTCTTTCCTGAGGTAATCAATCATAACCTCGTTTTGAGCGCATCCACCGATCAGCATGATATTTGTCCGGGGGATCCGCCCGATCAATTCCATAATCTTCGTTGCCATCATCTGACAGAGTCCCGCCGCAACCCGGCCGCGCGCGATTCCCTTATTAGTCGCATGGGTGCAGTCACTTTTGCAGAACACACTGCAGCGGCCGGACACCAGGTATGGATCCTCCGCACGGGCGCATCCAACGGCGTCACTCAGCGACATTCCCATCCGCCGTACCTGCTGCAGAAAGAATTCCCCCGTTCCGGAGGCGCATTTATTGCCGGTCTGAACAGATGAAATCCTGCCGTTTCCATCAAGGCGGTAAACCATGAAAGTTTCACCTCCGGCACTGACAACTGCATCCACCGTTGTGTCGTCTCTGCAGACATATGCCAAAGCGGCTTCCACCGCTTCCGGTTCCGAAATTGATGTCAGGTTCAAATAATTTCTGAATTTTCTGCCGGTGACGGCAATCTTTGACGATTGCGCCGCCGGTCCCATTCGACCAAGCGCTTCACAAACGGCGGTTCGGGGATTTCCCAGGTGGGGTTTTACACACGCATCAACAACCGATATTTTTCCGCACCCGTCCACGGCAAGATCAACCACCTGAAGACTGGTAGCGCCTATGCACAAACCTCGTGCGTCCATACAGTACCATCCCTTATAGATGCCTTATGGAGTAAAGTGAAAGGAAGAACAGGCAGGTTTCCGGTTCCGGGTGAGGATACGGGTCTGAACTCCATTGTTACGCCTCAGGTCGACGGCGGTCCGGATTCGCAACGATATCCGCAAGCGATCAACAAGTCACCATAAACGATTCCCAACTAACGACTTTCGATATTCGTTTTTAATTTCAGATACTGAAGTATATCATCGACAATGCCCGATGACTAGTCTTTCGAAACAGGAACCGAAGAAAATCTGTAAATTCTGCCGGCCGACTCAAAGCTCACATGATCTTCCTCGTTCTCAACCAAGATTCCATTGAGGAGGTACCGACACCCGAAATCGAAATAGGTGATTCGATATTTCTGAATTCCCTCAGTGCCGACGGATTCAACGGTCTTATCTCCCGGCAGCGCCTTAATAAACAACTTTTGGCATCGTCCCTGCTTCTTTTCGTCTCCCTCGGTAACGGAAACAACATAATTGCCGTGAAATGAAATGGGCATTTTTATCTTTTCTTTCATGCTTCCCCCTCATACGCCGGTGATTTCCCTATCGACAAAGCCACACCTCATGATACCGGCCACGTTCGGTATGTTCGGCAGACCGGGTAAACGCGACAACAGTGAACCCGTAGAATGAGAAATCGTTATTCTTTCGTGCGAACCTTGACCATTATCGCTCTGCAGCATTCGGCGTTCTTGATGACGATACGATCCGGCATTTCACTGACTTCATACTGACCGCTCGATTCGATTTCAAGATCATCCTTTGAGATGCCGCCTTCTTTCGGAATAAACAACATTCTGCCTATCGGAATCGCCCCTTGCTTTAATAAAGCCATTATCCCCTCCTTCATTATGCGTTACAGATTCGATCATGTACTGAAACATATAAGAAAAGAGACATCCCCATGTCAAGAACAAACGGAATTTCCCTGTAAATTTATCCCATCATCACTGGGCAAAACAGTCCATCCATGATATAGAAAACCGTCCGGAAATTCATTCCATGATGATGCGGGCCTCCCGGCCGCCCGGGTCAAAAAAAACAGTGTTCCCCTGTTAACTCGTGTCTGCCGCCTCCACTCCGATCCGTCGCGACGGACAATCGACACCGGTCGGCATTCCGGCGGCAATAACACTCATGCAACACTCAGCGAATTGTTATGCGGCACAGCACGATAACCGATGTAAACCGACAACGAGCGATACTGACGGTCGTCTGCCTCTCCATGTTTATGGCAAATCTGGACATCAGCATCGTCAATATTTCTCTTCCCATCATTTCACACCATTTTTCAGTAAGCATCGGTATCGTTTCAAGAGTGGTTCTTGTTTATTTTCTGATAATGACAGGCTGTCTGCTCGGCTTCGGAAGACTGGGTGATACGAGAGGGTTCAAGCGGATACTTATTGCGGGTCTCTCGGTTTTTATTGCGGGGTCTTTTTTATGTGGGACTGCACGGGGGATCACTCACCTCATTGTGTTTCGAGGTATTCAGGCGCTGGGAGCATCCATGATGGCCGCCATGGCGCCTGCCGTCGCGTCAGCCCTGTTGCCATCCGCTATACGGGGAAAGGCCCTCGGCATTATCGGCACCTCGGCCGCTTTCGGCATTTCCGTCGGACCGGCCGTGGGTGGACTGATTACCGCCCACCTGAGCTGGCGATGGATTTTCTTTATTAATATTCCTCTTGGAATCATTGCCGGCATGCTCGCACTCACCATCCTGCCGAAAGACCAGCCGGATACTGAAGAGAAACGATTCGACCTTGTCGGCACGGCCATCATATTCTCTGCGCTCATGACACTGCTCTATTCCCTCGACATGGGACAGGAACACGGCTGGACATCTCCGCTGATCATCTCGTCATTCTGTGGGTCCTTTATACTTTTCATCACCTTCTTCGTACGGGAAAAGAGCGTTGCCTATCCGCTTATCGACGTTAATCTCTTCAGAAACCGCAATTTCAGCATGGGGATTATTGCTTCGCTTTTTGTTCTCATGCTTTTGAACGGAACAATCTTTCTCCTCCCCTTTTACCTCGATACAGCCAGAGGACTGAAGATCGACGAGGCGGGTCTTATTCTGGTCATTCCCTCGGCGGTCATGATGCTCATGGGACCGATTGCCGGAAGCCTTTCCGATAAAACCGGAACGAGATGGCTGTGCGGCGGAGGCATGTTGCTTTGTGGATTCAGTCTCATTCTTTTCACCCTTCTCGGGACACAATCATCAATTCTCTTTATCGCAGTATCGTTGACACTCTTCGGACTGACCGCGGGCATGTTTATGGCCCCGAACAGCAGCCTCGTCATGGGAGAGGCGTCCCGTGAACACGCTGGAACAGCATCAAGCATCATGATGGTTACACGGCATGCCGGCGGTGTGCTGGGTGTCTCTCTCTTCGAGATCATCTTTTCCATGTCGCTGCGGCAAACAGCAGCCCCGGAAAACAGCGGCCTGAGCCACACCACGGTTTCTCCCGACATACTTATGGCGGGATTTCATGATGCATTCATATTCGGCATGGTTCTCTGCTTCGCAGCCGCCCTGTTTTCAGCCGGGATAAGAAGAAACCGTGGGGAAGCACAACCCGTTGACAGGGATTAATTGACATGTTTTCATGCAGTTATGCTTTCAGGAAAATGTTCTCCAACGATCTCTTCCCTGATTACCGACTTCCGGCCTCCGATATCTGCCGTTCCATCGTTTCGCCGTTTTCCTTCCATCGAGGTCCTGTATCGGATATCCGGCATGCTCCACGGAAGATCTCGATTTCCTGTTTCATCCCTGGTGGAGGTTTTTGAACAGTCAACATTTATGGTATTCATAACGCTCTTTTTATGATAAGTCACTGTGTACCTCTTGTAACTACGTCATTTCACTCTCCTCGGGGCGCATAAAATCACAAAGGAAGGAACACGATTATGGAACTCGGAGACATCGTTGTCATTGAAAGGCGGGATCACCCCTATCGGGGATGGAAGGGTAAGATTGTCGGACGGCGCGGCAATCGAGCACCGGGCGACCCGTGGTTTCTGGTCTATGTAATGTCGCGGGGAAGAAGTTACTTACTCCCCCAATCGATGCTCGCCGTTGTCGACAAAAAGACGGCCGATCACGAAACGCTCGTATGGCCCATCAGCGGCGAGACCATGAAACGCCCGAATTGAGGCTGATACAGGAACGTATTCTTTCCGGTGAGCGTCATACAAACACCGGCGTTCTGTTTGCGGTCCATACCTCCTTCAAGCATGCGGCTTTCGCGCCTGACGGCCATTGTATCCGGGTATATCCGATGTGATCATGCGAATGATGTGCTCATCCGGAAAAGCGGACAAACGGTCCACCCTCTTTCCATGCTCGATCAGACAATCCCCCGTCACTTCTCCATGTGTTCATAAACTGATACGATCACATCATGCCTGCAGCAGTTCATGGTATTGATATCACTCCATCTTTAGTCACGACCGCCGTTATCAGTTCCGGCGGTGTCAGATCAAATGCAGGATAATACGCCCCGACGTCCGGTCCACTTATGGGCATACCTCGGAATTCAAGCACTTCTCCCGGGTTCCGTTCCTCGATAGGAATGCCGTCTCCCTTCAGCGTCCGCCGGTCCGGCCCGCCGTATCCGAGAATATAAAAGGGGATATGATAATGGTCGGCCAGAATCGCCAGCTGGAGCGTTCCCACTTTATTGGCGACAGTGCCGTCCATGGCAATGCGGTCGGCGGCGGTAAAAACTTTGCTGATCATATTCCTCGACATACAATGGGCAGCCATATTGTCGGTAATCAATGTGGTTTCAATGCCCAATCGGCTGACGGACCATGCCGTAAGACGGGCTCCCTGGAGATAGGGCCTCGTCTCCGTACAGATAACCTTGATATCCTTGCCGTTGGTCTTTGCGTAGTAGAGCATGTAGAGCAACCCGGCACCGGCGAAACAATGGGTCAGTATTGTATCACCCGACTCGAGAAGCGTCTCCCCGTGCTTTCCCGTGTCCTCGGATATTTTTCGCTGTCTGGCGAGAACGTCCATGAGATACGTCAGGATCACCTGGTGAAACGGCGTTTCGGCGCCTTCCACCCGATCCATGATGTTATTCAGAAGGGCGGCAAGGTGAAATCCCGTCGGACGGGTATTGCGAAGACGCAGGGCGGCCCGTCGCAGTAATTCAAGATTCCTCTCATTATCACCTTCCGCTCTCAGGGCCGTCAGATACAGACCGTAACCGGCTGTTACAGCAATATCGCCGGCCCCCTGAACCGCCATATCCTCGATCGCCCTTGCCACATCTTCATAAGAATGACAGACGACAGGCACGATTTCCAGGGGAAGCCTTCGGCGGTCAATGATGATCAGCGTATCTCCGTCAAGATACACATTGTTTTCCAGGTTCATGAGCAAGGGTTCCTGCATTCCGTAGCCTCCTCATATCAGGAACTTATAGATTTACGGTTCATCTCCGAAAACGTTGCTGTCTTTTCAGGATTCAAGGAATCACGGATTCGAAGATTCGAGTAAAATTCCAAGAGGGTACATGGATCTGAAATGTTCTCACAGCTCATATCGATTATTCATGAATATGTATACCTTATTAAAAGGATCTTTCAAAGAAATACTACACAAAAAAAACAAACACTTGAACTCCAGAATCCTTGAATCCTCGGATTCTCTTCCGCGACCGGACGGGAAATGAACCAATGATAAAAATATAAAGTAATCCGTCAGCTGAAAAGGTTGTTCGCTTTGTAAGAACGAAATCCCGACTTCGTTTATAAGGCCTCATCCTGATAACAGGAGGCAACCCCCAGCCGGTCGCCACAAATTTTTGTTTACCTATCTGCAAAATTAACCGATGTTGAAATAGCGGACCCGTTATGCTAAAAACAGTGAGCACTTTAATGATATGGCAATAATGCAAAGTATTTTCGTGTGCTTCGCCATCAGAGAGATACCATGCCCGTTTATGAATATAGAGCCCTGAATGAACGGGGGAAAAAAATCAAAGGCATCATCAACGCGGACAGCCTTGTCGCGGCCAGACAGAAGCTGCGGGAAACAAGCATCTTCCCTATTGACTTGCACGAATCGACGGTAGGGGAACAGGGAGAGGAAAAGGAAAAAAAATCGATCGCTTCGCTTTTTGCACGGGTATCCTTCCGTGAAGTGACGACAATGACACGACAGCTCGCCACACTTATCAACGGTGGACTTCCGCTGATAACGGCGCTGTCCGCCCTGCTTTCTCAGTTGACCAACCCACTGCTGAAGAAAACACTGGCCCAGATCAAAGAGGATGTAAACGAAGGAAAAAGTTTCGGTCAGAGTCTGTCCCTTTATCCGCGCATTTTTTCACCCTTTTACGTCAACATGGTGCGGGCGGGAGAAGCGTCGGGGATGTTGGATATCGTTCTGGAACGGCTGGCCGACGTCACCGAAAGCCAGCAGGCCATGCGGGGAAAGATCAAAGCCGCCCTGGCATATCCGATTTTCATGTTTTTTATCGGTGCGTTTGTTCTTTTTTTCCTCACCACATTTGTTATTCCGAAGATTACGGGCATCTTCGAAGAAATGCACCAGACGCTTCCCGGAATCACCGTGTTTCTCATATCAATCAGCAGTTTTCTTAAGTCATACTGGCTGGTTATCATAATTTTTATTATAGCCGCCTTTTTTGCGCTCAGATATTCTGTAAAGAAAACAGCCCGGGGGCAGTTGATATGGGATACGGTGAAACTCAGGGCTCCCCTGTTCGGACCGCTGATGCAGAAACTGGCACTGGCCCGATTCAGCCGGACCCTGGGGACACTCCTTCAGAGCGGCGTTCCCCTTCTGACGGCACTTTCCATCGTGAAGAATGTCGTCGATAATGAACTGCTGGCGTCGGTAATAGAAGCGGCGGGCACCGATGTTGAGACGGGGCACGCCCTTTCGGACACCCTGTCGAAAAGCACGTTCTTCCCGCCGATGGCGGTTCAGATGATTTCCGCCGGCGAGCACAGCGGAAATATCGAAACCATGCTGTACAAGGTGGCCGACAGCTATGAGCGTGAAGTGGAGTCAAGTGTCGTGGCTCTGACATCCATTCTCGAACCGGTCATGATCCTTGTTATGGGCGTATTCGTCGGATTTATCGTCGTTTCCATTTTGCTGCCGATATTTGAAATGAATCAATTAATACGATAAGAACGGGCCGGTGTTCTCCCACTCACCGGGTCGACGCCGCAGAGAACAACAGGAGAACCATAATGAAGATAAAACACAATAATCGAGGATTCACCCTGATCGAGCTGATGGTGGTCATAGTTATTCTCGGCATTCTCGCCGGCTTGATTGTCCCGAGGATCATGAGCCGACCGGAAGAAGCGAAACAGGCAAAAGCGCGAATACAGATTGAAAGCCTGGAAACCGCCCTGAAGCTCTATAGGCTTGATAACGGGAATTACCCCACAACGGAACAGGGTATCCAGGCCCTGGTAGAGGCGCCGACGGTAGGAGCTCTCGCAAAAAAGTGGCGTGAAGGCGGATACCTGGAGAAGGGAAAAGTCCCGAAAGATCCCTGGGGCAATGATTATGTCTATCTTTCACCGGGGTCACAGGGGGATTACGAGATCATCTCATACGGCGCGGATGGTGAACAGGGTGGTGAAGGAAAAGATAAAGATATTTCCAGCCGGGATGTTGAATAACCACGGTTTTACCTTGATTGAACTGACGGTCGTCGTGTTTCTCGCCACGCTCATGCTTCTTATCGCCGTTCCCCGTGTTCGGGATGCCGTCCTTACCGACAACCTCCATTCAACGGTCAATCGCATCAGCAACACGGCGCGGGAACTGCGCGGCGAGGCCGTCCGCAACCAGACGGATTACATTCTTCATATCGACCTGAACGGAAATCGCCTGTGGGCAACCACCGCGGACGCGACACCGGAAGCGCGGGATGAACTGAAGAAAAAGGCTCCCCGGTTGCCGGGGGATGTCACCATTGTCGATATGTATTATTTCGATCAGGAAAAGCGCTCCGACGGGGAGGCGTACATAACATTTTCAAAAAAGGGATATATCCAGCCGACGGTGCTTCATCTCGCCCGCGGGAATCGTTTTTTTACCATCATATTCCATCCTTTCCTCCACAGGATCGAAACCCACGACCGATATACGGACTATCGGACGGCCCGTTGACATGGATGGCATCACCCGGCACTCATTGATGGGGAACTCACGTGGCTCGTCGATGATGAGCGGTATGAACCCTGCCGTGTGACGCTCCATCATCGTGCCGCCCTGTCCATCGAAACGACAGAGCCGTCCCATAAGCGGATATGAAGCATAAAGATAAGGAATCAGACATGTTCCGTGAATAATGTAGCATTGAAAAAGCATGTGGATCATGATAGAAGGGTAATGCCCCGCGGGTTGCGCCACCGGCGTTGAACATACGGGACCTACCGAAACTGAAACGGAAAAAGACATGAGAGGGACAGCGGGATTTACACTTCTGGAGGTCATGATTGCCATGGCCATTCTTGCCACAGCATTGGTTGTGGTGTTTCAGTCGCAATCGCAGAGCATTTCCATGGCAAGCGAATCCCGTTTCTTGACAACGGCTTCTCTGCTTGCCCAGAGCAAGATGACGGAAATGGAAGCAGCAGTTCCTGGAAATCTCGTCTCTGGAAGCGGCGACTTTGGTGACGACTATCCCGGTTATTCGTGGCGCTCTACCGTTGAGGGCACGCACATGGACACGATCAAAAAAATCGATGTGACGGTCAGGAATGAACGCATGGCATCAAACAATACCTACACCCTCGTCCTTTACCGTTATGTTTCGCCCTGAGGGAGGAAGGCATTTGCGGAAACATTTCGTATCTGCAGCGGAAATTCACGCTGCTCCTCGCGGAGGGAAGGCCGGGTTCACCCTTCTGGAAATACTTGTCGCCATTATCATATTGTCAATGGTCCTGACAACGGTCTATGCCGCCTACACCGGGACATTTCGCATCATCAACGAGACAAGACACAGTGACGAGGTCTATGGCATGGCCCGGACTGCGCTGACCCGGATGTCTGAAGATCTTGCATCGATGTGCGGATACGACGGCGCCTTCTCATTCATCTCGACGACCGGTGAGTCAGGGGAACGTGAATTCATGAATCTCTCCTTTCTGTCATTGGCCCATATCAGCTTCGATAATCGGGGTACATCGGGTGCCGCCTCGATTTCCTATACGGTTACCAAAGAATCGGAAGATACCGGCGGCATCCTGATAAGAACGGACAGGCTTCACAGCGGAGATGACGAGAGCGAAACCCACGATTCGGGCGGGCATATTCTCTGTAACCGGCTTCAATCGATAATCTATACTTTTTATG
>Ga0334890_1004194_pt1 | contig 13552 bp, 12 predicted proteins | sample GraSluR1_MG_3_FD_207220 | JGI IMG/M metagenome (GOLD analysis project Ga0334890, IMG submission 207220) | Sludge microbial communities from methane-producing bioreactor in Wageningen University, Netherlands - Granular Sludge_31_08-R1 | ecosystem: Engineered > Bioreactor > Anaerobic >... | reverse complement strand
CCCTGGCAGGGCACTCTCTCTCCAACACAGTCAACGCTGTTAGGGGGCACCACGTGCTCTCTGCCAGGGGCAGGCTCAGACGGCTTATTCTACCGTCTGAGCCTGTTTCTCTAATATATGAGGGGGCCGGGGGGTGAGGCCGTCAAACGGCCTCCCCAATGCCTTTTCCTCTGCGTTCTCTGCACCTCTGTGGTGAGCTATTTCTACCGCCCCTGGCCGTAGCGCGTGCGCCCGTGACGCACGACCTTCGAGTCCAGCTTCTCCGAATGGGCGACTTGCTGGGCGTGGCGGCGCAGCTCGATCTCGATCAGCTCGTTGAGCTGCGCCCGCTCCTGGTTGCGCACGACGGCCAGCTCATCGGCGCGGGTGAGCACGTAGGGGTAGCGCCACATCAACTGGCACTGATCATAGACTAGGGCGTGCGCGGCATCTACCAGCGCCGGATCGCTGGCGACCCACATCGGCATTTCGACGCGCGCCAGATGGTAGGGCGGGCCGCTGCTGACGTTGAGGTAGAAGCAGGCAATCTCGTACTTGGCGTCCTTGTCGTGATAGTCCTTGTTGCGCGGCGACTGCTGCACCAGCAGCGCCGAGCGCTCGCCCGGCTTGAGCAGCCGGAAAAGCAATGCCTGGTCGGTCAGCCCTTCCAGGTCGCCGTTGGACTTCAGCGCCGGCTCGCGTACCTCGGCGGCGTCCAGGCTCATCAGGTGTAGCAAGCCGATCAGGAAGGTGCTCGCCGGGCGGTCTACGTAACCAAGCAGGCTGGCGGACTCGCCATGCGCGGAGCGGTTGGCGTGCAGGTCGTGCAGGTTGACCTGCCAGCCCAGGTGCTCGGCCTCAAGCTGCTTGTAGTCGGGCACATCCTTTTCCACCCAGAACAGCAGCGGCCCGTCGGTGATCGCCAGCAGCGGCCCCGCGCAGTCAGCCCGCGCCCATGCTTCGCGGGCTAGTACGGCCAATTCCTGCACGCTGCGCCGCGCGTTGACCGCCGCGTTGGTGATAAGCTGCCCGTTCGCGTCGTGCAGGGCCGTTTCGCTGTACTGAAGCTGCGGCTCGGTGATCTGCTCCGGCAGGGCGTCCGTCCCGTGATGGTAGACGAACACGCCCACATTGATCAGGTAATAGAGCGCCGCCCCGTGGGGGTTGGGATAGACCTGCGAGCCGTCGGCGGCCAGGATGGTGGCGCGCGGCGGCAGGGGCGGCAACGGGTAGGCGCGATTCGCCGGCTCGTTGAGCAGCGCCGCCCCGCGAAAACCCGCGTCGCGGGCGCGGGCCAGGGCCACACGCTCGCGCACGGCGTCCACGTCGCCGAGCAGCGACAGCCGCTCCCAGGCGAGCGCGCTCCGCTCGCTCAGCGAGTCGCTGCGCGCGGCCAGGGCGCGGCCCATGCGCGCCACCTGCTCCACCACTCTCTCGAATTCGAGCGTCACTGTCCCGCCTCCTGAGACATTTAAGGGGCGCGTGCTGATGGCGGCCAGTGTAGCACTGATGTTCTGGGGCGTCAAGCGCAGTAGAAAGGGGGGGCCACGAACAGGTTGTTGGGCGATTGCCAGAACACCCCTATCCCCCGGCCTCTTCCCCCAGCAAAGCTAGGGAAAGGGGGAGAATTGCCTGTCAGATCGTCCCCCCTCTAGCTCGGCTGGAGGGGGGATTGAGGGGGGAGGCGTTCACCGAGTGGTCATGACCTCCCCTGGCAACAGGTTGTTCGTGGACTCTAGAGAGGGCCTTCGAGGTCGGGGGCGGAATCATTGAACCACAGGGACGCAGAACAGACTTCCGAAGTCTTCGGAGACTTCGGAAGTCTCCCCTGATCCCCTTTCTGCATCCTCTGCGCCCTTGCGGAGAGGTCTCATTCAGGACACGGAACGCCCCCCATGTTCCTGCGGTATAATGGCCTTCGTCAGCAGCATCCCGCTCGCGCACACAAGGATACCCGCCCGCCATGACCGACACGCTGGACATCGCGGCGGCCCTCGACACCGCCGAAGCCATCGCCCGCCACGCCGGGGCCGTCCTGGTCGAGCACTACCAGCGCCCGCGCGCCGCGCACAGCAAGAGCGCGCTCATTGACCTGGTGACCGAGGCGGACGGCGCTGCGGAGGCGCTGATCGTTGCCGCGCTGCGCGCCGCCTTCCCCGACCACCACATTCACGGCGAAGAGGGCGGCGGCTACGGCCCCGCGCCAGACGAGACGCCCTATCACTGGTACGTAGACCCGCTCGACGGCACGACCAATTTCGCCCACCGCTTCCCCATCTTCTCGGTGAGCCTGGCGCTCTCCGGCCCAGACCTCCAGCCGATCCTGGGCGTGGTGCACGCCCCGCTGCTCGGCGAGACGTACAAGGGCGTGCGCGGCAGCGGCGCGACGCTCAACGGGCAGCGGCTGCGCGTGAGCAGCGTGCCCGATCTGGCTCAAGCCCTGGTCATCACCGGCTTCCCCTACAGTTCGTGGACGGCGGAGGACAACAACAGCGCGCGCTTCGGCCACTTCCTACGGCGGGTGCAGTCGGCGCGCTGCGGCGGGTCGGCGGCGCTCGACCTGTGCTGGGTGGCCGCCGGGCGCTGCGATGTGTACTGGGAAGAGGGGCCGCGCCCCTGGGACGTGCAGGCGGGAATCTTGTTTGTGCACGAGGCCGGGGGTACAGTTAGCGACTACGCGGGTCAGTTGAGCCGGGAGGCGCTGTCCGGTCAGCGCATCCTGGCGACGAACGGCCTGCTGCACGCGCAGGCGTTGGCCGTCCTCCAGCGTGGCGACGGCGCGCCGCGTCCCGCTCCGTCCGCCTGATTCGCGCTCAACGCATGCGGAGGTTCCCATGACCCGGTTCGCCCGCTCGCTCTCCGCTCTACTACTGCTGGCACTGGTCGCGGTCAGTGCGTCCGGCGCCGCCCTGGCCCAGAGCGAGAATCCGCTCTACAGGCCGGTCACGCTGCTCGTGCCGGAGGTGCTGTCCATTCGCCCGCACGACCCGACGGCCTATACGCAGGGCTTGCTGCTGCATGACGGCTACCTTTATGAGAGCACCGGGCGCAGCGGGTTCTCCACGCTGCGCAAGGTAGACCCGCTGAGCGGCGAGGTGTTGCAGCAGATCAGCATCCCGGAGCAGTACTTCGCCGAGGGGCTGGCCCTCGTCGGCGAGCAGTTGATCCAGCTTACCTGGAAGTCGGAAGTGGCCTTCGTCTACGATTGGGAGACGTTCGAGCAGGTAGGGACGTTCGCCTACGAGGGCGAGGGCTGGGGGCTGTGCACGGACGGGGAATACCTTTACATGAGCGACGGCACGCCCTTCCTCGACGTGCGCGAGCCAGAGACATTCGAGCTGATCTTCAGCGGGCTGGTCACCTTGCAGGGGTCTATCGTCGAGCGCATCAACGAGCTAGAGTGCGTCGGCGACCACATCTACGCCAACATCTACCAGACCGACTACATCGTGCAGATTGACAAGCGCAACGGCGTGGTGACGGCAGTCATTGATGCGTCCGGCCTGCTCACCGAGGAGGAGCGCGCCAGGCTGGACGATCAGGAGGTGCTCAACGGCATCGCCTACCTGCCGGAGACGGACACCTTCCTGGTCACCGGCAAGCACTGGCCCTGGATGTTCGAGGTGCGCTTCGTGGAGCCGGAGGCCGAGCCGGAGTAGCCAGCCGGCCCCGACCACGCATCCTAGTGCATGTTGGCGGAAGTCCACCAGTGGCTGTTCGATGGTTTGCCCTACCCTAAATCCCTCCCCGCCAGCAGGGAGGGACTTGAGTCTGCTCCTCCTTTCTCCGCTGGCGGGGAAAGGGGGCTGGGGGGATAGGGGTCAATCAGGCCAAACCGCGCGCCTATTTCCTCCCTGATGTACTAGATGGATACCGCTCACCGCACGTAGGAGCGTCGGCTCCCTGCGCCGCGTGTGTAGACTTCCGAAGTCTGCCAGACTTCGGAAGTCTGATCTCCGTGCCCGCGCCGGTTGACCCCCCCGCCTTCACATCGCCCGTCTTGCCCTGCTACCCGGCAGAACTCGCCCGCCGGACGCGGATCGCGCGCGTCCGGCGCAGCCAGCGCCGCGCAATCCAGGCAGCAGCCAGCAGCGCCGCCACCCCTGCGACAATCAGGCCCGGCGTCGCCTGCACGAAGCCGAGCGCGTAGCTGCCCACCGTGATCGCCAGCGTGCCGGCGGCGATCAGCGTCCACAGGCCAGAGAGCGCGCCGAACACGGTGAAGATGCGCTCTTCGCGGGTGAACGGCTCGCGCCCCCGCAGCTTGTCGCGCAGTGGCTTGCCGATGAAAGCCAGGCTGCGCTCGCGCAGGCGCGGAATCTCCAGCCAGTCCATGAGGATGTAGTAGCCGTCCAGCTTGAGCAGCGGGTTGAGGTTCATGAAGCTGGTCAGGTAGGTGAGCAGCGCGGACTGGAAGAGCAGCCCGCCAATGACCGGCCCTGGCCCGGCCAGCACCAACAAACTGGCCAGCCCGCCGACGACCAGCCCGGAATGCGGCCCCGCCCAACTCACCACCAGGCGAGGACGGCGCGGCTCCATCCAGATGTCCGTCGTATCCACGAAGGCGGCAGGCATTCCCATGTAGATCATGATGCCGCCGCGCCGCACCTCGCGCCCGTAGTGCTTGGTGGCGATGGCGTGCGCCCACTCGTGCACGAGCAGTGTCAGCGCCTGTAGCACGTACAATGTCATCAGCCCGACCACCGCTCCCGCGCCACCCAGCACAGCCACTTCACGGTCTACGATGCCGAACAGCAGGCTGATGAAGGCGACCGCTCCGGCGGCGATTACCGCCAGCATGATCGCCTGGCCGAGCGGCGTGAAGAGCCAGCGCCCAACCATCTGATAGGAGCGCGTCACCAGCCCGTCAATGCCGCCGATAGACAGCTCTGTGCTGGCGAAGGCGCGGATCACCTGCCGCCATAGCGCCTGACCGCGCCGCTGGGCGACGCTGCGATCTACCGCGCCGTACACGTCAATCAGCGGGGCGATGAAGCCCTTCTGCTGAAGCTGGTCGAGCAGCGCCAGCAGACTGCCGATGGCCAGCTTGCCGTGCGCCAGCATATGCGCGACGGCGATATCCTGCACGCTGGCCTGGCCGTCCATCTGCTCCCACAGAAAAACCTGCTCGGCGGTCAGGCGTAGGTAGGCGTCGGTGCGCAGATTCTTGAGAATCCAGTAGGTTTCGCCGCGCGCATCGGTCAGCTTCTTGAGCGCGTAGCCCTGGATGCGGCGCGGACGAAACGAGGACAGGTCGCGGGGGCGCACCTGCTGGGCGAAGACGCTCTCAGCGGGCCGGGCCATGACCAGCGTCTCCTCAGCGGACTTGTGCCAGATGTCCGCCGCGTCCGGGCGCATGAGCATCAGCGTGCCGTCGTGGTCGGCGCCGGCGGCGGCGTTGGTGCGCACCAGGGCCGCTTCCCACACTGACAACAGCCCCTCGCGGGGTAGGATCAGCGTCTCGTCGGCTGCTGCGCTCCACAGGTCGAGGCGCGGCGTCTTGAGCCGCTCCGCGCGCAGCAGGACGGTTTCGTTGTCAAGCTGATCCCACACGCCCCCCACGCTGCCCGCGACGATCATGCCCCACAGCCCCATGCCCTCTGGCAGCGGTGCGTCGGCGCGTGCGGCCATCTGGCTGTCGAGCTGTTCCCACAGACCGCCCGTATCTTTGATGACAGCGCCCAGGTTACGGTAGATGTTGGCCATGAGTTAGTTGTTGGTTATTGGTTGGCGGTTAGCGGTGATCAGTTGTCAGTGATCGGTTTGCGCGATGGGCGTAGTGGGTCACGCGCCCAGGCGGAAGAGCATTGTCGTCTCGCCGACAGTGATCACCGCGCCGTCGTGCAAGGGGTGCGGCTCTTCACCGCCCACCGGAATGCCGTTGACGATGGTGCCGTTGGCGCTGCCCAGGTCGCGGATGGCCCAAGTGCCCTCCTCAGCCAGGACGATCTCGCAGTGCGGGCGCGAGACAGCGCGATCCTGCAGGGCGATGTCCCAGGTGGCGTCGCGCGTGACCCGGCCCACTGTCACGCGCGGGGTGAGCAGGGCGATGGTCGCGCCCTCCTGCGGCCCGGACGTGACGTGCAGCGCGGGCATTCCGCCGCCGCCCGCCGGCACGATCAGCGTGCCGGTCTGCTTCGCCTGCTCCTTTTCCTTCTCAGTGACCAGCGCCGAAAAATACAGGATCGGCACGTAGAGGCGGATCACGTCGCCATGCGCCAGCGGGAAGGGGTCTGTGAGTCGCCTGTCGTTGACAAAGGTGCCGTTGGCGCTGCCCAGGTCGGTGATCATGAAGATGCCGTCGCGGAAGCTGATCACGGCGTGCTCGCGCGAGACGTGCCGCTCCGGGATGTGGATCGGGTTGTCAGGGCTGCGCCCGATGGTAGCCGTCGCGCCGGCGGCCAGCACGTACTCGCGGCGCTCGCCGCTGTCGGGGTCGTCCCAGGTGATCTTGGCCAGACCTGCTGCCTGCTCGCTCATGCGCTCGTCATCCCTGGAGGGTGATTGGTTATTGGTGATTGGTTCTTGGTGAAACTACCAGCAACCAACAACCAGCAACCTCAGTCAAGATACGGCATTTCAATCGGCTCTGGCTGCGGCTTGCAGACGCCGCACCACACCGCATCGGCGACAACCAGCGATTTAGGCACCTTCTTGCCGCCCACATAGACCGAGATGATGTAGGTCATGGGCTTGATGTGCTGGCTGCACACCGCGCGCCCGCACCAGCGGCAGATCGCTTGCGCTTGCTCGTTGCAGTGAACGCACTTCATGGTGGGACTCCCCCGGCGGCCCGGCGGTAAGAAGGCTGCTCGACGATGTGTCGAGAGTATACACCAACGCGCGACGGATGAGAAAGAGGGGGTCGGGAGGGCCACAAACAGGTTGTTAGGCAGTTCTCAGAACGCCCCTATCCCCCGGCCCCTTCCCCCAGCAAAGCTAGGGGAGGGGAGAATCGGCTGCCAGATCGTCCCCCCTCCAGCGGAGCTGGAGGGGGGAGGCGTTCAGCGGGCATTCCCGAACTTCCCCTGGCAACAGATTGATCGTGCACCCCCAGGGGGTGAGATCAAGCGGCTCCGGGCACCTCGAAGATGAAGGCCGTCTCGTCCGTGCCCGTCTCCACCCAGATGCGCCCCCCGTGCAGCGTCACAAGCTGCTGGCTGATGGCCAGGCCCAGCCCGCTGCCGCCCTGGTCGCGGGCGCGGGCGTCTTCGGCGCGCCAGAAGGGGGTAAAGACCTGCGCCGTCTGTTCAGGCGACAGCGGCTCGCCGCTGTTGCTCACGGCAAAGCGCACGGCAACACCGGCCCGGCTGACGCGCACAGCAATCCGCCCGCCGGCGGGTGTGTGGCGCAGCGCGTTAGTCAGCAGGTTGCCCAACACCTGCTGCAGGCGGTCGGCGTCCCCCAACAGATCGGGCAGGGCGGGGGCCATCTCGCGTTCGAGGGTCACCTCGGCGTCGAGCGCCAGCGGCGCGAAGCTGTCCAGCGCGCGCGTCACCAGGTCGGCGGGGGCGATGCGCGTCTTTTCCAGAGGAAGCTGGCCCGCCTCGGCGCGCGTGAGCAGGCGCAGATCGTCCACCAGCCGCGCCAGGTGAATGGTGCGGTCGTAGGCGACGGCCAGGTGCTCGGCGTCGAGCGGGTACACGCCATCGAGCATGGCTTCCAGGTGCCCGCGCAGCACGCTGACCGGCGTACGCAGTTCGTGGGCGATGTCGGCGGCCATGCGCCGGCGCAGCCGCTCGCCTTCAGCCAGGTCGCGCGACATGCGGTTAAAGGCTCCGGCCAGCGCGGCCAGCTCGCTCGCGCCCTGCACCGGCACCTGCTGCCCCAGGTGTCCCCCGGCTAGGTCGTGTGCCGCGTGTGTCAGGGCGCGCATGGGCCGCGTGATCTGCCAGGAAAGCGCGCCACCGGCGATCACCGCCAGCAGCGCCGCGCCCACTGCCGCCAGGATCAGCGCGCGCGTCGTCTCGTCCAGAAAGCGTTGCTCGGTCTCGCCCAATGCCTGCGCACCGGGGGTCACCTGCACCAGCCAGCCGACCTGTTCGCCGTCAACGTGCAGGGCGGTCGCGCTGTCGAGCGTGGCCGCGTCCGGCTGCGCCCCTACCTGGGCCGGATCGGTGGCCGCCACCACCACTCCCCCCGCGTCCACCAGCAGGGCCTGCGCGCCGCCTAGCCGTCCACGCCCCTGGCCAGCACCCCCGCTGCCGCTCCCTGTGCCACTCCCACCGCCCGCTTTTGGCCCTGGCAGCAATTCCTCGGCCCCCGCCCAGGTGCCGTTCTGGGCGTAGTAGGCTTCCAGGCGGGCGATGGATTCGGCGTCAAAGAAGGACGAGTCGCGTTGGTTGAGGTACTGGCGGAAGCTGTGCTCGGTCGTCGCGTTGACGATGACGGCAATGGCCGCGATGCCCAGCCAGGCCACGATCAGGAAAGCGGCAGAGAGCCGCACCCACAGCTTATTCATGGTCGGGTCTCATGCGATAGCCCACGCCATAGACCGTCTCGATGTAGCGCGGCTGGCGCGGGTCGGCCTCGATCTTGGCCCGCAGATTCTTGATATGCACGTCAATAGTGCGCTCGTAGGCAGCGAAGGCCTCGCCTTGCACGCGCTCCAGTAGCTCCATGCGCGTGAAGACGCGGCCCGGACGCTGGATGAGCACGGCCAGCAGGTCAAACTCGCTGGGCGTCAGCTCGACGCGCTCCCCGCGCAGCATCACCAGGCGTGTCTCGGCGTTCAACTCCAGTTCGCCGACTCGCCAGACAGTGGGTTCGGCGGCCAGATCGCCATAGGCGCGGCGTAGCACGGCGCGCACTCGTGCCACCAGTACGCGCGGGCTGAACGGCTTGGTGATGTACTCGTCCGCGCCCAGTTCCAGCCCGGTGACCTGATCCACTTCGTCCACGCGCGCGGTCAGGAAGATGATCGGCACGGCGCTCTCGCGGCGGATCAGGCGGGCGGCTTCCCAGCCGTCCATCTCCGGCATCATCACGTCGAGGATGATCAGGTCGGGCGTTTCGTGGCGGGCGGTGAAGACGGCCTCGCGCCCATTCTGTGCCGTCAGCACGCGGAAACCGGCGTCTTCGAGATAGGCGCGCACGGTGTGGCGGAGGTGACTTTCGTCGTCGGCGATCAGGATCGTGCGGCTCATGGTTGTGCTCCCAACGGGTGCGTGCAAAACCTGTCAGGTAGGGGCCCTGCTCTGCTGCGCCCCCGTAGGGGCGTATTGCCAGACGCCCCTACGCCGGTTCAGGGGCGGCCAGCAACGTGAGAAGCATTCAGATGGCGACCGATTGACCTCACCCCCTGGCCCCGCTACGCTCGGCTCTTCCCCCTCTCCGTTAACGGAGAGGGGGAGGCGAGGCGCGCCAGCGCCGAGCGGGGGTGAGGTAAAGTAAAGAGCCGCCCCAGACTATAGATCAATCTCAACACCTATCCGCCCCTACGGAACGCCGGAGAGCAGCGATCCTGCAAAATCGGCGAGTGAGGAGATACGCCAACAGCACCAACTATAGCGCGGGGCGGAGGATTGTGCTGTTGAGGTTTGTCCCCAACAGAGAGACTTCCGAAGCCTCGAAAGGACTTCGGAAGTCTGTAGGTTGCCCCTCACGCCTCCGGGCAGGCGTCGCGCGGCGCTCGCGCGGGGCGCGGGCTGCTCCATAACCGCCCCACCTGGCAGACGATCCACTTCCAGTGGAAGACCACATGGACGAGCACCAGCGCGCCCATGATCACGCCCGCCCAGGCGTGCACATCGTTCATGCTGTGCCGATCCAGGCCCAGCAGCGCGAAGTCCTCGGCGCTGGCAGCGACGGCCCCGCGCCCGTTGCCGACGCGCCCCCCGCCGCCCGGCGGGTAGACGACCCACAACAGCACCCCGGAAATGAAGATCACGAGAAACAGCGCCAGGATCACGGCGTCCAGGGTCAGGTTGGTGCGTGGTTTGACTGCCATATCGTTCGCTCCTTTTGGTGGCGAGTTATGAGTTGGGCGTCCTGAGTCGGGAGTCTGGCGTCCTGGATGGTGCGCACTGTCCAGATAGCGTCTCTCAACTCATGACTCACGGCTCAGGACTCCCGACTCCTCGCTATTTCCCCTGCCAGGGCGGGCCGCCCGCCGCAGCCGTACCTGTGCCCGTCGCCGGGCTGGCGATGGCCGGGGCGGTCGGCTCCAGGCTGCGCAGGTAGGCGGTCAGCGCGGCGATGTCGTACTCCGTCAGGCGACCTCCCCAGGCGGGCATGGCCGTGCCGGTGACGCCCCCGGCGATGATCTGCTGGATGGCGGCATCGGGCGTCTGGCTGAGGAACGTCTGGTTGTTCAGGGCCGGGGCCAGCGCCGTGCCGTAGCCGTCTGCGCCGTGACACTGGGCGCAGGTCAGGCTGAACAGCCACTGCCCATGCGCAATCGCTTCGGGACTCATGTCCACTGGCTGCGCTTCTACCACAGGCATGATCACGCCCGCTGCGTCCAGTTCCGGCCAGCGTTCGATGAGCATGACCACACCGGCGATCTCCTCGGTGGTCAGAGCGCGATTCCAGGCGGCCATCAGCGTGCCCGGCACGCCCTGCTCGATGATGCGCGTCAGGTCGCTGGCCGCCTTCTGCGCGCGCAGGTCGGCGGAGTTGAGCGCGGGAGCGAGCGTCGTGCCTTCGCCGTTCGCGCCGTGACAGGCCGCGCACTCGGTCGCGTAGACTTGCAACCCGGTGGAGAGCGCCTCGCCGTCCGGCAGCGCGGCGACCAGGGCCAATGTCTCGTCAGATAGCTCGACCACGATTGGGTCGGGCGGAGTCAGGCCCAGTTCGGCCACGCGCGCGGCGACAGTATTCCAGTCCGCGTACTGGATCACCGCAGCCAGGCTGTCAATCTGGGCGCGGGTGAAGATGCCGCCCTCGTCCACGCCGTAGGCGGCCATCGTCGTGCCATAGCGCCCGCGCTCGATGGTGCGCACCAGGTCAAGGTAGTCCATCTGGCGCACGGCCTCGCTGTTCAGGGCCGGGGTCGCGCCCAGGCCCTCGCCCGCTGCACCGTGACAGATCGCGCAGTTCTCGGCGAAAAGGTCTGTACCGGCGCGCACCGCCTCGATGCGCAGATCGATCAGCGCCGCTTGCTGGCGGGACGGCTCGTGCAGCACGGCAATGCCCATCGCCGCCGCGATCAGCAGAGTGCCCAGCAGTCCCATGAGGGTCAATTCGCGCGTCATCGTCATCACTCCTCGGCGTACACAGCGTCGTTGGGGCCGGTGTGGTCGCGCTGAATGGCCTGGCCGGTGTCTACCTTGATCTCGCCGTTCTCGATGGTCACCGGAAAGCGATCCAGCGGGCGCGGGGCGGGCGGATTGAGCAGATCACCGTCCATCTCGAAGGCAGAGGCGTGGCACGGGCAGACGAATTTGCCCTGCGCCGGGTCCCAGGGCACGGCGCAGCCCAGGTGCGTGCATTTGCGGTAGAGCGCCAGGAAGCCGCCGTCGGCCAGACGCACCAGGTAGAAGCGCCCCTCGTTGAACGGCGTCACGCTGCCCGGCGGAAAGTCCTCGACGCGGCCCACGCTGAACACGCCGCCGAACTGCCCCGCGACCGCTTTGGGGGCCAGGAAGCGATAGGTTACCAGCCCTGCTTCGGCCAGGGCGACCGCGCCCGCCGCGCCCCAGGCCAGCTTGAGGAAGCTGCGCCGGCTCATGGCGTCGGGTTCCGGCGCGAAGGATTGCTGCACTGCTTCGGCCATGACTACAGAACCTCCCAGGGCCACATCAGGGCCATGCCTTCGCCGCGAAAGGCGACGCCTATCACCGTGAGCACCACGAACGAGACGACCAGCAAGGTGAAGACGCTCTGCCGCGCTTCGCAGGCGGATGCGCGGAACAGCCGCCGCACCCCCGCGTAGTAGGCGAGCAGCATCAGCAGCAGGGCGGCCAGCGGCACCCAGCCGTTGCTGATGATCGTCGGCAGGCTGGGCAGCAACACGGGCAGGTCGAGCGCGTACTCGTCGAGCAGGACGAGCAGCGGTGTGACGATCAACCCGGTCAGCGCGCCGACGACCGCCGTGCGCCGCCCGGTATGCGAGCGGAACCACACGCCCTCGGCGTCCGTGTCGAAGCGCAGGTAGGGCAGCACGGCCAGCGCAGCCAGGGCCAGCCCCGGCACGACAATCGCGCCGAACACGGGATGGAAATGCAGCAGCAACTCCTGCAGGCCCATGAAGTACCAGGCGGCTTTGGCCGGGTTGGGGCTGTGATCGGGGTTGGCCGCCTCTTCCAGCGGCGCGTTGACCCACGACGCCCACAGCAGGATCAGGGCGACCATGACGATGGCGAAGACGAACTCGATGGCCACCAGGTGCGGCAGGGTGGTCACCTTCTCGATGCGCGCGGGCGGCGGCTCGTCCAGGCGGCGCGGGATCGAGAGTGTGTCCTTGCGCACGCGCCAGATGTGGAACGAGATCAGCCCGCCCATCATCAGGGGGATGATCGCCACGTGCAACCCGTAGAAGTTGGTCAGCGTGGCCCCGCTCACCTCTGGCCCGCCCAGGATCAGGCGGCTGATCGCCGGGCCGATGACCGGCACGTAGTCGAGCAGGCTGGTGCCGACCGTCACCGCCCAGTACGCAAGCTGATCCCAGGGCAGCAGGTAGCCGGTGAAGTTGGCCGCCACGACCAGCAGCAGGAGCATGATGCCCAGTACCCAGTTGAACTCGCGCGGGGGCCGGAAGCCCGCCGTATAGAACACGCGCAGCATGTGCAGGAAGGCGACGACGATCAGCAGGTTGCCGCTCCAGTGGTGCAGGTTGCGCACAAGCTGCCCGAACATGACCTCCGTCTGCAAGCGCAGCATGTCGTTGTAGGCGCTCTGGGGCGTGGGTGTATAAGCGAACATGAGCATGACGCCGGTGACGGCCAGGATGGTCATGAGCAGGATAGCCAGCCCGCCCAGCCCCCAGGTATAAGTGAACTTGAGCGTGGGCGCAGCGACTTTGGCCGGGTGAATGTGCAGCACCAGGTTGTTCATCACATACTTCATGCGGCTGCGGTCGTCCACCAGCGGCAGGTCGTCGCGCTGGATGGACTCGATCACGCGGTGCGGCAGGCTGTCGGGGCGCGGGTCAGGGAGGGTCATGGCGTCTGGCTCCTGGCGCTCAGGATTCAGGACAAGGTTGGGGGCGGGCTACTGCCGCCCGCCCCGGTATCCCCTGCCGCCCTGAGTGCTCTGCGCGGCCTGGCCCTGAGTCTGATCCAGGGCCTGACCCTGCGCCGCCTGACTCTGGCTCTGGGCGCTGTTGGCGTTGCCCTGCCCGTTGCGGCCAGGGCCGCCCCACAGCGGACGCCCGTTCGGGTCGAGCAGCATCAGGCGCTCGCCGGTTGTCAGCTTGGTGATTTCACCGGCGCGGAAGGTCGTGCCCTGCCAGAAGCCCAGCACGCGCACCGCCTCGCCCGGCGCGAAGGTGATGCCCTGCTGCTGCATGAACGCCTGCTGGCCCAGTTGCAGCGCCAGTTGCTCGCCGCTGGCCGTCTCGAAGAGGAGCGTGGAGAGGTCAACGCTGACGACGGTGCCTTCCAGCGTCACCCAGGCGTCGGGGGCCACCTGC
>Ga0334890_1004189_pt1 | contig 13568 bp, 10 predicted proteins | sample GraSluR1_MG_3_FD_207220 | JGI IMG/M metagenome (GOLD analysis project Ga0334890, IMG submission 207220) | Sludge microbial communities from methane-producing bioreactor in Wageningen University, Netherlands - Granular Sludge_31_08-R1 | ecosystem: Engineered > Bioreactor > Anaerobic >... | reverse complement strand
TTTCAATTAACAAACCAATAGCCTTAGCGATGTTAAATAGACCATATACAAAAAAAGGTGTAGAAGTATTTGTGCAGATACGAAATAAAATGATTCCAGGAGTTGTTAGAGACAAGAAGTTCCTGGAGAAAAAATATAAGCAATAGAAGGGAGAATTATTAAATGAGTAAGTTAGTTGAAGGTCTTTATTATTCAATAAGTCATGAGTGGGTAAAAATATTGGAAGGCGATGAAGTCTTAATTGGCATTACCGATTTTGCCCAATCTCAATTAGGAGATGTTGTTTTTGTCGATTTACCAGAAGCAGGAGATAATTTAGATCAAGAACAAGAATTTGGAGCTGTTGAATCTGTAAAAGCTGCTTCAGATTTGATTGCACCAATCAGTGGTGAAGTCTTAGAAGTAAATGAAGATTTAGTTGGGGAACCTGAGTTGCTCAACAATGATTCTTATGAAAATTGGCTTCTAAAAGTCAAAATGACTAATCCAGAAGAGTTAGAAGAATTAATGAGTGTTGAAGAATACGAGAATTTTATTAAGTAGGTGAAATAGTTGTTTAAATATTTTCCACATACAAAGGCTGATGTCTCTGAAATGCTTAAGACTTTGAATATTGATTCAATCGATGATTTATTCAAGGACATTCCTAAGAGTGTTATCTATAATCAAGACTATGACATTCCAAGCTTTTTATCAGAAACCGAGTTAAGAGAACACTTTCAAGAACTTGGGAAAAAGAATCAACAATTAACAATTTTTTCAGGTTTAGGGATTTATGACCATTATCAACCAGCCGTGATTGATTCAATCACCCAAAGACAAGAGTTTATGACATCATATACTCCATATCAACCCGAAATATCACAAGGAACTTTACAATATATTTTTGAATATCAGTCAATGATTCAGACATTGACTGGTTTAGAAGTGTCTAATGCCTCTATGTATGACGGCTCTACAGCTACTGCAGAAGCTTGCTTTATGGCTGAAGCAATAACGAGAAGAAACAAGATACTTATTTCTAGCACATTGAATCCTAATACCATCAAAGTAATTAAAACATATCTCAGATTCAAAGAGATTGAGTGGGATATGATAGATGAAAGTTTTGGAGTAACAGATATTGAGGACTTAAAAAGGAAAATAGGAAAAGATATAGCTGGAGTTGTTGTTCAAAAACCCAATATTTATGGAATCATTGAGGATTTAACTGGGTTTGATGAAGTAATTCATGAAAACAAATCACTATTTATCATCAACTCTGATATCTCTACTTTAGGAGTTTTAAAATCACCGAAAGAAGATGGAGCAGATATAGCTTGTGGTGAATGTCAATCACTTGGAATGCCACCATCATTCGGTGGGCCAACATTGGGTTATCTAGCAACTGAGAAGAAATTTGTCAGAAAAATGCCTGGGAGAATCTGTGGCTATACTCATGATTTAGAAGGTAAGAGAGCTTTTGTACTAACACTTCAAGCTAGAGAACAGCATATAAGAAGATCAAAAGCCAACAGCAACATCTGTTCTAATCAAAGTCTTTTGGCATTATATGCGACTGTTTATCTTTCGTTGATGGGAAAAGAGGGGTTAAGAAAAGTTAATAATCTCTCATATCAAGGAGCACATTATCTTTATGACTTATTGCTTGCGACTAAGATTTTCAAAGATCCTTTCAAAAAACCATTTTTAAAAGAGTTTACCTTAGAAAGCAATATTGCAAAAGAAACTATCCAAACAGCATTGATTAGTGAAGGTATATTTGGTGGTGTCTGTTTAGATGTTTTCGGAGAAAAATATGAAAATCTCTTTAACTTCTCTGTAACTGAAAAAAGATCAAAAGCAGAGATTGATAAACTTATAAAGGTTTTGGAGGGGTTATCATGATTAATTATAACAGTATGATATTTGAACTTTCCAAAGCAGGAAGAGTAGGTTATTCACTTCCAGAAGAAAGATTTCCAGAATATCAGATAAGTCATTTAGATGAATCATTGATAAGAAAAGAAGAACCAATGTTACCTGAGGTATCAGAACTAGGGGTTTTAAGACATTTTACAAATATATCCAATAAGAATTTTGGAGTAGAAAATGGTTTTTATCCTTTGGGTTCTTGTACCATGAAGTATAACCCAAAAATCAATGAAGAGATGGCAGGAAATAAAACATTTCGGAATTTACATCCGATGCAACCAATATCGACAACTCAAGGGGCACTTGAGATTTATTATAATCTTCAAAGATATTTATCAGAGATTTCTGGTTTAGCAGAGTTTTCTTTAAATCCATATGCTGGAGCTCATGGTGAATTAGTTGGCTTGATGATCATTAAGGCTTATCATGAAGATAGAGGAGATTTCAAACGTAAAAAAATTATTATTCCAGATTCTGCACATGGAACCAATCCTGCTTCGACAACAGTTTGTGGATTAGAAACAGTAGAAATTTCATCAAATGAGTTTGGCAGAGTGGATTTAGAGAGTCTAAAAGCAGTTTTAAGCGATGAAATCGCAGGAATGATGTTGACTAATCCTAATACATTGGGAATATTTGAAAATGACATTTGTGAAATCACTAAATTAGTTCATGAAGCTGGAGGTTTGATGTATTACGATGGAGCTAATCTCAATGCTTTACTAGGAAAAGTCAGGCCTGGAGATATGGGTTTTGATGTAATGCATATCAATCTTCATAAAACCTTCTCTACTCCTCACGGTGGTGGTGGACCAGGATCTGGACCAGTAGGTGTTAGCAAAGAATTGATTAAGTATTTGCCTAATCCTCGAGTAAAAAAATTGGATGATGACTATTACATTGACAACAATGATGAAGCCATTGGACAGATTTCTGGGTATTTTGGAAACTACATGATTTCTTTGAGAGCTTATACTTACATTAGAACGCTTGGTAAAGAATTTGTAAAACATATTGGACCATTTGCGACTTTGAATGCAAATTATATATCAAATGCCTTAAAGACCGCATATGATTTACCGATAAAGGATTATTGTATGCACGAAGTAGTTTTCAATGGTTTAATCAATAAAGAAAACGATGTTAGGACTCTTGATATCGCCAAACGACTTTTAGATTTTGGAATGCATGCACCAACAATTTATTTTCCATTGCTATTCCCTCAAGCTATTATGATTGAACCTACTGAAACGGAATCGAAAGAAACAATTGATGACTTTATCAATGTGATGCATAAGATTGCAATTGAAGCAAAAGAAAATCCAGATAAGTTGAAAAACGCACCACAAAAAACCCCGATTAGAAGGACAGATGAGGTTTTTGCTGCTAAAATGATGATTTTCTCTTATAAGGATTATTTAGAATATGTGAATTCTCGAGGATAAATTATGAATATATTAAATCTGTTTGGAATTATTGATGTAGTTATTGTATTATCAGTCATTATTTTTGTAGTAATAGGCTGGAAGAAAGGCTTTTTGTTAAAGGTTGTTGAGTTAGCTTCAAGTGTTTTTGGTTTGATTGCTTCGATTCTTCTTGCTAGACCATTTTCTACTGTTTTAGATGGATGGTTTGGTGAAGCTATGACAGAAAGAATTGATGCCTATTTACTTGAACGCATTGCTTCAGGTGATACATTAGCTACTGAAGCAAACATTAGAGAAGCTTTTACAGGCATGAGTTTACCCAATTTTATAGTTGATTGGATTATTAGCCAAATAACCTCGGAACAAGCCGTTGAATCGCTTTTGAATGTAGTAACACCATTGATCAAATCTCTAGCGTTGTTATTTATTGCATTTCTTGCGCTTTTCTTTGGTTCGATGATTGTATTTTTCTTTTTAAAAATCTTAGCAAAAATGGTTACTTCTATCCCAATAATTAAACAGATTGATAAATTCTTAGGAGCATTATTTGGCTTGGTTAAGATTGCATTTATCATCTTTATATTGTTATTCCTTTTAGGCTTAGTAATCACAATTCCCGCTGTAAACAATGCTATAGGTGATTTCTTAAGTATTGATATGCAACTGCAAAGCGAGAATTTCCGACTGTCTAAATGGCTCTATGACAATAATGTACTCAAACATATTATCAATGTTTTTGTAGTAATATTTTAAAAAAATAAAAGCATTCTACCAATTAGGTAAGGATGCTTTTTTTCTGTCTTTTTTCTAAATACATTTTTTGATCAGCTCTTTTCATCATGTCACTGGGTTTAACATCTGTTGAGACGTTTTTTGCTGAATACCCATGAGAAATATGGATTTTATATTTACTGTCTAAATTATAATTGGCAATGAGCTCATTAAACTTTATTAATAAATCTTGATAAATATCCATCATTCTTTCCTGATCTATTAAACAGGTAAACTCATCGCCACCAATTCGGTAACACTTCCCTGCACTACCAAAAGATTTCATCATGATATTGTAAGCGTCTTTCAAGACGACATCACCCTCAATATGACCATGAGTATCGTTAATCCATTTCAAATCATCAACATCAAAAAGGATAAGCAAGAAATTTGTTTTTTTATTTTGAAATAGTTTTTCAATATCCTCCTCAAAGGCTGTCCGGTTAGCTGCTCCAGTCAAAATATCAGTATATGCCATTTTCCTGTATACTTCTTTTTCGTAACTTCTTTTAATGATCTTAACTAACGCAACTAGATAGTTGACTAGTGTAAATGCAATGATTAGACTTATACCAATTAAAGCGAAAATTGAGGTCAGTTGAAACGTACCGATTAGAAAGTTAACCAACTCCATCATGACAAAAAAGAACAAGAAAGAAATCAAGAATACAAATGCTTTAACTCTTTTGTTTTTATGCTTGAATAAATCCACATATAACAAGGTTAGACTAGAAAGCATTGCAATTATAATAATCAATTGACTGGCTATAACGGTATCAAAGAAACTAAAAATACCAAAGACATGAAATAAGAAGATAGTGATGAAATTCAAACCGGATAAAACGCAGAAAAAGTGATAGATTTTATAATATCGATCAATCAAATATTTTTTAACATATATTAGCAACGGGATAGGTAAAGCAGCTAGTGAGAGGTAAGCTAAACTACCTATAATAAACTCGTTGTCAGTAAAAGATTGCATCATTCGCGATTCAGCAAAAATCCAAAATGACAATAACAAACCAAAAGCAGCTAAATAAGTGTTTCTTTGGTTATGTCTTAAGAATAAAATGCTTGTAATCATCACGATTATGGATGCAGTAAAAACAAATATAGTCACTAGAAGTCTATACCCATATTGTGTGAAAATAAAATCTTTCAATTGGGTGCTATAACCATAGCTAATCGGGTTGATAACGCCTGACATAGCTTTATAGGGAGATGTCAAAGTGATTGAGATTGTTTTTCCTTCTGAATGTTCTGGGATATCTACTAAATGCCACAAACTAGCGTAAGTCTTAACCGTTGCTTGTTCAAAATCATGATGATAGATGATATTGTTATCTATCTTGATAGTAATTACTTGAAGAGAAGTCCTAATCAAGAGAGTTTGTTTGTTGTGAAAATCATCGCTAAGAGTTTTCTCGATTGTCACTGGTTCGTTCTTCTCAACACCTAAATCTTCAGGTAAACTATTTATTGCAATAGTTCTATCATTTTCAATGTATACCCATCCAGTATTTAAGTGTTGGGGAGTTTCTGGTTTTATCAAAGTGGTACTATTACTGAAAAAAACAGCAACAAAAAGAATCAAGGCAGAAAAAACGGTTAAAAAAACTAAAGGATTAATGCCTTTTTGCTTTATATTCATCTGCTTTCACCTCTTTCAAACATTGATCAATAATCTAAAATTAACTTCTTAAGTGTTTCAACAATATCTTCTTGCTTTACTTTAAATTGCTTTATGCCATCTACAAAAACTAAAACTTCATTTTTACCACCAGCAATTGCTATGTTTGCTTCTTTTGCTTCACCAGGGCCATTAACTATGCAACCCATGATAGCTACAGTAATATCTTTATCGATAAATTCTAAAAAACTCTCTATTTCATTAACAATAGGAAACATATCATATTGAATTCTACCACAGGTTGGGCAAGAGATGAGCTTTGGTTTCTTAAATAATCCGAAGTTGCTAAGAATTTCTTTGGCAACTCTAATTTCCTCAACTGGATCTGCGGTTAGTGAAACTCTTATTGTTGAACCAATGCCTTGATTTAACATTACTCCAAGACCTATGGAAGAAGAGATTGTACCGCCAAAAGTGCTACCAGCTTCAGTTATACCTAAATGAAGAGGGTAATCAAATGTATTGGCTGCTAGTTCATTAGCTTTTATTGTATCAATAACACTAGAGGATTTTAATGAGACAATAATATCATAAAAACCATATTTTTCAAGCAAACCAATATGATAGGTAGCTGACTCAACCATCGCTTCTGGAGTAGGGTGATGGTATTTCTTTAAAATATGTTTTTCAAGCGAACCGGAGTTTATTCCAATTCTAATCGGTATGCCTTTAGATTTGCATGCTTCAACTACAGCAAAAATCTTCTCTTCATCAGCAATATTGCCAGGATTAATTCTTATCTTATCTACACCTGACTCAATTGCTAACAAAGCCAATCGGTAGTCAAAATGAATGTCTGCTACTAGGGGAATGCTTATATGTTTCTTTATCTCAGAAATTGCCAATGCATCAGCTTCATCTAATACAGCTACTCTTACTATTTGGCAACCTGCTTTCTCAAGCACTTTTATTTGATTTATAGTTGCTTGAGTATTTTTAGTAGATGTGTTCGTCATTGACTGAATAATTACTTGGTTATTACTTCCTATGGTTAAGTTTTTGACTTTAACTGGCCTTGTTTTTTCTCTTGTAAACATTATAATCCCTCTAATCAAATCTTTAATTAATTATACTACAATTTTATTAAAAACGTAGATTTTGTAATAATTTTTTTTTAAAAAATATATTATTTTACTTTCTTCATTGGAATTATTTGTAAAAAACACTGTTTCATCTTTAAAATAACATGTATTACTCACAAATTGAGTTTATACTAAAATAAACAAGTGTTTATTAATAAAGAGGTGAATAAAGTGAAAAAAATGATAATTATCATGATTTTTTTCGTTTCAACAATTGTTTCAATATTCTTGATTCCTTTGGTAAAAGTTAATTATGATTTAAAACAATATTTACCAAAAGATTCTCTGATTAGTGAAAGTTTAGATGTATACAAAGATGAATTTGGGGTTCAAACAAGTGCTTATATTGCTTTTAACGAACAAGATTTATCAACTGCACTAACTGTTAAAAATGAGTTATTGCAAATTGACAATGTCGATAAAGTAGTCTTTGTGGATGACTATTTAAATGAGGTAATGTATCAAATTATAAGAAGTAACACTCCAACATTGCAACAAGAAATCTTAGATATGTCCTTGTTAGCATTAATAAATCAAGGCTATACATATCCAGAAGCATTGTTTTCTTTATCTGCTTATTTTCCTGAAGAGTATCAAGTACAAATAACTTCTCTTTACGAAAGTTTTATTAGCGAAGAAGAAGTATTATTTCAGGTTATAATAGGCTTAGACAGTGCAGACCCTATAACTGAAGAAGTTATCGAGGAGATTGAAACCTTGATGGATAACAACTCATACACTTATTATCTAAAAGGAGAAGCAATTTCAACACTTTTTACTCAACGGACTATTTCAGAAGAGACTTTGGTTATAACGATAGTTTTAATTCCAATTATTTTATTTGTTCTTTTATTGTTGTGTAAATCAGTTTTTGATATTGTCTTGTTTATGATAATTGCTTCTATAGCTATTTTGATTAACCTAGGAACTAACTTCTTTCTTCCAAACATATCATTTATAACTCAAGCAATGGCAATAGCTTTGCAACTTGCAATATCATTGGATTATATTATCTTTGTGCTTAATGCCTATCATAGCGAAAGAGAAAAGGGAGGAGATGTTGATACTTCAATTTCTTTGGCTTTAAAAAAGACAAAAAGACCTGTGATTGCCTCTGCATTAACTACAGCAGTAAGTTTTTTAGCTTTGATAATCATGAGATTTACAATTGGCTTAGATATTGGTATCGTATTTGCAAAAGGGATTTTAGTTAGTATTATTACGACTTTGATGCTGTTGCCAATTTTGATAAAAGTATTTAGCAGATTAATTGACAAAACTAAAAAACATCGAGGAATTATTAACTTCAGTTGGGTTTCTCGGCTAGTTGTTAGAACTAGAAAAGTAAGATTTATATTTTTGATTTTTATCCTTGTTGTAATCGCTCCGTTAATCGTTTTACATAGCCAACAGGATTTTAGTTATGGAGTTAATAGTTTTTCCGGTTCTAAAGGGACTGATTACTATGATGACTTAGAACATATAAATGAAACATTTGGAAGTAATAATGTTTTTGTAGTGTTGATGGAAAAGAATAGTCACATGGAAAAGCAAGTATTTCAAGATTTGGTTGCTTTAAATTTTGTAACTAAAGTTGATGCTCCAATATACTATGATGAGTTGATTGATGATGAAATAGTTAAAGCTATGATAGTTGAAAGTATGTACTCAGAGAATTATGCTTTAATTCAAGTTAGTACTAATACAGATGGTGAATCCAAAGAAGCATTTACCCATTATGAAACTATTTCCAGTCTTCTAGAAGAAAGAGATATTGATTATTATATTTTAGGTGAGACAGCTTTAACTTACAATCTAAGAGATGTCGTCAATAAAGACTTTACAATAGTTTTGATAGTTGCAATGTTAATGATACTTATTATTATATTTATCAGTTTTAAGAATTTATTGATTCCAATCATTTTGGTTATGGTGATTCAAACAGCGGTTTTTCTAGCTATGAGTATATTGAATGCATTTGATGAAAACTTAGTATTTTTAGCTTATTTGATTGTCTCTACAATTCTATTAGGTGCGACCATTGATTATGCAATACTATTCTCAAAAAGATATATGGAAGAAAGGATAAGCAATACAAAAGCAATAAGTCTAAAAAATGCATCTGCAGATAGTGCGCCTTCGATTGTGACCTCAGCTTTGTTGTTTATAATTTCAGGATTAGTTATGACCTTTATTTCTTCGATTGCATCAATTGCACAAATTGGTTTGTTAATTGCAGTTGGAGCAACTGTTTCAATGATTTTCGTTTTGCTTTTATTACCACATATAATTTACATATTTGACTTTTTAATCATAAAATCAAAAGTTGATTAACAATGGTTTTGGGTCAATTTTCAAATGGATGTCATCTGTGATATAATATTCTTGAGGTGAGGTGTTAATGAATAAGAGTAGAACAATATCACTTGAAAGAGCAAGGGAACTCAAGACGAAGATAGATGAATATTTGATTATTAAACCAACTATTCCTAAAGGCCTAGAAAAAGAAAATGAAATCAGGAAACGCAAAGCGAAAATTATCGCATACTTTAATATCTCTGAAAGAGAGTGGAATGATTGGCATTGGCAATTATCAAATAGAATTACGACTGCAAAAGTATTGAAAAACTTTATTGAATTAAGCGAAAAGGAAGTTCAAGAGATTGAGAAGGTTTCACTTGAGTATAGATGGGCTATATCTCCATATTATCTAAGTTTAATCAATCCCTTAGACTTATTCGATCCAATTAGATTGATGGCTATTCCTTCGCTTTTAGAAATTCAAGACACAATCTGTGATTTGGACCCTATGGGAGAAGAATTTACAAATCCTTGTGGAGCTATAACGCGAAGATATCCTGATAGATTGATAATTAATGTCACTAATGAATGTGCTATGTATTGTAGGCATTGTCAAAGAAGAAGAAATATCGGTAGTAAAGATCGAGCTACATCAAGGAATATCATTGCAAAATCGATTGAGTATGTTAGAAACAATCAAGAAATTAGAGATGTTTTGATTACAGGTGGCGATCCGCTGACAATGCCAAATCAAAGCTTAGAGTGGATACTAAATGAGTTGCATAAGATAGAACATGTTGATTATATTAGAATAGGTAGTAGAACACCAGTAACAATGCCGCAAAGAATAACTGATAAACTGGTTTCTATGCTTGCTAAGTATCATCCAATTTATTTAAATACTCATTTTAATCATCCGATGGAAATAACTAAAGAGAGTAAGGTTGCTTGTGAAAAACTAGCGAATGCAGGGATTCCTTTAGGAAATCAGGCAGTGCTTTTAAATGGAATAAACAATGACAAGTATATAATGCGTTGTTTAAACCAAGAGTTATTGAAAATACGTGTTAAACCATATTATCTTTTTCATGCTAAGAAAGTAAGGGGAACTTCACACTTCAACACTTCTATTAATGATGGAATAGATATTATGGAACATTTGAGAGGATACACCTCTGGGTTAGCTATTCCTACATATATTGTTAATGCTCCAAAAGGTAAAGGGAAAACGCCAATTTTACCGCAGTATATCATTTCTTACGCTAAAGATCATATTGTTATTAGAACTTGGGAAGGAGAAGTAATTGAATATCCTAATCATGATACAATTGACTTAAGAAGCATTCTTCATAAATAAAGTATCTGTAAAAATAGTTTGTTTTAACACTTGAAGAAAGGGCTTACATCATTTATAATATAATTGATGTCTAAATTTATGGAGGTGTAGTTTTGACTGATATCGATTACAAGAATTTAGGGTTCAAGGTTAGAGACACACATGCTAACTATATTTCTTACTACAAAGATGGTAAGTGGGATGAGGGCACATTAAGAGCTGAGGATACCATAACTATCTCAGCTTACTCAACAGCTTTGCATTATGGCCAACAAGCTTTTGAGGGATTGAAGGCTTATCGAAGAAAAGATGGTAAGATTCAGATATTTAGACCGAATGAAAATGCAAAAAGAATGATGACTTCTTGTGAACGGCTTTTAATGCCAAAAGTCTCGGAAGAGAAGTTTCTCGATGCGATTAAGAAAGTGACTAAAGCAAATGAAGATTTAGTCCCACCCTATGGTACGGGTGCATCTTTGTATCTAAGACCCTATATAATCGGTGTAGGTCGAAATCTAGGTGTCAGACCAGCGCCTGAATACATATTCGGGGTCCTTTGTTCACCTGTGGGTAGTTATTTTAAAGGAGGGTTATCTCCAGTAAACTTTATAGTTACTTGCAGAGATAGAGCTGCTCCTAACGGTACTGGAGATGTTAAAGTTGGCGGGAACTATGCTGCTAGTCTTTTAAGTAACCAAAGCGCAAAAGAACAAGGATATGCTGATTGCATCTATTTAGATCCACACACTCATACAAAGATAGATGAAGTTGGAGCTGCTAATTTCTTTGGCATCACATATGATAACAAATTTGTTACACCAGATTCTTCGAGTATTTTACCAAGTATTACAAAGAAATCTTTAATGTATATAGCTGAAAATTATTTGAATATGAAAGTTGAAGTAAGAGATGTTAGAATTGACAATTTAGGAGAACTTAAAGAAGCTGGAGCTTGTGGAACAGCAGCTATTATTACTCCAATTGGAAGAATAGATTACGACGACAAAGAACATGTTTTCTATAGTGAAACCGAGGTTGGACCGATTACCAAAAACCTCTTTGAAATTTTACAGAAAATCCAATATGGAGACATGGATGCTCCTATGGGTTGGGTTATGCTTATTGATTAGGAAAAGGCGAGTTTAGGCTCGCTTTTTTGCTTTTTTCTCATTTTTCAAGTTAGTTTATTTAAAGATATAAAATATAAAAAAATCTTAAAATTTCCCTTGTTTTAAAAGCGCTTTCATTGTATAATCTATATTGTGCATGGGAAATGATTTTTTTGTTTTTAATTTTTTTATGCCTTTAGTAGCATTTTTATGCTTTTTTTTACGAGATATGACAATCGATTTAATATCGAAATATATAAAAGTGAGGTAAAACAAATTGTATACAAGCGAATATCTAAATGAGTTGTTTGAAACAACCAAACAAAGGAACAGTGGTCAACCAGAATACTTACAAGCAGTGGAAGAATTTTTTGAAGCAATGAACTTCATTGTAGAAAATGACCCAAACATTCAAAAATTCGGGATTATGGAAAGAATCATTGAACCAGAAAGAATTGTGAAATTTAGAGTTACTTGGATTGATGACCAAGGTAGAGTAAATGTAAACCGCGGATACCGAGTTCAGTTCAATTCAGCGATTGGTCCATTCAAAGGCGGACTAAGATTCCATCCTTCGGTAAATGAATCAATTTTAAAATTTTTAGGTTTTGAACAGACTTTTAAAAACGCATTGACTGGTCTTCCTTTAGGAGGCGGTAAAGGTGGGTCTGACTTTAATCCTCGCGGTAGATCTGATGCTGAAATAATGAGATTCTGTCAAAACTACATGTTAGAGTTATATCGTCATTTAGGTCCGGATACTGATGTTCCGGCTGGAGATATTGGTGTTGGGTTTAGAGAGATTGGCTATATGTATGGTATGTATAGAAAAATTAAAAATGAAAATACTGGTGTTTTAACTGGAAAAGGTTTGACTTATGGAGGCTCTTTAGGAAGAGCAGAAGCAACTGGACATGGTTTGCTTTATTTTGTAAGAGAAATGTTAAGAGTATATCGTAATGATACTTTAGAAGGTAAGAAAATCATTATTTCTGGAGCTGGAAAAGTTGGAATGCATGCTGCTTTAAAAGCACAACAATTAGGAGCTAAGGTTATAGCAATGTCTGATGTAAATGGTTTTGTTTTTGATGAAAACGGCTTAGATTTAAATATTGTTAAAATGTTAACTGATAGAGCTCCTGAGTTTTCAACCGATTACTTGCAGTATAGACCATCAGCAACTTACGATTCAAATCCGACAAATATTTGGAATATTCCATGTGAAATAGCACTTCCTTGTGCAACCCAAAATGAATTACCACTTGAATCAGCTCAAGCTTTGGTTGAAAATGGTTGTTTCTTGGTAGCTGAAGGAGCAAATATGCCAACAACTATTGATGCAACAAAATATTTACAGCACGCTGACATTCTATTTGCACCAGGCAAAGCAGCTAATGCAGGTGGTGTAGCTGTTTCCGGATTAGAAATGAGCCAGAATGCAATGCATTATCCTTGGTCTTATGAAGAAGTTGATCAAAAATTACAGGTTATCATGGCAGAAATCTTTAAAAAGTCTTATACAGAAGCTAGAAAGTATACTGATCATAGAAATCTTGTGATTGGAGCAAACATCGCTGGATTTATGAGAGTTTACAAAGCGATAATGGATCAAGGTATTATTTAATGTCTATAGTTAAAAAAGCAAGAGTCTTACTGCCTGTTGAATCTATTGATAGAGAAAAATGGGCCGTGATTGCTTGTGATCAATTCACTTCTGAAAAAGATTATTGGGATAGGTTGAAAAGTTATGTTGATAATGTTCCATCAACATATCATTTAATCTTGCCTGAAGCCTATTTAGACCATGATATGGATCATAAAATTGAGAAAGTCAATAGTAACATGACTTTATATCTAAAAAACAAATTATTTGAGGAACATGAATGTATGGTTTTAGTCGAAAGACAGACACCATATGTTAAGAAGAGATTAGGTTTG
>Ga0334890_1004187_pt1 | contig 13572 bp, 11 predicted proteins | sample GraSluR1_MG_3_FD_207220 | JGI IMG/M metagenome (GOLD analysis project Ga0334890, IMG submission 207220) | Sludge microbial communities from methane-producing bioreactor in Wageningen University, Netherlands - Granular Sludge_31_08-R1 | ecosystem: Engineered > Bioreactor > Anaerobic >... | reverse complement strand
TTGGACAACCGGTTTTAATACCTGGAAGTATGGGAACAGCATCTTATGTACTAGTAGGAAAAGAAAAAGGAATGCAAGTTTCATTTGGATCAACCTGCCACGGTGCGGGAAGAGTAATGTCTAGATCTGAAGCAATAAGATCATTTACATTTGATCAAGTTAAAAAAGAAATGGAAAATAAAGGAATAAAATTATTAGCTGCAGACAAAACCGTAGCACAAGAAGAAGCATCTGGAGCATACAAAGACGTAGACGAAGTAGTTAAAAGCGTTGCATTATCCGGCATAAGTGATATTGTTGTAAAATTAAAACCAATAGGTGTTGTAAAAGGTTGAGGTGAAATAAATGGAGATATCAATAGTACAAATAATAAAAAATAGTATAAATTTATTTAAAAAATATAAAAAACAAATAATTATGCCTTTTGTAATTATTTTTTTACTTTCATTAACTCTATCTGTCATGAGTAATGATTTAAATAAAATGAATGAAGAAATAACAAATACTTCACAAACAAATCCAGATACTCTATCTGTCATGAGTAATGATTTAAATAAAATGAATGAAGAAATAACAAATACTTCACAAACAAATCCAGATTTAGCAATATCAAGGATAGGAGAAGATTTAGGATTTTCAATTTTAATTATGATCTTAAGTATTATTTTTGGATTTATAAATCAAATGCTTGAGTTCTCTGTATATACTCCAATACAAGAAACAATGAAAAAGACAAAAATAAGTAATTGGAAAACACATTTTAAAAAACAATTTATTAATACACTTAAACAACTTGTTATTTCTATAATTATATTTATAACTTTAATATTAGGAATCGTTTTAATACTCCTCGGAGCATTCCTTAATGATTTAATAACCTTTGGGATATTAGGAGGTATATGCATATTAATTTACTTAATCTTACTATTTGTAACAATGTTTTCAAGTTATTATATAGTACTTAAAAACTCAGGGATCACTAAATCAATTAACTTAAGCTATAAGACAGTAAAAAACAATTTTAAAATCTGCCTATCCTTTATACTAGTATGGGGACTAATACTACTAACCTTGAGTTTACTGTATATAATTATAATATTTTTAACAGGAGAAATTCCAACCTATTTATATTATATATCTATCTTTATATCTGCTTTATTTATTAATCCAATTCTATTAATCTCATATATTGGATTAGGGGATAAATTAGTAAAATAAGCCAAAAACAGGGCTCTCCTTTTTAAATTTTTTTATTGTAATAAACTCGGCGAGAAGATGTTTATTTGGGATAAAGAAGTAGAAGATATATTAAATAAATACACAAGTGTTAGCCAAGGTAAGGAGGATTTTGAAGAGTTAGAACTTGAAAAATTAAAATTAAGACTACTTTTAAAAACAATTGAAAGTTCAAAAACACTTATGGAAGCAGAAGAAAGAGGACAACTAGCAAAGCAAAAAGTAAATGAATTGTGTTATGCTTTTTCTTTTGCTTCATTGCTCGATAGAAAAAAGAGAATAAGAAAAAAAATTGAAAAAACTCAGGTCTTATTACAAAAACTTAATACTATTGATTCAAAAGGAGAATTTTATCAAGAATTACTTAAAAAAACTCATGAACGATTACATCAATATACACAAATTGAATCAAGACCACCAATTAAAAGACACACTATAGAACAAGTAGTATTAGAAGAGATTGAACACAAAATCTCAAAAGCAAAAAAACAGGTGTTATTAAGAGCTATAACTGCTCCACTAAAACCTGGAAAAGAAATAAGGATTTTATTAGATAAAAAAAATTTAATAATATTAAGTGAGTCAACAAAACTTCAATACGAAACAGAAAAATCAAAAAAAGAAATTGAAGAAATATTCAAAATTAAAGAATTGTTTGGAATCCCGATAACTAATTTAAATTCTCCATTAGTTATGGATGTAAAAAAACAAGGAAATAATATTGTTGTTAATATAATAGAAAAAATATTCGAAAAAAACCAAATTAAAACAAAAAACCACTCATTTATCCTCAAAGCATAAGTTTAAAAACATCTATTTACTAATAAATATATCGAGATGTGAGCTTTAAGCTTGAATCGACTAATTCAAGAGGTGAATACCATGGGATTATATACATGGATAAAAAAAAGTTTTCAAAAAGAATACAAAACAAATAGTCCAGAGTATAAAAAAAGAATTCAAGATTGGAGAAAAGAAGGTGTTATTAATTATGTTGGAAAACCAACTAATTTAGCAAGAGCAAGATCATTAGGATATAAAGCAAAAGAAGGATATTTTGTAGTTAGAGTTAAAACTAGAAAAGGAAGAAGAGCAAGAAAAGCCCCAGTTGGGGGTAGAAAACCAAGTAAAAATTATAAATATATTTCTCCTGGAAAATCCTATCAAGCAATTGCAGAAGAAAAATCAGCAAGAAAATATCCAAATAAAGAAGTTTTAAATTCCTATTGGGTTGGTGAAGATGGACAACACAAATATTTTGAGATTATCATGTATGATCCATTGTCTAATTCATTACCAAAAGAATTAATTAATAAAAAAGGTAGAGCATTTAGGGGATTAACAAGTACAGGTAAAAAACACAGAGGAATAAGACATAGAGGAAAAGGCACAGATAGGCCTGTACGATAGGATCTACTATGTATAATATAACTTTAAATAAAATAGAGAAAAAGTTTGATTATGTAGAACTTTTTCTTTATAATTCTTTTTCTATTTTTAAAACAAATAATACTAGAATCGCAGCTTCAAATTGTAAAAAAAATCAGATAATATATTTAGAAACATATGATCCTTCTATGGAGATTATTCAAAAAGCAAAGGAAAAAAAAAGTATATTTTTAATAAATCTATTAGATATTATAAATGAGGAAGGATCAAATAGAAGTAAAACTATAAATAATATAAAATTATTTTTAAGATTATGTATAAAATACAAAGTTGAATTTATAATGTGTTTTTTAGCTTCCAATGAATCAGAATTAAGAACATTAAAAGAAGGAATTGCGTTAGGTACGTTATTAGGTTTAAAACATAAACAAGCTAAAGACGCATTTATAAAAATTAAAGATTTAAAGAAATAATTTTGCTAAATCAAATTCATATAAGAGGATAATATGGGAATTAAACCAACAGTAAGAATGAAAAAAAGATATATTGCTTTTGAACTTATTGGAAAAGATGCAAATAATATAAATGAAACTGAAATCAAATATGCTTTTTATAAAATATTAAATCAATTATATGGAGAAATAGGTTTTGCTGATTTAGGTTTTAGATTAATTGAATTCAAACCAGAAACAAAAAAAGGGATAGTTCGTTTTAGAAGACAAAAATTAAATAAAGGAATTGCTTGTTTTGCTTTTATTAAAAATATTGAAAAGTATGAAACACGTTTAAAACCTTTAAGTACAAGTGGAAGTTTAAAAAAATTAAGAGAAAGAATAAATTAACAACTTTTAATTATTTTTTGTAATAATTTATTTGAACTATCTATTAATTTTGGATCAACATTCTTTATCTCCTTACTTAAATCCAATAAATATATTAACCTCTGTTTTGAAATATATCTTAAGTGTAAATACTTCATTTCTGAGATTAATCTATTTTTGTTGCTTGCTTCTTGAGATTTAATATGATAATAATGAACTATATTGAGAAATCCTTGTAATACTCTATTAAATATTGGTTCTATTTCTTTATGTTGTTTGGTTGTTAATTCTGCATCCTTAATTACTATATTAAATATTTCTAATGCATCCTCCAATACATATGAAGCCACCTTTGGTTTTTTGTAAAAAACAGAATAACTTGCTAAATCTACATTACAATTTAAAAGAAAAATTGTTCTTTCAACATATTCTGTATGTGAACAATTAGAATTTATTGTTAATAATTTTAAGGATCTTCTAGTTAATTCTATGGCTCTTTTGAACTTTTTACATTCTGCTGAATATTTTGCCATTTCAAACAGATGAGTAGATAAACTACATTTCGTCATCTCAGAATTTGAACCTGCTAATTTAGCACTAGTTAATTTTGCTCTTAAAAATATTTGTTTTATTCTATCAACTACTGGAATTGGATAGTAACTAGTAACTACTTTAATACAAGTTGCATCTATAAAATTATTTCTCATTTAATCACCACATTTGAAATTCATATATTGATTTAAGTGCTGTAGTTCGAACTTCTTTTAAATCTTCATCTGATAAAGGTATATCTTTTAAATTATTCATTAACATATTAAACTTTTTTATATTCTTACTTTTTTCTTTAAAATCTATTTTTATATAACATTGTTCAGCAAATAATAACATTTTTTTAGCTAATAATTTTCTTTCAATAGTCGTTGGATCCATTGATAATCTTTCTGCTCTTTTCAAACAAATTCTTGCTGCACTTTTATGTTTTAATAGGGCACTTTTTCTTTTTGCTACTTCGAATCTGTGTTCTGAAAATGAAATATTTCCTTGAAATAAAGAATCAATAAAAATTGTTGCCCTACCTATAAAAGGAATTTCTGATATATTCAATTTTTTTTCATGGTTTAAGTTAATCATTTAATAACCTCCTTTAAAAAAGTATAAATTATACTATAGTTTTCTGTGTTTAAAAAGGTTTTGGTGTGAAAAATTAAAATAAAAACGCCGAGGGAGGGATTTTCATACACCAAGTTTCTTTCTTGGTACAGCTTCTTTCTTTTTCCAAAGAAAGAAGGTGTTTGAACCCCCATGTCCGTGAAGACACACGATTTCTTGTTTTGTTTTCTTTTCTTTGTTTAAACTTTCTCTTCTTTTTCAAAAGAAAAGAAAGGTTATTCCAGTCGTGCGCACTACCAGATTATGCGACCTCGGCATTAATATGACGAGAATTACAAAACGAATGTTTTGTTTGACCTCGGCATCAATGTAATATATGACGAGGGATTTTCATGAAATGAAAACTGACCTCGGCATTAATGTAATATATAACGAGGGATTTTCATGAAATGAAAACTGACCTCGGCATTAATGTAATATATGACGAGGGCTGTAAAAACAAAGTTTTTACTTAACCTCGGCATTACTATCTATATATGTAAAAATTATATAAATAAGACTTTAAAAATTGAATGGTAGGAAAGAATATGAATTCAAAAAAAACCTGGTTCTTCAATCCCAAAATGTTTTTTAAGTTTAGTAATTATTCCTATCGTTTCCCTATTTAGATTTTGTGCTCTTGATGGAGTATATCCATATCTTTCTTCATAAAATGAAGGAACTCTAGAATAAAAGTTAGTTTTTGCTTTATAAATATGTTTAAAAATTTTTTTTGAATAATCTGAAAAATCAGTCATAAAAAGGAACTCTTGTTCTATATAATCATTTAATGCCCATTCTAATCCATAGCCTACTCTTCTTCTTAAAGATTTTTTACCAGTTTTAGTTGTATAAACTCCAGAAACAATATACTCCCATTTAATATCAATTTGTTTTTCATCTAAAATTGGAGCTAATGCAGTTGCTCTTAATGCTCTTTGACCACTACAAAATAAAGAACATCCATCTACTGTTCCAATTGTCATATTTATTTCTGGTTGTGTTAATATTGGACTAACAAGTAGGTCTATTTGATTTTCTGAAATATCTACTAAATCTGCATCTAAAATTAAAATTACGTCTGCGCCCATTTGATAAGATGCTTTTGCTGCGCAGTAAAACGCATATGATTTTCCATAATTTTTAGGTAAAACCATATTAATAAAACCAGGATTTTCTAAATAAACTTCTAACTCTTTTTGAGAATTATCTATTGATCCATCATTAATAGCAATTACATTATCTATTTTCCCTTTTGCAATCATATCAATTAAAGGATTAAGTACATCATGTAAATTTTGTGCCTCATTATACACAGGCACAATCGCTATTATTCGGTTAAACTTTTCTTTAGATATTCTTTGTGAATTCATATAAAAGATGTGTTTTTATGTGTTTATAAATGTTTGTATAACTAGATAAAATAAAAAAGGAATAAAATAAAAAAAGTATTAGTTTTCTTTTCTTTTTGTTAATTTTTTCTTTTCTTTTTTAAAAAGAAAAGAAAAAGTTAATCTAAAGTAATTCTTACGTATACATCATCAGGAACTTTAACACGCATAATTTGTCTTAAGGTTCTTTCATCTCCTTTTACATCTATGAGACGCTTATGAATACGCATTTCCCAATGTTCATAGGTTTCAGTTCCATCCCCACAAGGACTTTTTCTTGTTCCTACTTTCATCTTTTTAGTAGGTAATGGGATTGGTCCTTTTATTGGAACTCCTGTAATTTTAGCAATTTCAACTATTTGATTACAAACATCCATTAATTTGTCTGGATCCTTACCTATGAGTTTTATACGTGCATTTGCCATAGAATCACTTATTGTTTTTTAGGTTCTACTTCTAATACAACTCCAGCTGCAACGGTTTGTCCCATATCTCTGATAGCAAATCTACCTAATGGACCATAATCTTTGTATGTTTCAACGACAACTGGCTTTAGAGGTTTGAACTTAATTATTGCAATATCTCCTGTTTTTACAAAATCAGGATTTTGAGCTGCTGTTGCACCTGTTTTAGGATCTTTTTTCTCCAAAATTTCAATTACTTGACATGGTAATTGTGCTGTGTGGATATGGAATACAGGAGTATATCCTTTTCCAATAGCTGTTGGATGATCTAAAACAACAACTTGTGCTGTGAATGTTTCAGCTACTGTTGGTGGCCTATCTGCTGGTCCAACAACATATCCTCTTTTTATTGCATTTTTATCTACTCCTTTAAGATTAAATCCAATATTATCTCCAGGTCCTGCAGAGGATAATTCTTGATGATGCATTTCCATTTTCTTTACATCAGACTTTACTCCAGAAGGCATAATTGAAATAGCCATCCCTGGTTTTATTACTCCTGTTTCAACTCTACCTACTGGAACTGTTCCATGTCCTGTGATTGTAAATACATCTTGGATAGGTAATCTCAAATCCTTGTCAATTGGCTTTGGTGGAACTACAAAAGTATCTAATAATTTTACTAAACAATCTCCTTTATACCAAGCCATATTTTCACTTTTTGCTGCGATATTGTCTCCTTTATACCCAGAAATTGGAACAAAATTTATTTTACTAACATCATATCCAATGGATTTTAACATTTTAGACATTTCTTCTTTAATTTCATTGAATTTCCCTTCATCATAATTTACTACATCCATCTTATTAACTGCGATCATAATTTGATTTATACCTAATACTTTTGATAAGAAAGCGTGTTCTTTTGTTTGTGGCATTGGACCTTCTCTTGCTGATACAACTAAAACTGCTGCATCTGCTTGGGAAGCACCTGTAATCATGTTCTTAACAAAATCTCTATGCCCAGGGGCATCAATAATTGTAAAATAATATTTATCTGTTTTGAACTCTTTATGATTTACTTCAATTGTAACTCCTCTCTCTCTTTCTGCTTTCAATGTATCCATAGTATAAGCAAACTCAAAAGTTGCTTTACCAAATTTTTCTGCTTCTTCTTTTAATTTTTTTAATTGTTGTTCTGGTAATGCCTTAGTATCAAATAGGATTCTACCTACTGTAGTAGACTTACCATGGTCGACGTGACCAATAAAAATTAAATTCATATGTTCTTTCTCTGCCATTAATAGCACCTCCACTTTATATTTTTTGAAAAAAACTTCTAATAGTTCTGCAAATACGACAGAATTTAGTGTACTTAATTTAACTATAAGTATTTAAAAATGTTTCGTAAGGTTTTCTAACCTCTATTTCTTTTTTTGCTTTTTCATTTTAAATTTTGGGAATACTTTATTGAAAGAATCAATATCTATATATGGATACATCTTCATACTCTCTAAAACACAGTTTAATAAATAGGAATTTGAATTTAATTCTCTATTTGTTTTCAATAGTTCCGCCAATGTTTGATAACCTTTTTTCTTCCCTTTCGTAATACTTTTTGCTTTTTCATTTACTTCTTTATAACTTAAATTTGTGAAATCAAATGCTTTTCTATAAATTGTGTTATATGCACTCACAAGGGTTTGTAAAATTTCTTCCATAGATGTATCTTTGATGATACTCATTCTTTTAACTGCAAAATATTTTTTGTGTTTTATAAATAATGCAACTCCTTCATATTCTAAAGCCTCTGCTTTTGATTGAGGGGGTTTATTTTTTATCTCATAGTCTTTTAACCAGGCATAAGTTTTTGTTTTTTCTAATAACCTCCTTAATATATATGCCTCTAAAAAGGGTTTGTATTCTTTTGGGAATTTATCTAAAACCTGTTTGATGTCTTTTGGTTTTATAATATTTAACACTTCAACTAAATCCTGATTATGTTCTTTTAATAATTTATCAAGAAATAAATCTATATCTTTTAAATCACCTAACAACTCGTAAGATCTATCAGAAACCAACTTATCTATTTTTGAAAGTGCATAAACTGCTTTTTCATCATCATCTTCAAATTCAAATTTTATTAAATCAACCCATTCATACTTTTTATAATTACTAACAAATGTTATTTCTGTCATTTTTCTCACCTCTCTAAGAACATCTTGTTGAACAATAAATTGTATTTGTCCCAACATCATCTAATATTTTTTCGTTATTACAAATATTATTTCCTATATTATAAGTTGCATTAACTGAAGTATGGAAGGCATATCTTAAATTATCACAAACATTATTATCAATAAACTTATTATTGTTTGACTCTCTTCTTATTGAAACTCCGTCTCTAAAATTATTTACTATTTCTAAATTTTTAATTTCATTACTTATACTTCCATAAGTTAACCCTACTCCAATATTATTACTATTTGAATATCCTTCTGAAATAAAGTTATTTGAAGATGTTACTAATGATAATCCAGTTTGTATATTATTTGAGATATATACACCATTAATTATATTATCATTAGAGCTAGATAATAATACAGAATTTAAATTATTATTTGATGTTATATAATTAAATCTGTTATTATGTGAATTATCTAATCTTAATCCTATTTGTATATTTCCTATTGTAGTTGTATGATTAATTATAGAATGATCAACTTCTTTTAAATATATTCCTTCCCTCGTATTTCCGCCTGCTTCATTTCCATTCATAAAAATATGTTCTGAATCTAAAACATAAATTCCTTGTTCATTATTTTCAGCAACATGATTATTTTCTAATTTTAAATAATCTGAATTAAATGCATAAAGACCAATATCATAATGTTGGATATGACAATTTTTTATTGTTATATTATTTTGTTCAAAAACTTCAATTCCTATTTTATAACTTGGTAATGGGTATCCATTCAATACAGCACCATTACAATCAAAAACTAAATTATTATTTACAATTTTAAATTGATTTGTATATGTTTTTCCGCGTTCTAATTTAATATCTTCTCTTACTAACCAAACATTTTCATCTTCATAAGATAATTCTTCATAAGTACATAAATTACTGCACATATTACATGTTCCATTAAAGAAAGGTACACAAGGCATACCATTATTTAATCCTTCATCACAATCTTCTCCTGCTTCTAAAATACCATTCCCACATTTACAATCTGAAGTTTCATTAATTGTAAAATTAAATTTAGAATTTAAAGGCACATCATGTACATCGTCCCATAATTGTATTAAAAATCTATTATTCTCATCTATAAAAGGAGTTGCATAATCTGAATCAAATTCTAATCTCTTAATATCGGAGTAATGTAACTTTGTTAATATACTATTATTATAATCACAACTTATATTGTTTAAAATTAATTGTATAAACCCTCCATATCTATATATTGAAGTTCCAACATCATCACAAGTTCCTCTCCCCCCATCTTCCCAACTTATTTCATATGTTAATTCATTTAGTTTACTAATGAATGTATTTCTTCTTGAATTATGTTTTATTAAATTATCATAATAAATTAGAGTATTAGTTGGATCCATATAAATATCTAAATCACTCCCAAAAATATTCACAAATTCACAACTTGCAAAATTATGTGTGTCTCTAACACAAACTTCATATGGATATAATAAACAATCATCATTATAGAAACATTCTCCTATTGGTTCTACTGAACAGTCAAAATATGAGGCATTATATAATTCTACATCATACAAACAATTGCAGCATTCACATCCTTCAACAGTCATTTCTATTCCATTAATAATAAAATCCCTACATGATGAGATATCTTCTCCATCACAAGTTTCACCTAATATTTCTTGAATATATCCATCCCCACATGTTGCTAATTTACATTCGTTTGTACAATAATCTGTATTATCTGTATTTCCATCATCACATTCTTCCCCATATTCTAATTGTAATTGTTCGTCTCCGCACATAGTACAATCATCTCTGCAATATTCTTCACCATCGCATGCTTCACCATCTTGTATTATTCCATCTCCACAAAAAGTACAATCATCTCTGCAATATTCTTCACCATCACAAGTTTCATCTAAATTAATTATTTCTCCTGCTTCAGTATAATACATAATTCCACTTTGAATATATCCATCTCCACAATAGGGCCTTTGACAATTATCTAAACATTCATCCTCATTATATCTATTGCCATCATCACATTCTTCTCCATTTATTTCTTGTACTCTCATATCCCCACAGTATGTACAGTCTTCCCTACACCAAGAGTCACCATCACAAGATTCTCCATGTTCTCTTTGAGTTATTCCATCTCCACAATAAGTACAATCAGTTCTACAAGATTTATTTAACATAGGTTCACAAGATTCACCTTCATAAAAAATAATATATTCTGGTCCTGATGATTCTAAATTTATCCAAAATCCAAGTGTGGGTTGTATTATTCCATCACCACAATATGTACAATCATTTCTACAAGGATTATTATAAGGTCCAGTTTCAGTTCCGGGCGGGTCACAGGTTTCATCTAAATTTAAATGTAAATATTCATCCCCGCATCTTGGCAACAAACATTCATTTGTACAATCATCATAATTATTATCATTTCCATCATCGCAATCTTCCCACATATAATCAATAACTTCATCTCCACAGTATGTACAGTCTTCTCTACACCATTCTTGGCTGTCACAAGATTCCCCATGTATTTCTTGTACTCTCATATCCCCACAGTATGTACAGTCTTCCCTACACCAAGATTCACCATCACAAGATTCTCCATGTTCTCTTTGAGTTATTCCATCTCCACAATAAGTACAATCAGTTCTACAATAGTCTTCACTATCACAGGTTTCAAACCAAATTGATTGAATATAACCATCACCACAATAAGTACAATCTTCTCTGCAGTAATTATCATTTGGCATTTCTTCCCCAGGTGGATCACATGTTTCATAAGGCATAAAAATAAATGGAATTGAAATATCTCCTGTTGCTATTTTGAATAAATTTTCATTTATTATTTCATCTCCACAAATATTAAATTTACAATCATTTAAACACAAATCATTTTCATTTGCATTTCCATCATCACATTCTTCTCCTGCTGTTGTTTGTGTTGTTCCATCACCACAATAAGTACAATCTTCTCTACACACATTTTCATGTGGCCCCCAACCAAGACTTCCTGGGGGTTCACAAGATTCACCTGGATCAATATCATTATCTCCACAATAAATTATTGGCATTAAAGTACAATCTTCAAAACAACCAGAACCTCCGTCACATTCTTCCAGGAATCCGTATCCATTTGGTGATTGAACTATTCCATCACCACAATATGTTAACATACATTCATGACATAAATCTGTTGGATCAATATTTTCATCATCACATTCTTCTGAAAAATCAATATTTCCATCTCCACAATAAGTACAATCAGTTCTGCATAATGGATCTAATATATTATCACAGGTTTCTCCATAATCTAATTGAACTTCACCATCACCACAATATGTACAAGTTGTTCTACATGGATTATCCCATGGCCCCCAAACAATTACTCCTTCTAAATTTGGATCACATGTTTCAATAAATCCTAAACTATTAGGTGTTTGAACATATCCATCACCACAATAGGACAATAAACATGTATTTAAACAATTATCTGTATTATCTGTATTTGCATCATCACATTCTTCAAAATAAATATCAATTTTTCCATCTCCACAAAAAGTACAATCAGTTCTACAAGGATATAAATGGGGACTTGTTAATGAATCTGGTGGATCACAGGTTTCTAATTGTCCATCATCATTTGGAGATTGAATATATTCATCTCCACAGTATTTTGGAATAGGAATTAAATTACATTCTTCATCGCATGGAGGTCCACTTGGATTCATATAATCACATTCTTCTCCTTCATTATGAATTCCATCCCCACAACAATCAGTTATATGTTCTGAAATTTGTTCGTAAATTCCTATTAAATCAGATTCATGGGGTGCAGAATAATAATGACTTGGACTTGATGCAATCTCACTTAGATGGGGTATGCCAGAAGTTACTAAATCTATGGTGTATATGATTATTCCATCTGCTTTTGCTGCATCTGCTTCATCCCAAGCATAATAACTTGGTGCGCCATCAGATAAAATTATCATAACTTTATTCGCATCTGCTCTTGAATGACTAGATGTAAATTGTTCATGGGCTAAAGCAATTGCGTCTCTTAAATTTGTTAATCCTGATGCAGTTAAAATATTAATATGAACAATAACACTTGAGTGTTCAAAAGTTAAAACATGTCTTAAATATGCATAATCACCAAAAGTTACAAGACCTACTTTATCATTTGTTGAATTTAAAGTTGAAATAAAAAAAACTGCACTTTCTTTTGCATAATCTAATCTTGATAAGGGAGCACCAATTTCTCTCATATTCATACTATTAGATGTATCTATAACTAACATAATATCTAAAGGAACAGTTCCAGAACATTCTACTAAACAATTTTCACTGCAATCATCACCATTTATTAAATTGCCATCATCACAACTTTCACCCAAATGTATTTCTAATATTCCATTTCCACAATGTTCAGTTGTAGGTCTTTCTCTGCACTCTTCAGCACATAAAGAAGTAGGAGGAATTGAAATTGTTAATTTTTCTTTATTTGGATTTTTAACAAAAACTCCTTCATTAGTATATACTCCTACTGTTAATGCAGTTGTTGTTTCATAATTTCCTGTATCTAAATTGTAAGAATATAAATTTTTAATATTGTATTTTTCTAAAATAGATATATGTTCTTTTGTAAAACCACCATATGGCATTCCAATTAAATTCCATCCTGCATTCGTTAATTCTATCTTACCCCCGCAAACTGGATCTCCAGTTAAAAAAATTGTTTGGTCTTTTTCTGAATAAACCCAATAACCCATCAAAGGTTTAATTGTTTTAACATCTGTATATTTCCCTTCTTGAGAATAACTATAAATCTTAAGATCTGAATTAAATATAATCTCATCAACTTCTTTTCCTATAACTGGAGATGAAAATAAATTCCACCCCTTAGATAAAGTGATATTAACGCCACATATTAACTCTTCTGT
>Ga0334890_1004182_pt1 | contig 13583 bp, 11 predicted proteins | sample GraSluR1_MG_3_FD_207220 | JGI IMG/M metagenome (GOLD analysis project Ga0334890, IMG submission 207220) | Sludge microbial communities from methane-producing bioreactor in Wageningen University, Netherlands - Granular Sludge_31_08-R1 | ecosystem: Engineered > Bioreactor > Anaerobic >... | reverse complement strand
AAAGGCGACAAAAGTTCATTAATTACCCCAAAACTTGGTTGAAACAGCCAAAGCCATAACAAGCTCATCGCAACAATACTAACGACATTTGGCAAATAGAAAAGCGTTCTATATATCGACATTCCTTTAATCTTATTATTTAACAATAACGCTAAAGCTAAACCTACCATTAATCCCAAAGGTATTGCAATTGCTACATGATAAACAGTATTACCAAGACTCTTCCAAAAAATACTGTCATTTGAAAAAAGAATGACATAATTCTTAATTCCAATCCATCTAGGTGCTTGATTCATATCATAGTTTGTAAAACTGATAAAGAAAGATGCTAAAATAGGAAAAGCACCTAAAACAATCAAACCAAACAACCAGGGAAACGCAAAAAGATATCCCATAAAGTTTTCTTGTTTTTTCAATTGTTGGATTGAACTTGCTTTCATGTGATTACCTCTAATTTACCGTATTGTAGTTCTGTTGTTTCTCCAAATAATGATTTCTAGCTTGTAAAAGAGCTGCTTCAGGTGTTAATGATCTGTCAAGAGCTTGTGTATAATACGGTTGCCAGTCATTACCATGCCAACTTGGAGCATAAGGTACATAAACCTTATCAACCGCATAATTTACTTCTTCAAGCAATAATTGCATTATCGGTTTGCCTTCTACAAACTCTTCCATTGCACTTATATGTGATAAAATCCAACCATTAACCTCAGATAACTCTATTTGAACTTCTTTTGATAAAAGGTATTTATAGAACATAAATGCTCCGTTTAGTCGATCATTATCATTCTTTTTGTTATCATACATTTCGATACTAAACCCACTTCCCCAATTAACTCTAATACCATCTTCATCTGGAATCGGGATAGGTGCAACACCATAAGAGAAATCTGCACCTGCATTTATAATTGTTTGGTATAAACCATCGTTTCCAATAATCATTGCTACTTTTTCTGCAGCAAAAGGATTTAATCCCAACAACTGATTTGCTTCTCCAAAAGATGTTAATTGAGAGCGTGACAAATCATCATTAAAATCAATAATCCAATTCAAAACGTCGATATGTCCTTGAGTATTCAAAGTTGGATTCAATTCTTCATCAAAGAAATCTAAACCTTTTTGCCATAACCAACCATGATATGTAGCATCTCCGTATGAAGGATCAAAACCAAGTCTTTCAATTGTTCCATCATCAACAATATCAAACATCTTTGCAACTGTTTTAAGCTCTGACCAAGTTTCAGGAACATCTTCTTCGGTTAAACCCAGTTCTAGAAACATGTCCATATTGTAAAACAAAGCTCTTGTTGTTGCTGTAAAAGGCATAGCAAACAAATCTCCTTCAAAAGTCGCAAAATCTAATTGGGATTGTCTAAACTCATCTAATTCAATCTGCAAATAACCTGAATCATCACTTTCAATCAATTCAGAAATATTAAACAATACACCTGCTCTTGCCCTGCTTACAACATCATCTATCGTAGATAAACCGATATCTGGAGCAGTTTTAGAGGATACTGCAACATTAATCTTATCCCAGTAATCCCAAAAAGAGAATCCTTTGCCCTTAACAAAATAATCTTCCTGACTCTCATTAAACTGTGTAATAATAGCTCTCATCCCCGAATATGACTCACTACCAACCGGTGACATGTGCCAAAACTCAATCTCAATCTTACCTTCAGCTTCACCTCCATTACAACCCATCAAAACCAAACCAAAAACAAACAAAGTAAACAAAACCAAAAACTTTTTCATATACAACCTCCTTATCCTTTAATACCTGTAAAGGTAATACCTTCTATAAAACTCTTCTGAGCCAAAAAGAAAATTATCAATGTTGGCAACATAATTAAAATCGAAGCAGCCATCATCAGATCAAACCTACCTCCAAACTGAGTTTGAAACGCTCTTAAACCAATAGCTAAAGTCCAATGATCTGGATTAGATAAAAAGATCAATGGTCCAAAATAATCATTCCAAGTTGCCATAAAAGTGAATAAAGCCACTGTAATGATTGCTGGCTTTGTAAGTGGCAACATTATCTTAACAAAAATCTGAATATGAGTCGCTCCATCAATAATAGCACTTTCACTTAACTCTTTAGGAATTCCTTTATAAAACTGTCTTAACAAAAAAATATAAAATGCTGCTCCTCCCCCAAAGAAAGCTGGGACTATCAAAGGTAATCTCGTTCCTAACCAACCAATTAAAGAATACATTATATAAGTAGGAATCAATATAACCTGAATCGGAATCATCATGGTTGCTAGCATTACGATAAACCATTTATCTCTACCCTTCCACCGCAACTTAGCAAAAGCATAAGCTGCTGTGGTTGCTGAAAAAAGAGTTCCAATCATTACCAATATCACAATGATCAAACTATTCTTCAAATAAAGGAGAAAAGGTATAGACCTTACAGCTTGAATAAAGTTTGACCATTGTGGATCTTTTGGGAAAAACACTGAAGTGCCTTGCAATAATTCTTGAGGTGTTTTTAAAGCCGTAAACAACATCCATAAAAACGGAAAAACAAAACCAAAACTCGATACTATAAGCACAATGTGCAAAACTATCGCTTTGATTCGATTGCTTTGTTTACGGTTTAATAACAGTTTTTTCATAGATTGCTCCTTGTTATGTCATCAACAAATAAATAAACCTTGGATTATATATCATCCGATTAGACATATTGTGTTCAAAATTATAAGTGTTTGTGTTATAACTAACTAAAACTTTTTCGCTCATTGAAAGATGAGGATGTGCTTTGGCATTATATGTATAAGTTGTCGACTTAAACTCTTCTTGCTCAGTAGTCTTATAGATTATCTGTGGTTTAGAAAAAGGACCTGTAAGATTATCAGATAAAGCAATCGCTATATATGGAGTATTTGTATCATAAGTAAACACTGCTAAATACTTATCTTTGAACTTCCCTAAAAGTATTTTGCTGACACTCATCTCACAAGATACATGTTCAAGCAATGGTTTAACTTCCAAAATATCTTTAACAAAACCTTTTCCGTTAAAGAATTCCCAATCATCGAAGAACTCAAAATCTTTGGGTTTCACTCTAGCAAGAATCAATTCTCTCATCCCATAAGTCGTTTTATAACCATAAACATAGATATAACCATCACCATTGGTTGCTCCTGAAGAATTAGTATTCGCATAGATTGCACAACCAAATAAATATTGAGAACCTTGATAATCTAACAATAATGGAGCCATTTTTTGAGTTCTATTTCGATAATCTACTTCTTTATCTATAATCGGTACTTTAAACAAAGATACTCCTTTTACGCAAAACTGTAAACCTTCAGGTTGATTTAAATCCGAGTTAACAACCAATGGGAAGAAATAGAGATAATTATCAATTACAACCCCATCTTGGAGCCAAATCCAGGAGTGATCTCTTTCAAGAGTTAATATGCTGTTAGCTTTAACTGTAATATCACGATACAAAAAATCCTGGCAATAAAACTTGACCAAACTTAAACCGAATAATCCCTCTTTAAAGTTTTGATCATTATGATTTGACTTAAGTATAAATTTATAATAACGGAAACTATCATCTAGTTCTAATCTTTGCGAATGATTTTTCCTATCAGCTTCAACTAGACTGAAATAACCTAAATCATTCCAATCACCACAATCATTAGATCCAAAGAGAACCAAATCCTTAACGCCTCGTTTTGATAAATAATTCATTTCTTCAGAGTAATAATTAAAAACCTCGATACTAGTCACGTGCCTTGTCCGGTGCAAATCAAATATCAGTTGACAGTTTTTGGGGTTAAAGCCACTTAACCACCCTATGTTTTCCTCTAAACGGTCATACCTAATCAGATTAGCAGGAACAGAACCGCTAAAATCTAGGTCTTCATCCATCTCAAAAAATCCCTTGATATTTCCATAATCACCACGATTTACAAGAAATTCAATACTTTTTTGATTTAGATAAGCAAAACTATTGTTTGGCATTAAATGTGGCTGTAATCTTTTTTTAGTTTTTGAATCGTATGTGCCAACAAAAGTGTCTCCAAAGACAAATAATGTTTTTTTGTATTGCTCTTGATCAAAACAATCAAGCCCATCTTCAAGATTGAATGAGAAAATCCCATCTCCACCCAACCAAATATCTTCAGTCAAAAACTTACTTTCCCAATCAAAAGCCTTGGATGCAAGATATCCTTCGCCTAATATAATATCAATAGATTGTTCTTTACTTGATTCTATAACTAAAGTATCTGCATAATACACTCCAAAGAATTCTGTCTGCTCAGACTCATTGATTAGATACTTTGCTTCAATTGATAATTTTTCAATCGGATATATTCTATCAAACTCAATTGTGTTGTCTCCCTTTTTTAAAACAACTGATTTAATAATCTCACCTTTATTCATTTTCGTCTCCTTTTCCTACAAATGTAATCGAGATAAATCTTGGATAGTATATTCTTGCATCAACTAAAGCTGTCAGAATAGTTGTATTGACATTATAAGAAATAATCAGTTTCTCATCTGTACTCAAATTTGGATGCAACTTAGCATTATATGTAAATGCTCCTCTTAGATAACTTGATTCAGTGGTGGTATAAATCCTCTTGAAATCACTGAACTCTCCTATCGGTGATGATGATAGAGAATATACAATATTTCCTGAAGTAGTGTTTTCCATGGAAACCAACATATACTTACCTGCAAAAGTACCTCTTTCAATATAAGTGACACTAAGTTCAGCTGAAACACCGGTTTTAAGTTTTCTTAAGTTGGTCATATTCTTAAGCCACCCTTGATTGTTTAGAAACTCCCATTCATTAAAGTTCAAAACATCCCAAGGATTAAACCTTGCAACTACTAAATTTCTTTCACCATCATCTAGATAACCATAGACATAGATATACCCGTCAATATCTGTATTATCCATTACTCCAGCACCAAAATAAACCACACCACCGGTCTTTGGATAAGCCATAAGTGGTGTTGAATGATAAATGGCATTTGAGTAATCAAACCTTTCATCAACAATATCCATTTGAATCAAACCAACATTATAAACTCTAAAGAAATCCTGATAATCTTTAACGAGCAAAGGAAAAAGATAAATCTTTTCATCATGCACAAACCCGTCTTGCAACCATAATCTCGAACTCTTTTCATTATCAGTTAAGTCAATAATCTCATCCTGTGATTCAACAGAACCGAATAAATAATTTCCTTCCTTATCAAAAAACATCAGTTTTCCCAATCCAACATATTCATCATCGTAAGAAGAATTAATCTTAATCTTGATGTATCTAGCAAAAACATCAGAGAACAAATAGTTAAATGTGTATTTCTCTTCTAAACCTCCATTCGCCCTGTTTAAGATGAAATCATCAATTGAATAATATGAATAACTATCTATAGAGTATAACAACTCGATTTCTTTAGCCCCATAGTCAATATTTTGATTGTAATTCCAAAGATACATACTACCAATATCATAACTTTTCTTAAAATCTATAACCAGTTCAGTTTGAACCTTGTCGGATAGAAACATTATACCTTCATCAATGTTTGTTAGACTTGCATCTTTGCTAAAGGAAACTGATAACCCTTCATTATCAAGTAAATTCCTACCTCTTTTCCCAATATATTCATCCGGAAAAAGAACTGACTGAGCCAAGCCGCCAACTAATTGATAATCAAAATTAAACGCATCATAACTAAGCGGTTGTTGATTATCTAAATAACCGAAACTATTATTGATTATTGCCGAAGTCTTTCTAACATAGTTATTGGGATAAACTTCACCGATGATAGTATCCGAGAAAACAAAACCAGTTGTACTATGTGCTTGATTTATCTTGTCTCCTCCATTACTTAGGTCGAAACTAAAAATACCATCAGCACCACTCCAACCATTAAAACGCAAAAAAGCTGAACTTAACTCAGTTTCTTCTTTTATAATCATGCCTTCACCCAATAAAAAATAGATATCCTTAATCTCATATTCATCCTTTTCAGCTAAAAACGAAATCCTGACCTTTTTTGCCAAAACATTATCTAAAGATAACTTGTTATCGACTAAAGAAGATTCAGTAAGCACTCTAGCAAATCTTTGTCCATCTATGGATACATCGACATTTACTTCTTCTAAATCATTAGTTAATATGTTAACAAACTCAATCGGATAAATTGCAGAAAAAGAAAAAATCAGTTGATGAGACTTTATCATCGCTTTACCTAAAGTCAAAGTTATATCAAAATCTTTACACGGACTAATAAAATATTCAATTGGACCTTTATGTTCTGAGTAAGGAATATCTAGCGCTTCTATCGCTATTTCTTCGTTATAAATCTCAGAAAACTCATAATCACAAAGTTCATAATTTGTGGATAGATCTGTGTTATTGGTCCAACAGCCAAAAAGAAATACCATCAGTATTAAACCCACAAAATTTATTTTCCTCATAATACTCTCCTGTGTAAAGGCTTTTATCTAACTATAACACAGTTTTTTGATAAATTCAATACATTTATAATACATTTAGAATAAAGTTAAAAAAATACCGCAAACTACTTCTTGCGGTATATAATTCTTGTTCGATACTCATAAAGATTTGAATTATAAAAGTTTTTTGTATATTCAATTAATTGATTATAATCATCATAAGCATATCTATCTCTTCTAAGAATCGGTGTCATCTCATCAACACGCAAAAGACTCATTATTCTCTTAGTCTGTTTAACTGCTTTAACATTCTCTTCAAACTTGTTGAAAAAGATATTATGTCCCGCCAAAAACTCATATAAAGACCCAAACAAGACATCCTTCTTATCCGGAATCTTAATGATTGGCAAGAGGTATGTATCAGAATATAAAATTGGAACTTTAGCTCCTCTTACTCTTCTGAGATTATATAAGTCATCACCTACGTTAATACTAAAGATTTTTGCTAAATACTGATCAGCTTTAATCATTTCAAGTTCAGCTGATATCGTAGTACAGGGCAAACCCATCTCTCTCATTTCATTGGTGTTGCTTTGAATCATCGTAAAGATGCTTTGATTTGGTTTCGTTTTCAAAACAGTCGTTCCATATCCGGCTGTTCTTACTAGATAGTTTTCCTCTACTAATTGAGAGATTGACTTTCTGATTGTGACTCTGCTTATCCCATATGTTTTTGCTAACTCAGTCTCAGGTGGAATCAAGTCTCCTTCTTTCCAATAGCCATTATCTATCTTTTGTTTTAGATCATCTCTGATTTTTGAATACAAGGGTTTTTTATCTCCTAATATTAAATTCACAAAATCATCTCCTCGGTCAGTATAATACATTTTAGCACATTTATAATACATTTGTAAAGCGATTTCATTTGAATTTGACATCTAAAACAGGAAAAACTGTTTGACTTTTATTAATTAATTAGATAATGTATTATTGTAGTATAAAGGAGGATAACTAATGCAATTATTTCTAGGTATAGATGGTGGTGGGACAAAAACAAAAATTGTTATTATCAATCATAAAAGAGAAATTCTTTTTGAAAACACTGAAGGTCCATCTTCGATAGATACTGTTTGTGAATCTACAACTTACAATAATATCTTAAACGCTATAAAACCTTTTATCACTCCTTCTACAACAATCGTTTCTGTTTTCGCAGGTTTAGGCGGTATTGTTTTTGAAGAAGACTTCTTAAATGTTGAGTCGATAATCAAAAGAATGCCTTTCATAAATTCTGAAACTTTAGTTAAAGCTAGAAATGATATGGAAAATGCTCTTTACAGTGGTTTATGTTTTGATGAAGGAATGACTTTAATCTGCGGCACAGGAATGGTCGCTTTTGGTAAGAATAACCATTCACAACATAAAGCAGGCGGATGGGGTTATAAAGAAGGTGAACTTGGAAGTGCCTATCATTTAGGTGTTGAAGCTTTAAGACATCTGATTAGAACTTTTGATAATCGACGCAAAAGTGATGATTTCTCTGAAGATTTAGCTCAAGAATTAAACTTCACAAAAGCTACAGATATCATTAAGTTGATGGATGAATACCATAGTTCACGAACTAAAACAGCTGCTTTAGCACCTTATTGTACTAAACATGCCAACTTAGGGAATAAACATGCGATGAAGATCTGTGATGTAGCTACTCATGAATTATCCTTAGCTGTTGAAGCGGTTTACAAAAAACTTGGTTTTAATCAAACAAAACTAGTGGTTGTTGGTAGTCTAGGCAACTCAAAAGGCTATTTTCAAGAGAAACTTCATGAAAACATCAAAGCTATCAGCAAAAATATTGAAATTACTGGACCGATTATCGATCCTGCATTAGCTGCTGCTTACATGGCTTTAAAACTATATGAACAAAGAGGTTAAAATGAAAATATTGATTATCGGTGGCACTGGTCTTTTAGGTTTAGCTGGCACCAAAGAACTTATAAAACGAAATCATAAAGTTAAAACAATATCTCTATCTGAAATTCAAGAAAATCTTGAATTGCCTCCTGAGCTTGAAGTTGTTTTTGCTGATTATGAAACAATGAGTGATGAAGAACTAAAATCTCATTTAGAAGGACAAGATGCCTTGATTTTTGCTACAGGAGTTGATGAAAGAATCGAAGGCGAAAAACCGCTTTATGATTATTATGTCAAAAAGAATATTACCCCTTTGAAACGACTGCTAAAACTTGCTAAAGAATGCAAAGTAAAAAAAGCTATCATCCTTGGTTCATATTTTAGTTATCTAGATCGTTTATATGAAAACCTATATCTTTACGAGAATAACCCTTATATAAAATCACGAGTCGACCAAGCTAATGAAGCGTTCAGTTTTGCTGATAATGATTTTGCTGTTACCGTTCTTGAACTACCTTATGTTTTTGGCTCACAACCTGGAAGAAAACCAGTTTGGGTATTCTTAGTTGAAAAAATCCAAAAAATGAAACCTTTCACCTTTTATCCCATGGGTGGAACTGCAATGTTGACCGTTAACCAAGTTGGTCAAGTTATCGCATCAGCTACTGAAAACGCAAAAGGTGTAAAGAATATTCCGGTGGGATACTATAACATGAGTTGGCGTCAGATGATTAGAATATTTCATAAACATTTAGGGTTAAAAGATAAAAGAATTGTTTCAATTCCTAAGTGGATTTTTAAGATATTCCTATTTTTTCAAAAAAGAAAATTCAAGAAGAGTAATATTGAATCAGGTTTGTCATTCAAAAGTTTAGCTGAGATCATGACTAGAAGAGCTTATATCGATAACAAATACATCAAAACCCAGATGAATGTAAGTGAAGATGATATCGATCAAGCAATAAAGGAGTCAGTTTTAACATCACTTGAGTATTTACAAAATAGAGAAAAATTTCTAAATATGAAATAAAAAAAGGTGAATTTGATTAAATTCCCTTTTTTTTATGCTTAACTTGATTTTTTTATGTGAAAAATACTTTTCAATCTAAGTTTCCATTTTTCATATAATTCTTTTCTCTTAAGTCTCTTTTCAATTTTCACTTTCCTTCTGAAAGCTTTCTTTTCTTCTTTCATTTTTTGTTTAAGGATTCTTTTCTTTGCTAATTCATCTAAATAGTCATTGTTCAACTGAATAGATATCTGTTTTGAAACTGAATAAGCTTTTGATTTGAATGTCATTCCTGAAGCATCACTAACAAAACTACATATCTTATGAACTTTTCTTTTACCTCTATTCATATCTGAAACAATTGTTTTTAGTTGTGAAACTTCGATATCAGAAGTAATACAATCCCTAGAAGAAATAATGAGTTTAGAATCCGCTGGTAAAGAGTTATTTTTAAGATAAGTCTTATAATAATCAATACTATGATTCTTATAGATATATCCAAAAGCTATTATCCTTGAATCATTAACATTATTATTGAAGATATTTAGTTTAAAGCTTTGAAATGAATTTGTTGGTTCATAAGTATAGGTACTATATACCTTGAATTTCTTATTCGAGAAAAACTTGGAAAGATAGAAGTTAAACCTTAGAACAATTAACAGTAAGACTACTATTGAAAAGAAACCCGCAACCATAAACACTTCAATATTTTCTTTGATAAAAGTCATCTTACTTACCTTCTTTCTTCAAAAGATATTTGATAATGGCGTTAACATTTGCCATAGTACTCAAATTATAATACTTAAAATCAAATTCAGCGCCTAAATCAAGAAGATAATACAATGTTTTGATATCTTCTTTTTTTACTTCAGAAAGCAAATAATTTAAAGATCTTTTATCCAGATTCTGTTTGATTAAATCTAAAACTTCGAGATTTCTTTTCTTGATTGCAACATAACCTACTTTGTTATAATCGATTACTTCATAAACCTTATTCTCAAAACCTTTTAGACAATAGTTATAGAACTCTTTTTGATCTTTTTCAACAGTTTGAACTATAACCTCAGTTAAACTTTCATATATTCTTCTATCAACCATCATTTTAAATAGTTCAAAATCATCTTTTTCGATTACCAGATTAATAGTTCTTTGAAAGTTAAAAGCACTTTTCAAACCATCTGACATCTCTTTTGAGAAATATTTCTTAACAAATAAATCAACACCTTTATAATATTCATATAGCAGCATGCTTTTAGTGAAATCATAAAAATCATTTTCATCTGTAAAGTTTTTAATGTATTCATCCAAGACAATATCAAGTTTATAAGACCCTATACTTTCAACCCACATATCTTTTGTGATGACTCTTACTAAGCGATTTCTTTTGATTCCCATAAAAATTGTTTCTTGTTCAATTTTTAAGTCAATCATTTGACGGATCAATTTTCTTGAATCATCATTGTTGATAAGACTCCAAATCTCAATTCCATAAAAGGTTTGATTAATATCAAATCCATTGTTAATGATTGCATATCTTCTGATATATTTTATGGGATTATGAAGTTTATTGCGTAAACAATATAACAAAACCTTTAAATAGATTTCTTTAGCTCTATGATAGTAATCCTTGACAAATTCTACATCTTGATCATGCAAGTAACTAAAGACATCTAAGACATCGCCATCAATCAAGTAATCTACAAGAACTCTTCCATAAATATCTGGTTCTTGTATCTGCAAGTCTTTTGCTGAATACTTCTTTATCTCATCGAGTCCTTTAGAAGCAAACTTAACATATTCTGAGATATAATCTTGATCTTGCTTTTTTTTGCACTTCAATAAATCATCAAGTGAAATATTGAATATCTTAGCAATACTCATCAAATTTTGCATATCAAAAGATGATTTACCATTTAAATTCTGAGAAACAGCTGATTTTGATATCATCAGTTTCTGTGCTAAAGACTCTTGTGTCATGTTGTTTTCTTTTAAAAGGGTTTTAATAAACTCTCCAACTTTGATATTATCGATTACTTCAGGCATAATCATACCTCCTAAATAAAGTATATAAGAAAAATTCTTTTAATGCAAAACGTTATTACTTAACTTAAGATTAAGTGGTACTTCACTTCATGGTTATCTTGAAAATAATATAGTTAACCAGAACTTAACTTATATTAATATAATTAAAATATTAGTAATGATTAGTAATTTTTTCTGCAAAACCAATCTTATCTTTAATCAGAAGTTTAGTGCCATCATCTAAGATAACATATCCATTAAACTTACCAAAGACTTGATGTCCATTGTTTTTAATAATCAGAAGATTTGCATAATCTAACCGATCGAGTATAGGCGTCATAACTAAGTTCATCCTATCATCGTCTGCTAAAAAAATCCATGGTTTTAAATAGTCGGTCTCATCAATTTTAAATATCACATTGTTAAGTTTATGAGCAACTCCATCATAAAACAACATATTCTCGGTTGCTTTTTCGGTATTTCCAAAACCATAACCAATGTTAAATCCAAAACGTTTATTTTCTACAAGACATGATAAAGAACCCCAATACCAAGTATTCTTATATGTCCAAACACCTCTTCCCCAATCCAAAACACCAAAATCATTTAATTCATCAAAATGATATTCTTTGTTTCCAATTGAAACCTTCCCAGAGACATTCATACAATTAATTTTTTGATTATAATAGAATCTAGTCGGATTCTCTTTAAATGGTGTCGCTATCAACATCCTATCATCTTTTGGATATTTTTTAAAACTTAGCTTGGCATTGAAATCAAAATTTTCACTAAAATTCTTAATTTTAACATCAATTATTCTTTCATTATCATGATTAATAAATTTAAAATTATGAGTTTTATCACAGAAAAAAACATCTCCATGATCTGCAGAGTCGGGTAGTTTCATCTTACCAAAAGTTAAAAACTTCATCTTGGTTTTTTTAGTTTCTTTTCCAGTTAAAAAATCCAATAAACTCGCATTAATCAAACTTAAGTAACCCAAATCAGCTATTGTGAAACTAAATGCATAGTCCTTAGAAATAGCACAATAATAATCCCATTCCTTAATTCGCCATTTTGAAGCTTTAATATTCAATTTATTGTAATTAAACACTTCCTTTGTCGCATATCCTGGTTCATTCAACAATCCTAAATCATTCAATAAGTCTTGCTTTTTCTTGATTAAATGGTTCATAATAACTTCTACCTCATTTCTACTTAATCTATTAAATTTGTGAATTATATCAGTTAAGAAATACCAAATAAAAAGAACTTTACAAATGTTTTTAATATGTTATAATATTCAAGGCAAAAAGGAGGATTAAATGGAATATATAGGTTATCTCGCATCAATAATAATATTGATATCTCTATTGATGAGTTCAGTCAAGAAGTTAAGATGGATCAATCTTTTTGGTTCTTTGACCTTTGTTATTTATGGGATTTTGATAAAAGCCTACCCTGTAGCTATCTTGAATATCGGTACTGTGGGAATAAACATCTATTATTTAATAAAAATGGCTAACAAGCAAACATTTTTTAAAATTCTTGAAATCGAACAAAATTCTAAATACTTTGAATATTTTCTCCAATATTATCAATTTGATATAGAAAAATACCTTGATGTTTTAACTGTTGATATCGATAATGCTGATATAAGTTTTTACATCTTAAGAGATCTAATTCCTGCTGGTGTGTTTGTAGGTAGTAGGTATAATCAAGACACTCTAAAAATCGAGATTGATTATGTCTCACCAGCTTATCGTGATTTCTTAATCGGAAAATATGTTTACTCCCAACAAAAGCAACTGTTCTTAAGCAAAGGCTTTAGCAACTTGATTACTTTTACAAATAACCAAAACCATAAATCTTACTTAGAAAAGATGGGATTCATCAAATCAGAAAGTTTAAAACAAGATAATCTAGACTGTTATAAAATCTCCCTTTAACCACTTACTGGCTATTCAGCCAGTTTTTTTATTGGTTTGATTAGCTCTGCATCATCATTTTTAGGGCTATTAACACGAGTTGAAACTTGATATAACTCCATCTCTGAAGAATCATATGGATTAAGTATCTGCTTTAAGGCATTTGCATCTTTAATATTTGGGTCTAACCAAATCTTAGCCTTTTCTTCATCAAGAATCACTGGCATTCGATCATGTATTGAACTGATGAGTTCATTGGCTTTTGTTGTTA
>Ga0334890_1004180_pt1 | contig 13587 bp, 12 predicted proteins | sample GraSluR1_MG_3_FD_207220 | JGI IMG/M metagenome (GOLD analysis project Ga0334890, IMG submission 207220) | Sludge microbial communities from methane-producing bioreactor in Wageningen University, Netherlands - Granular Sludge_31_08-R1 | ecosystem: Engineered > Bioreactor > Anaerobic >... | reverse complement strand
CTTTTTCCTTCCACATTCTCCGCCCCGTCATTTGACAGAACGCATTTCGAGTAATAAAATTACTCGAAAGTAAACATTCAGGAGGAAAACCCGTGAAGAAGATCGTCTCCCTCGTGGGCGCGCGCCCGCAGTTCATCAAAGAAGCCGTCGTCGGCGCCGAAGCCCGCCGACGGAACGCGTGGCGGCACGTCCTCGTCCACTCGGGACAGCACTACGACGCAAACATGTCCGACGTCTTCTTCCACGAACTGGACATGAAGCAGCCCGACCACTTCCTCGGCGTCGGCTCCGGAAGCCACGCGCGACAGACCGCCGACGTCCTCGTCAAGTTCGAGGCCCTTCTCCTCGAAGAAAAGCCGGACATGGTCCTCGTCTACGGCGACACCAACACCACTGTCGCCGGGGCGCTTGCCGCGTCCAAACTCAAAATCCCCGTCGCCCACGTCGAAGCGGGCATCCGCCAGCAGCCCAAGGACATGCCCGAAGAGATCAACCGCGTCCTCGTGGACCACCTCTCCGCACAGCTCTTCTGCTGCTCAAACCTCGCCGCCCGCAACCTCGCGCGCGAAGGTATAATCAACGGCGTCTCGGTTCCCGGCGACGTCATGTACGACCTCTACCTCAAAATGCGTCACCGCTTCACTCCGGAGGAGACGCGAGCCCGCTTCGGTCTCGAAAAAGACGCCTACATTGTCGCCACCATCCACCGCGACTTCAACACCGACGACCCGCACGCCCTCGCCGCCATCCTCGACGGCCTCAATCGTGCGCACACGAAGAGCGGCCTTGAGATCCTCCTCCCGCTCCACCCGCGCACCCGCAAGCGCATCGCCGAGTTCGGCCTCGAAGACAGCCTGCACCGCCTCCGCGTCGTCGACCCCATAGGCTACCTCGACCTCATGTCGCTCACGCAGCACTGCGCGGCGGTCATCACCGACAGCGGCGGCTACCAGAAGGAAGCCTACTACACCGAAAAACGGGCCGTCGTCCTCATGCCCGACACCGGCTGGCGCGAACTCGTCGAAACGAGGTGGAACCTGCTCTGCAACACCGACGCCGAACGGATAGCGCATACAATAACCACAGCGCTCGAAGATACCCCCCGCCCCGAAGACCTCTTCGGCAACGGAAGCGCAGGGAACCATATTGTAGACCTGATCATCGGAATATCCTCATGATCAGCCTTGGCAACCGCCTAAAAAATGCATTCGCCAAAAGCCGATTCGCCAATCCCGAGTCGGCTATGCGTCATGTGTCTCTCATCGCGGGCGGAACCGTCATCGCGCAGGCCATCGGTATATTGACGATTCCCATCGTTTCTCGCATCTACTCCCCCGCCGACTACGGTATCATGGTCGTTTACGCCTCTGTGATCGCCATTCTAGGGGAACTTTCTGGCTTCCGCTACTACCTGGCCATTCCCCTCCCCAAGGAGGAACGCTACGCAAAGGCGCTCGTCGTGCTCAGCCTGGGGTTGCAGATCATTTTCGTAGCCCTGCTAACTTTGCTACTCTTCGTCGCCGGAGAATTTCTGTTGACGAAGCTTTCAATGCCCGAGTTGATCCCGTACCGAGCACTGATCCCGCTCGGCCTCCTCGCAACGGGAACTTATCTTGTGTTGACACAGTGGGCCATCCGGGAAAAGCTTTTCTCCACTATCGCTCGCACGAAGATCACACAGTCACTCAGCGGCACCGTCGCCAAGATTGGGCTCGGCCTTCTAGGCGTGCGCCCTCTGGGTCTGCTTATCGGCACCATCGTCGCCCAAGGAGGGGGCATCACCACCCTGTTGCGCTCCCTGCTGAAGAAGAAAGGCGTGCCGCGCCCGAAGAGAGCTGATATTCGACGAACAGCGCTTCGATACCGGAAGTTCCCTATCTATAATACATGGGCAGCAATGCTCAATGTATTAGGTAGCCATATTGCTCCTGTTCTCCTTTTGGTACTTTACAACCCACAAATAGCCGGCCTTTTTGCAATGGGACAACAGATCCTAAGACTTCCTGTTCATTTCGTAGGGGAAGCGATTAAGCAGGTTTTCATGCAACGAGCCAGTGTTGCCAGACACCAAGGGGGCTTAAAACAGCTTTCCTTATACACCTATTGCTTATTATTACAAATCGCATTCTTTCCCGTAATGATAATTTCTTTCTTTGCTCCTCAGTTATTTGCACTATTCTTAGGCAACCAATGGATTGAAGCAGCAAAATATGCAATGCTTCTCGGCCCATTGGTTGCTTATAATTTTGCATATTCACCTGTAAGTGTTCTTTATTCCATTTTAAATCGCCAAAACATAGGGCTGTATTTTCAAATTTTACATACTTTATTTATAATACTTGCTTTTTGGGCTGGTACACATTCAGGCGATCCATTAATTTCTGTATCTTTGTACTCAGCCATTAATACTTTGGTGTACTTTTTACGAATGCTGGAGCTTCTCTCTGCGGCTGGAAACGATTTTAGAATTTTTTTTTCCAAAACCTTGCGAATCATAGGAGAAGCGTTTTCTCTCTTGCTGTTCCCTTACCTAGTGTTTATCTTAGACTTCCACAAAGTAGTGCTAATACCAGTGCTTAGTACAGTATCTTTAATTTTTCTACTTAGGACTCGAAAGCTTTTCTCCGAGAGAAGCTATTTGGGCGTTTAAAAAACATATTTTAATTAAAAAATCAAGGAGGAATACACCATGGTGCGCTCTTTAAGAATTATTTTTAGCTTGTTAGGGTTTTTTTCCTTATCCGCCATTGCTTCATTTGCTAATCCTTTAGTCTATGGCGGCCAGTACTACCCTGAAGAGTTCGTTCTGAAGCAAATACCCGAAGTTTGGACGAAATACGGACTCGATGTCGAGCATATACTCTTCAGTTCCGGAGCAGACAGCGATCAAGCGCTTATCTCCGGGCAAATTCAGATCAACTGCGGTTCCGACAGTAGAACTGCGTCCCTATTAAGCGCCATACCCGACGAAGGCATAATCCTCGCCACCATCCAGAAGGGAGACCGTTACGCAACTGTTGTAAGCCCTTCAAGTTCTTTTTCAGACTGGAATGATCTCAAGGGACAGATGATCGCTGTTCGGCTGGGAACCGGAGCGGAACAGATTCTGAGGCGTTTTTTTGCTCAAGACCCTAATCTTGCATGGGAAGACTTCAAATGGGTGAACCTTAAAATTGAGGACATGATCCCCTCTCTCCAAGCTGGAAGAATTGCAGCTTTCACGGCTTGGGAGCCAACATGCGGTATCGCGGAGGCACAGGGGGCTGGTAAAATCTTAAAAACATACGGAGAAATATCTACCGTACCGGTTTCCCTGCATACTACACGGGCCTATGCCGAAAATAATCGGGATATCATTATTCGTTTTCTTGCGGCACACCTAGAGAAAGTTGCCTTGATCGAAAGTAACCCGGAAGAAGCCGCCAAGCTCGCAGCTGAATACTCAAATAAAACCGGATTTACGGTTCAGCCAGAGGCTTTTATTTCGATCTTTAAACGCATCAACTTTTCACTTGACGTCACCGAAAAAGACCTTGAATCGATCAAAGACACAGCCAAGATGCTTCACGATGGGGGACAGATCGCAAATTTACCAAATATAGTCTACGACCCCTCGTATTTGGAAGAGGCAAAAAAACTCTACGAGGAGAAAAAGACCAATTGACATGACGCAAGATAGAAAAACCTCCGTAAAACCGTTTTTCCTGATCAACAAAAAAATTATCTATCCGACGATCTTTATTGGACTCTTGTTGCTGTTGTGGGAACAAGCTTCGGGAATTGGTCTCCGGGCACAACTTTTCCCTGCTCCATCCACGATATTCAGACAACTCATTACGATGCTGCTCCCGAAAGAAGGGAGCAGCATCTTGCTGTGCCATCTTCTGGCTTCTCTCCGCCGTCTTACAGTTTCCCTCATTATTGGAAGCTTCTTCGGCATCATCTTTGGAATTGCATCCGGTCTGCGACCATACATTGATGCTCTAACAAAACCCTTTGTATCCTTCTTTCTCCCCATACCCGGCATCGCACTGGCCCCAATATTCATGATACTTTTTGGATTCGGCGATCCTGCCATCATAACGGCAGGATCTCTGGCCGCATTTTTCCCGGTTCTGTTCAACACCTCAAGCGGCATACGGACAGTTAATCCGACCCTGATTAATGCCGCCAGAATAATGGGGGCGACTAGGTGGCAGAAGTTGGTGCACGTCTACCTTCCGTGGTCAGCCATCCATATATTTTCGGGTTTCAAGCTGGGAATCTCTAGAAGCTGGAGGACTGTTATCGCAGTAGAACTCGTTGCAGCCGCCGATTGGGGGCTCGGCTACATGATCATGCAGGCAGTGGAGTACCTCCAGATGAAAGTGGTTTATGTGGGAATCTTCGTGATGGCGCTCCTCTATCTTTTTATTGAAAAGGCGCTGATAGGTTTCGTGGAACGCCGGACCATCTATCGCTGGGGGTACTCTCCGGAGCAAGGAGTTCGTCAATGAAGAACCAGCGCGTTACATCTTTTTTAGTCGTACTTTTGATAATAGTCCTCTGGCACTATGCTTCGATATTCAAGATCCTGCCAGATTTTTTTCCGTCTCCAACGGGAACTCTTAAAGTATTCTTACGGATGTTTTTAGACGGTACCCTCCCCAGACACCTGATAGAAAGCCTCGTTCGTCTTCTGACGGGACTTTCTATCGCATGCGTCGTAGGCTTCGCTGTAGGAGGCATACTTGCATCGAGCGCTTTCTTGAGCACGATTCTCTATCCGCTGCTTGGATTCTTTCTTTCTATCCCTACAGTTGCATGGGTTCCGCTCCTCATTGTCATCTTCGGGCTTGGAGCACGCACAGTCGTTATTGCAGTCTTTTTAGGAGGCTTCTTCGAGATAACGTACAGTACCTATCAGGGGATTCGTACAATACCGCAATCCTTGACCAACGCGGCCCGGACTATGGGAGTATCTTCTGCAAGACTCTTCTTCGACGTCCATCTGCCAGGCTCTCTCCCTTCTGTTCTCCCCTCTCTTCGACTCGCGGCCGGCTATGCCTGGAGAGCGCTCGTTGGAGCAGAAATGCTCTCTTCTATGCTCCGATGGGGAATCGGCAAGATGATCTTTGAAGCCAGATACTGGAACGACTTAGGGGTAATGTTCGCTGGACTTATCTGTATATGGTCAGTCGCATGTCTTTTCGAAAAAGCAGTCGCTCTTCTGGAAAAACGAACACTTGGGAAATGGGGAATCGCAAGATGACACACACACATGATTCCAATATCAAAATTCGCCTGCAAAGTGTTACACAAACCTATAGCGAAAACGAGTCAGAGACCAAAGCATTGGATAACGTTTCCGTGGACTTCACAACAGGAAAGTTTACATCCATAGTGGGTCCCTCTGGCTGTGGTAAATCGACGTTACTTTCTCTTGTTGCAGGGTTCCAGAAGCCGTCGAGCGGTACCATATTTCTAGACAACAAACCCTTAAAAGGGCCAGGCCCAAATCGGGGCTTTGTATTTCAAGACTACGCACTCTTTCCTTGGAAAACCGTTTTGGAAAACATCGCTTTTGGATTGCGCATCAACGGAAAACCCAGAAAAGAAGCGGATGACATTGCAAAACAATTTCTTCGGATGGTTAATCTTGAAAAATTTGCCGACACATATCCTTACGCTCTTTCCGGAGGAATGAAACAGAGAGTGTCGATAGCCCGAGCCCTTGCATACAATCCGGAAGTTTTATTGATGGACGAACCGTTCGGAGCGGTCGATGCGCAGACAAGAAAAATGCTCCAGAAAGAACTCGTCCATATACTTGATAAGTTTAATAAAACAATTCTCTTTGTCACACACAGCGTTCTCGAAGCGGTATTTCTATCGGATGTGGTTGTCGTAATGACAGCACATCCGGGAAAAATCAAAGGAGTCGTGCCAGTTAACCTTTCTCGACCAAGAAATCACTCGGAGAAAGAATATATTGAGGTCAGGAATCATATACTGACTCTCCTTGAGGAAGAAGTCGAGAAAGATTTTAAAGAACAAAACACTCTTGCCTTAACGGCACAGAACAGAGATTTAGATTAAACGAGGAGGCATCTTTATGCGGGTTTTAATTCCGGATGGATTAGGGAGAAATATCATAGCTGCAATTGACTCAATGACAAAAAACGGAATCACTGTTGACCTAGCAATGCCAACATCAAAAATAAAGAAGAAGAATAGCTATTTGCGAAAACTCTTTTTTTCCACAATGTCGCGTGGAGTTTCTAAAAGCTTTGAAATACCTTCCCCATTCGACGGAATCAGTGAGTATGTTGAGGCTATTATCAAAATAATCTCCAACGAATCCTACGACATAGTCATGCCATTTACTCACGGAGCCGTCGCCGCATGTTGTCACGCAAAAGATATAATAGAAGAATATTCCAAACTTACATTCCCTGACTTTAAAACTTTTATGCTCTTTCACGATAAATGGAAAACATACGAGCTCTGCAAAAAAACACAAGTTCCCGCTCCACGAACTTGGAAACCTAAAGATCAACACGAACTTTCTCAGTTGGCGAACGAAATATCATTCCCTGCTGTTGTAAAAATACAGATGGGGTGCGGTATTGCGCGTGGAGTCAGAGTCGCTGAGAAAAAAGATGAACTCCTGGAAAAATACACTTCTCTTGCTACACAACCCAGCTTCAGTTTCCTTGATAATTTTGAAACTCCTATTATACAAGAGTATATTGAAGGTCCTATCCACGATGTCGTCGGCCTATTCAACAATGGAGAACCCCTAGCAATAATGTCCCAAAAACGAGTATTGACATATCCTATAGATGGAGGCACAGGCTCCGTAAACGAAACCACTTACGAACCTCGGATAATCGAGTACGCATGCAGGCTTATGAAAGCCGCAGGATGGACCGGACCTGCAATGTGCGAATTCAAAAAAAGAGGTGAAAATGACTATTTTCTTCTGGAAGTCAATCCGAAATTTTGGGGAACTCTGGATCTCGCTATTTCATCCGGACTTGATGTACCTACAATGACAGCCAATCTCTTCTTTAATGGGAATGTCAAACCCATTAAAGAATATAACGTTGGACTTCTTTACCGTTGGTCCCTCTCTGACGAGATTAAAAGTTTACTACAGTACACTAGCAGAAGCAAAGCTTTCTTAGAATATATCCAACGGACTTTTCGCTGCAACAAAACAAGCGAATGTAAGTTCAGCAAACCGCTACGCTCTTTTTTTACTCTTTATAGTACTCTTCGCACATTCAGAGGCACGGATCTACGAAAACAAACATTACGCAACAAGAGAGATTAACGATGAATTCTTCTGTGCATTCTTTTCAGGCATCGCTTGAATATACACAATCATACTTCGCAAAACGATTCGGTAAAGGTCTCTTCACCCTCGCCGAACCTACCGCTCCGCGAATCCGCCTTGACGACTGCGGGAAGTCGGTCGTCCTTCCCCCCTTCCTCGGCGGGCTTGGCGTCGACTCGCTGCTCGAAGGGGGTCTTGAACTACGGATGCTCCCCGCCGACGCGTTCGTGAAAGAAACGCTCGGCGAGGTGAATATTCCCGCGCTCTGCCAGCGCGGCACCCCATCACCCTCGCGACTCGTTACAGTCGAAGAGGATACAGTCCTCCTGCACTTCGACCTTTTGGGGAGCGCATTCTACATCCTCACCCGCACGGAGGAGTTCCTCAGCCCCGTACGCGACACACACGACCGTTTCCCCGCCACGGCCTCCCACGCGCTTGCCCACGGCTATCTTCATCGCCCTGTGGTGGACGAATACGTCGAAATCCTCAGGCGCTGCATCCAGCATCTCTGGCCCGGCGTGGAACGAAAACAAGACTCATTCCGTACGATGGTGACGCACGATGTGGACGTGCCGTTTGAATACCTCTTCCGCCCAGGGTGGAAGGCCGCGCGTATCTTCGGCGGCGACATTCTCCGTCGACACAGTCCACACCTCGCATTCAACCGCGCCGCCCGCTGGTTCGACGTGAAGCACCTCGGCGGCTGGCAGCGCGACCCCCTCTACACATTCGAGACGATCATGGACATCAGCGAGTCGCACGGGCTGAAGAGCGCTTTTTACTTTCTGATCGGGCGAAACTCCCCAATGGACGGCGAGTACAACCTGACGCACCCGCGCATCGCCGCCCTGATGAGGCGCATCCACGACAGGGGGCACGAAATAGGGTATCATGGAAGCTACACCACCTACCGCGACGCCGATACGACGAGGCTCGAGGTGAGCGTGCTTAAAGAGGCGGCCTCAACGCTGGGTATTGAGCAGACAACATGGGGCGGACGGCAACACTACCTCCGATGGAACGCCCCCGTAACGTGGCGCAACTACGCGGAGGCCGGGCTGCACTACGACACCACCCTCTCCTACGCCGACCACGCAGGCTTCCGCTGCGGAACGTGCCACCCCTTCCCCGTCTTCGACGTGGAGCATAACACGGCGCTCAACCTCGTGGAGCATCCGCTGATCGTGATGGAGTGCTCCGTGCTCGACGACAGGTACATGAATCTCCCGCACGGCGAGGCGCAGGAATATATTCTGAAACTGAAACGGACCTGCCGCAAGTTCGGCGGCTGCTTCGGCCTGCTGTGGCACAATTCGCGCTTCGTTGAGCCCGCGGAGGTGGAACTGTACAAAAGCGCGCTTGAAGGGTAGTGCGTTTCTTTTTTCCGATCTGCAACATGGGTTCATAAGGAAGCTACACTGAATCAGGAGGCCGGACGCCGTGCTTTTCAACTCTTACGTGTTTCTGTTCATTTTTCTGCCCGTTACATGGATTCTCTTTCGTCTTGCATGCGCGAAGCGCGTTCTTGACGTCGCGCTTGCGATGCTTATGGTGGCGTCTCTTGTTTTCTACTCGTATTGGAACCCGCCTTTCGTTTTTTTAATTCTCTTCTCCATACTCTTCAACTATTCGTGTGGAAGACTGATAGAAAAAGCATCTGGTCGTTACCGCTCTCTCTGGCTGTACGGCGGCGTCGCGGTCAATCTGTTGCTCATCGCCTACTTCAAATACGCCAATTTCATGATGTCCAACATCTCCTGGTTCTTCGGCTGGGAATGGACTGCTCGCGATATTTTCCTGCCCTTGGGCATATCCTTCTTTACATTTCAGCAGATAGCCTACTTGATCGACTGTGCCAAGGGCCTTGCCAAAGAGCACGCGTTCACCCACTACGCACTTTTCGTGACGTTCTTTCCCCAACTTATCGCAGGCCCGATAGTCCGCTATGAAGAGATCATGCCGCAGTTCGCCCGACTGCGGACCTTCGCGATGAACTACCGTAACGTCGCCATGGGTTTGGCATTGCTCTCTCTAGGACTTTTCAAGAAAGTCGTGATTGCGGACACACTCTCTCCCTGGGTTGCCGCCGCATTCGACACGCACGATCCGCTGACCTTTTTCGAGGCGTGGGGCGGCGTCCTCTCCTACACATTCCAGATCTACTTCGATTTTTCCGGATACTCCGATATGGCGCTCGGCCTGGGCAGGCTGTTCAATATCGACCTGCCTATCAACTTCAACTCCCCCTATAAAGCGCTCTCCATCAGCGACTTTTGGCGACGGTGGCACATGACGCTTTCGTCTTTCTTACGGGACTACCTGTATATCCCCCTCGGCGGCAACAGACAGGGCAAGATACGCCGCAACGTCAACCTCATGACGACGATGTTGCTCGGCGGTCTTTGGCACGGAGCCTCCTGGAACTTCGTCGTCTGGGGAGGGCTTCACGGTGTTTTCCTCGTAATAAACCACGCGTACAGAAAACTGCTCTCCGCCTTGAATATTACCCCCCCCCGTATACTCCTACCGGTACACTGGGGCATTACCTTTATCTCCGTTGTGTGCGCATGGGTCTTTTTCAGATCGACCTCGTTCGCCAGATCATGGGAAATCCTCTACGGCATGTTCGGGGGCAATGGGGCCGTGCTGCCACCGAACTGGGTTCCTTTTTCTTGGTTGCGTGGCGTGCTGACCTCGTTCGGCGTGGAAATTGCCCAAGCGCCTACATGGTCGTTGACGGGCGGAAAAAATCAGATTCTTTTATTGGCTGCATGCACGTTGGCGGTCGTCTGTCTTCCGAACAGCTATGAATGGGCATGCAACCGTTTCAAGCGCGACCATTTCACCGCAACGTGGGCGGTGTTCATCGGAGGAGCGCTTGCAATCAGCCTTTGCTTCCTTAACCGCGTTTCCGAGTTTCTTTACTTTCAGTTCTGATGGAGGGCAGAAAATGAAAAACTTCTGGAGACGCCGAATTCTGTTGATTATGGGCACAGCTCTTTTTGTATGCGCTCTTGTGGCTATCCCGAATTATATTGTCGATCCGTTCTGGTGCTTTCAGCATGAAGTACCCTTCGGACGCTACCAGACCATGTTCGACGAGCGCCAGCAAAAGACGAACTACCTCGCCTTCCGGGATGTGGATTTCGATACAGTCATGCTGGGGAACAGTCGCGTCACCTATATGGATCCGCGCGATGTGCCTGGCAGAGCGTTCAACTACGCCACCAGCAGCATGAAACCGTACGAGTTTCTTCCGTATCTCCGGTTCGCCGCCCGCAGAAGCGCGTCGCCTTTGAATACAATAATACTGGGGATGAGTTTTGTCGATACGAACGCAAACTCCCGACTTTCGTTCGACTCGCCCGAGGAGTATATTGCTAGGGCAACCTCCTGGGGCTTCCGGTACAAATCGCTCTTAAACGTGGAGTTGCTGCGTCACTCCGTAGCCTCGATACGAAGAGAGCTTCGGGGAAACTATCACGACTCGTATGTCCGAGAAGGTCGGGAGATTGTATCGAAACAGATGAAACTCCCTGTACCGGAGGCACTCCGCCGCTCCGAGATCGAAGAAAATCTGGCAGTCTACCGGGCCCGCGCATACGGAAAGGACTACGAATATCTGGATAACCGGCAGGTGTATACGGAGTTGAAAAACGCCTTCCCGTCGTCGCGCTTCCTCGTGTTCTCGACGCCGGTATCGGCCCATCTCTTGAATCTGTTGGTGGAGCAGGGGCTCTTCGATGACTATACACGATGGGTTGCGGATTTGGTGGAGGTTTTCGGCGAAGTCTGGAACTTCATGTATTATAATGAGATCACCACGGACGATTACAATTACAAAGACGCGCATCACTATTCTCCGCAGGTCGGTGGAATAATTTTAAAGATGATGTACGCGATATCCGGCGAAAATAAGCATCATGATTTCGGGATTCGGGTCACGCGTGATAACTTGGATGAGCATTTGCAGTTTTTAAAGGGGAATTTTTTGCGATAAAAGGTGAAAACCTTATGAAAACTTCTGCTCTCGAATTCTAACTAGAAGTTTTTTCATAACAGCCTCGCAAACTTGACAGGGGCCAGTAGTATCGGCTCTTTTTCTCGCAATCTCTATTGGGCAACGAAGAGCTCTTTCAGAAACACTACATTTTGAGGAGCAACATGGAAAACTTTTCGACGACATCTATAGCAACCATACTGGGATCGGCCGTTCTAGCCGCGCTGATCGCCTTCTTCAGCAAGGGAAGAGAAGAGCGGATGACCTGCGTCGCGGAGGAGCGCAGACGCTGGCGCGACCGCCTGCGGGAGATCGCCTCGCGGACATCGGCGCTCGCCGAAAAACGAAACGGCGGCGACGGCGAGACGATGGAGTGCCTTCGCGCCCTCGCCGCCGACCTGGAGACGCGCCTGAACCCGTCGGATTCGTTCGACCGGAAGATCGTGACTGAAATGAAAAAGGTTGTGGAATGGAAGAAGTCCGGGATGGACGACAATGCGGTACGATCAGCCGAGAAGCTGAACGGCATGATCGCCTGCCTGCTGAAACACGACTGGGAGCGGGCGAAGATCGAGGCTGGCATACCGTACAAGCATGTTGTCGCTGCGTTCGCTCTGTCGGCGGTAGCGACTTGGACTCTATTCAACAGATTTTTTCCGTACGGCTTTTCCGCTCCGCTGCAACCCCTCGCGTTCGGACTGATCTATTGCCTCTGTCTTATCGGCCTGACTGCGCTCTGGGATTTTTTCAAACTGCTTGTCATGGAGGTTAGAAAAGAAGGCGACTCAAGCCATTCCCCCGCTTTCCTGACATACCGCCTTTTGCTTTGTACAACGATCATCTTTTTATTCTGCTGCGTCGCGCTGTATATAGCCTCAGCTTACTTCTTGTTCGGGCAGGGTGCAGTGTATTCCTTTCTTCTCGCTGTTCTGCTGTGCTGTTGCTTTCGCTACCACTTGCACACATTGTTCGGACCGAGACGGTCCGACATATCGCGATGCAGTCCGATGGTCACCAGCCTTCACGAGATGGCATGGAGCTTCCTCTTAACCCCGCGGCACACAGCCGAGGAAACATACAAAATTTGGAAATCCAAAAGGAAGAGTTAAAGAATGGCACAACAACCTCTCAAAAAGGCGCTTATCATCGCTTACTACTACCCCCCTACAAATAACGGGGGGACACAGCGGCCGTATTCATTTGCAAAGTATCTTCCGTTGTTCGGCTATCAGCCACTTGTTTTGACCACGAAAACAATAACGGCGCAGGAAAATGATCAGAATATTATCAGGATAAACGATCCAGCTCAAAAAATCGTTGAGAAAAGCCAAATACACTCTTTTTTCTTTCGCGCTTTCAGAAAATGCCTACGTCAAACAGGTATCATACAAGGAGCTTTTCACTGGTGGTATAAAGAAGCATCTTCTCAAATAGAGGCCATTATCCGCGAACATCGTCCGGACGTCATTTTTGCTACATTCCCCCCGCACGAAACGCTTATGCTGGGAATGATGGCGGCGAAAAAATACAACATACCCCTCGTTCTTGATTTCAGAGACGGAATGGTCTTCGAGTCTCTTGAGAAAAGGAACATTCTTTCCGCTTGGCGACAGAAACGCCTTGAAAAGGAACTTATGGATAACAGCGCGCATATTACCACCGTATCAGAACCGATTTCAACGTACTTTCGGAACAAGTACATCAAAGACTCTGTTACGACGATAACCAACGGATTTGACCCGGCCGAATGTGACGGAGTCGATACAATCTCTCTCGGCGATAAAATCAACATTGTGTATACGGGGAGACTCTCAATAAGCAGACGAGGCACCAACATTTCTTCTTTGCTCTCAGCTATTTCTTCATTACCAAAAAATAAAAAAGAAAAAATCATGCTCCACATGGTCGGAGAGTTCAGCCAAGACGAAAAAGAAGCTATGTTGTCTTCTCTAACTAACGAGATGGTGAAATTTCATGGCTTTGTTACCAGAAAAGAAGCGCTGCAGTTTCAACGCTCATCTGACTTGCTTTTGCTGGTCACTTTAACAGGGCAGGAAAGTCTCGCTACAGGCAAGATTTTTGAATATCTTGCAGCTTCTCGGCCAATCATCGCCCTCACGGAGGGCACTGCAGCGGAAGACATAATCAAAAGAACAGGATCCGGCGTTTGTGTCAATCCAAACGATACCGAGAAGATTGCATATCAACTAAAAACCATAATCGATACGTATCCGAATCTTGCTTTTTATAAACCCAACAATAG
>Ga0334890_1004178_pt1 | contig 13594 bp, 11 predicted proteins | sample GraSluR1_MG_3_FD_207220 | JGI IMG/M metagenome (GOLD analysis project Ga0334890, IMG submission 207220) | Sludge microbial communities from methane-producing bioreactor in Wageningen University, Netherlands - Granular Sludge_31_08-R1 | ecosystem: Engineered > Bioreactor > Anaerobic >... | reverse complement strand
GTCTTTGAGACCCCACAACTGTTCGGGCTATTTCGGAATGGACACGGCGACCCGGCTCTGCGGCGGTCTTTCGTATGGACCCAGACGCAATCGATCTGCCGTGTCCTTCTCCTTTCTATCATACTAGTCGCAGAGAGCGCGGAGAAAGACAAGGACTCTTCATAATTTTCCTCAATGTCTTCCTCTGTGTCTTCTGCGCCTAGGCGGTTCAAAGAATCTCGCCCCACAAGCCGGATGCCCCCAGAAGTCAGGCGGATCGTGCTTCAGTCTCCCTCAGGAGCCAGGAAACTCTCTAGATCGCGGGCGGCGCGCTCGGCAAAAGCCCGCTTGCGTTCGCTCTTGTGGCGCGGAGGCACGGCAAGCGGCGGCATGATCCCGAAGTTGGCCTTCATCGGCTGGAAATCCTGTGGATCGGCGTGGGCCACGTAATGACACAACGCGCCCAGCATCGTGGTGGGTGGCAGCGTCCAGACCGGCTGGCCCTGCACCAGGCGCGCCGCATTGATCCCGGCCAACAGCCCCGTGCCGATGCTGCCCACGTACCCCTCGACGCCCGTGATCTGCCCGGCGAAGAACAGATCGTCGCGTTGCCGGAACTGAAGCGACGGCTTCAGGTGTGCGGGCGCATTGATGAACGTGTTGCGGTGCATCATGCCATAGCGGGCGAACTCGGCGTTCTCCAGCCCTGAGATCATGCGCAGGACGCGCTGCTGCTCGCCCCAGCGAAGGTTCGTCTGGAAGCCGACCATGCTGTACAACGTGCCGGCCAGGTTGTCCTGGCGGAGCTGAACAACGGCAAAGGGACGCCGCCCGGTGCGCGGGTCGCGCAGCCCGACGGGGCGCATCGGGCCGAAGGCCAGCGATTGCGGCCCGCGCGCCGCGATCTGCTCCACCGGCAGGCACGCCTCGAAGAAGCGAGCGTCTTCGCGCTCAAAGTCGCGCAGCGTGATAGTCTCCGCTTCCAGCAGGGCCGCGACAAAGCGGTGATACTCGTCTTCAGTAAGCGGGCAGTTGATGTAGTCACCCTCGTCCGCTTCGCCCCGCCCATAGCGGCTGGCGCGGAAGGCGACCGCCATGTTGATCGTCTCAGCGTAGACCGTCGGAGCGATGGCATCGTAGAAGTAGAGGTGCTCCGTGCCCAGCAGTCGCCCCAGTTCCCCGGCGAGCGCCGGGCTGGTCAGCGGCCCGGTAGCCAGCACGCATGGCCCATCGGGAATGCTGGTCACTTCTTCGCGGATGATCGTGATCAGCGGATGCTCGTGCACCGCCCGCGTGACCTGCGCCGCGAACACCTCGCGGTCTACGGCCAGCGCCCCGCCAGCGGGGACTACGGCCCGGTCGGCGCAGGCCATCAGCAGCGACCCCAGGCGGCGCAACTCGTTCTTCAGCACGCCCGGCGCGCGGTCTGCCAGGTCTGAGCCTAGCGAATTACTGCACACCAGTTCAGCCAACCAGTGGGTTTGGTGCGCAGGTGTCGTTCGGCGCGGGCGCATCTCGTAAAGCTGCACGGGCACGCCGCGCTGCGCGATCTGCCAGGCCGCTTCTGACCCGGCCAGCCCGCCCCCAATGACGCGCACGGGTACGCGCTCGGACTTGCCCATGAGTCGCTCCTTGAAACCTCGCGGCGATTCTGGCGTGGCGTTGTCTTCTCAACCTCGGCCTGGATCGCCCCACCCCGATTGTAATGGGTTGCGCTACCATTGCCCAGGTGTGGTTTGCGCGTACACTTTGCAGAGAGTCGCCGGCTGCGCCGTGCTCTGCGAACAGAGCGTTTTCTGCGCAAAACGCCCTTGACTCGCGGCCCACAAACTGGTATCCTAGAGACAGAAATAGAACGTATGTTCTATCATTGATCGTCCTGTTTGCTGCTCAGTCTGTGCCTGTCCGCGAGGGAAAAGAGCCAGTGATCACTCGCTCGCTGTCAGTCGTCGTTGCCGCCGCCGTGCTGCTCTCCTGCGCTGCCATCGGCTTTGCCGCCACGCTGGGGACGGCTCTGCTCTGGCACGCCGCCACAGGGAACCGGGTCTACACAGTGGCCGATCCGTACCGCTACGGCTACGCCGATTCTCCGGTTGGGCCGCAGGCAGCAGCCAGTCCTCTGTCGGAGGTCTTCACCGACGAGGTGCTGTATTGGACGCCGCTTATCCAGGCATGGGCCGTCCTCTACCAGATTGATCCCAACTTGATCGCCACCCTGATCCAGATCGAAAGCTGCGGCGACCCGTCAGTGTCATCTCCAGCAGGGGCGCAAGGGCTGTTCCAGGTGATGCCGTTTCACTTCGATCCCGGCGAAGATATGCTGGACGTGGTGACGAATGCACGGCGTGGGATGAACTACCTGGCGGGCAGCCTGGAGGTTGCCGGTGGCCATGCGGGGCTGGCTCTGGCCGGCTACAACGGCGGGCACGGCATCATCGGCAGCGGGTGGGCAGCGTGGAGCGCGGAAACCCGGCGCTACTATTACTGGGGGGCGCGCATCTACGCGGAGGCAGTGTCCGGTATGGCGGCCAGCCCCACGCTGGACGAGTGGCTGGCCGCCGGTGGGAGCCATCTCTGCGCCCAGGCGCGGCTGACGCAGAGCCAACTGGAGCAGGCCAAGCGCGCCCAGGTGATAGTCATTGCGGGGAACTGAACGGCTATCACCTGGTCACCGCTGGCGCACACAGTCTACACGCGGCCAAACACCACGCAGGCGTTCTGCCCGCCCAGGCCAAAGCTGTTCGACATGGCAAACTTCAGCCTGGCATCGCGCGCTTCATTGGGCACGTAGTCGAGATCGCACTCTGGATCGGGCGTCTCCAGGTTGATCGTCGGGTGCAGTATCTGCTCGAAGAGCGACATGACGGTGGCGATTCCCTCCACAGCGCCCGCCCCGCCGAGCAGATGGCCAAGCATACTCTTGGTCGAGTTGGCCGCCAGCTTGTAGGCGTGATCTTTGAAGACCTGCTTCATGGCGCGGGTTTCAACCGCGTCGTTCGCCTGAGTGGACGACCCGTGCGTGTTCACGTAGTCAATCTTGTCGGGGTCTAGCCCGGCGTCCTGGATCGCCCAACGCATGGCATTGGCCGCGCCCAGGCCGGTCGGCTCCGGCGCTGCCACGTGGTAAGCGTCGGACGAGGACGCCATGCCCAGCACCTCGGCGTAGATGCGCGCCCCGCGCTTGATCGCCCGTTCCAGTGTCTCCAGGATCATCGCTCCCGCCCCCTCGGAGAAGACGAACCCGTTGCGGTTGAGATCGAAGGGGCGGCTCGCCTTGTCCGGGTTGTCGTTATAACCCGTCGCCAGGCCCTTCATCGAGATGAAGCCGGCGATGCCATAGTCAAGGATCATGGCCTCCACGCCGCCGGTCACCACCATGTCCGCTTTGCCGTAGCGGATCAGGTTCATCGCGTCGCCGATGCTGTGCGTGCCGGTGGCGCAAGCCGTCGAAAGGCACACCAGCGGCCCCAACGCGCCCAGCACGCGGCTGATATGGTGGGCGGGGATGTTGGGGATCGATTCGATCAACGAGAACGGGCCAGGACGCCGCCCCTTCGTGCGGAAGCCGAACGACGCCTGCTGAGCCAGATCGTGCGCACCCAGCGATGATCCGAAGTCCACCGCCACACGCTCGCAGATCGGCTCGATGTCCTCGACAGTCAGCCCGGCGTCTTTGAGAGCATCCATCGCCGCCGTGACCGCAAACTGCGCTGGCCGGCCCATGCGCCGCGCTTCCTTCGACTCGATGTACTCTGTCGGGTCAAAGTCGAGGACTTCGCCGGCAATCTGCACTTCCAGGTTCGATGGGTCGAAGCTCTGAATGCGCCTCACGCCGGATATACCGGCTTTGAGCTTCTCCCAGTACTCCGGGAACCGCCCCAGCGGGGTGACAGCCCCCATTCCAGTGATCACCACACGCGGAACACCATTGCGCATGAGTTCCATAGCACTCGTCCTTTTCCTTGCGCTTTCACTCAGCTCTGTTCATCTTGTGCGGGCGTGGCGCGCAGGCCGTCAGCGATGGCCTGTACGATCCGCCCCGATACGGCAAGTTGGGCCTGGCGAATGGCGTTCTTCACCGCAAACGCATTCGAGCGCCCATGCCCGATGATGACCACACCGTTCACGCCCAAGAGCGGTGCCCCTCCCACCTCGAAGGGGTCAATCGCCCGGTACACACGCCGGAAAGCCGGTTTGCCTAGCAGCCCGGCCAGCTTCGACCGCCAATCTGCACGCAGTTCCTGGCGGATGAGGTCGAAAACGGTAGCCCCAATCGCTTCCATAGACTTCAGCAACACGTTGCCGGAGAAGCCGTCCATGACGGCCACATCAACACTGCCCCCCAGGATTTCCTTTGGCTCGACGTTTCCTACGAAATTAACCCCACTGTGCTGCAGAAGTTCCGCCGCTTCCTGAACCAGTACCGTGCCCTTGCCCAGTTCCTCACCGTTGGAGAGCAATCCCACGCGCGGGCGGTTGTGACCAAGCGCGTGCTGCGCGTAGAGACTGCCCATCACGGCGAACTGGGCGAGCCATTCTGCCTTGCAGTCGGCGTTTGCGCCGATGTCCAGAGCCATCACCCGCTTGTTGCCAAAGGGAAGCAGCGCGCACAGCGCCGGGCGGTGCACGCCAGGAATGCGCTTGAGCGTATGCAAGATGGCGATGGCCAGCGCCGCGCCGGTGTTGCCCACCGTCACGAAGGCGTCGGCCTGGCCCTCCGCGACCAGCCGCATGCCGACGTGCATGGACGAGTCTGGCTTGGCGCGGCCCACGACGCCCGGCTTATCGGACATGGCCACAGCTTGCGGCGCGTGGACAATCTCCAACGACAACCCCTGGTGGTCGTGCTTGTCCAGTTCCGCCCGCACGCCTGGCTCGTCACCGACCAGAAGAACCTCCACTCCCAGCTCGCGAGCAGCCAGTACAGCCCCTTCCACATCAGGGGCCGGGTGACGGTCGCTTCCCATTGCATCGAGGGCAATCTTCATCGCACCAGTTCCTGTCCTGGGCCTACTCGCCACCACAGATACCCATGCTGCAACCCTCGATTGTACGCCGGTCGCGCGGTGTTGCCAACCATTGACAGAACGGAGACGGGCTGTATATAATTCCGGTTACCTGCCCTGGTGGCGGAATTGGTATACGCGGCAGGTTGAGGGCCTGTGCCCGTTCGGGCGTGGAGGTTCGAGTCCTCTCCAGGGCACCAGTTCGTGCACGTCAGGCGGTGTGCATTCACTGTTCACGAGGAGCGCGCAGACATGGCGCTCCTCATTCATTTCCCCTGCCCTCCGGCTGTGTACAAGACCTGTCAGGGAGGGGGCGCAGCAGAGCAGCGCGCGCTGTGGGTGTATTGCCATACGCCCCAAATGCGTCAACTTAAGCCTGGCTGTGCGGGCCTCACCCCCTCAATCCCCCTCTCCAGCCGAGCTAGAGAGGGGGACTTTGACCACTGGTTGGGGCGTTTTCCCCCTCCCTGGCTTGGCCGGGGAGGGGGCCAGGGGGAGGGGCATTGTGCCGCACTAGACTTCCGAAGTCTTCGGAGACTTCGGAAGTCTGATCTTCGAGCGCCTGCCCGTGTAGGGGCGTATGACCATATGCCCCTACCTCATCCTGCTTCAAACAAGTGGCTGACAGCCTTCGCACACACCCTGCACTCCCGCCGCCTTGCACCACAGTCCAGTCTGGCTATAATCCGCCTTATGAGCAGTGCGTCAGGCAGCGCGTGGAGGGAGCGACATGAACGAAATGCGCGAGCAGCTAGAGCGCGCCTACCGGTACATTAAGCACGACCGCACCGCCGAGGCGGAGCAGATACTGCGCTCGCTCCTGGACGAAGACAGCGAAAACGTCCATGCCTGGTGGCTTCTCGCCCACGCGCAGACAGACGCAGACGAGATACGCCACGCGCTGAATCGCGTCTTGGCGCTCGACCCGGACTATCCCAACGCCCACAAAGCGCGCGAACTGCTGGATGCGCTGGAGAGCCGCTTCCCCACCCCCGCCGATCTCGAGGCCCTGGCGTTCTTCGCCGATGAAAGCGCCGCCGCTTCTGAAGAGGAAGCCCTGGTGGAAGGGACGTTCACGCCCCCCGCGCCTGTCCCTGAGCCGTTCGAGGAAGAGCCGCTCTCAGAGCTGGATGAAGTGTATCTCGTTGAGGAAGAGGAAGAGGACGCTCAGGTGGCAGAACTGGCCGCCTCGGAAGACCCCTTCCGCGATCTCGAACGGGATTTGCTGACCGCAGGCGGTGAAGGGGAAGAAGAGGTCGAGGTGGACAGCGCCGATCTGTTGCTGGCGCTGGGGGACGACGACGTGGACCTCGAAGCACTGCTCCAGTTAGAGGAGAGCAGCGAGGAAGGGGGTCCCGCCCCCCAGGCACCCCGCCGGCGACGGTCTGGCCGGCGGCGGTGGGGAGTGCTGGCCTTGCTGGCCCTCATCGTCATTGCCGTCGCTGCTCTGTGGGGCCTCTTCCTGCGCGAAGAGGACAGCGCGCCGCAAGACCCTGGCCCGCTGACCGTGCTGCCCGTCGAAGATGTCGCTGTGGCCAGCCTGCTCCAGACGCTCAACACGCAACTGGAGACCGCCGGTCTCGGCCAGAACTATCGCGCCGTTGTCGCCAACAGCGGTCTGGGCAAGACGCTCTATATGGAATTCTGCATGGAACCGCGCCTCGCCCTGGCGGATGCCATCACGCGGGGAATGGAACTGGTCGCTCGCCAGGCCCCCCAGGCGGCGGGTCAAGTTGACGCAGTAGGTGTCTGGATCAACCGCTGCCAGGCCGACCCCTATGACACACTCTTTCGCGCCGAGGTTGCGCTGGAGGCGGCGCAACGTTACGTGAACGGGGAGCTAGGCACGGGGGAGATTGGCCTGGCCAGTTTCCAGGCGCTCTGGACGAAGTAGCAGGTTCCAGGCCGCCCGCATCTACTGGGGCGGCTGGACCGATTCCGGTCGTTCGCAGGGCAGCCAGACGGCAAACTGGCTGCCTTCCCCCACTTCGCTGCGGACACGGATCGTGCCGCCGTGCCCCTGTACAATGCCGTAAGTCACAGACAGCCCCAGGCCAGTGCCATCGTTCTTGGTGGAGTAGAACGGCTCGAAGATGCGGTCAACCGCCTCATCGTCTATGCCCGTGCCCGTGTCCGACACAGCCAGGACTACCCCCTGCCCTTCTGGATAGACCTCAATGGTCAGGTCGCCGCCCTCGGCCATAGACTGGACTGCGTTGAGCACCAGGTTCAAGAGCACCTGCTTCAACTGGGCAGGTGTGCCTTGCACGGGTGGCACCTCATGCAAGGACTTGGACACGCGAATGTGCATACGCTCCAATTGCTTCTGCGTGAGGAGCACCACCTCATCAACCAGCGCAGGCAGATTCACGGGGATCGTCTCCCCCGCGCTGGGGCGTGCGAAGTCCAGCAGCCGCGCTACAATCGCTTTGATGCGCTGCACTTCCTGCTCGGCGATGCGCAGGCTCTGCGGATCGACCGGCTGGTTGTTGGCAATATCCTCGATGGCCACTTCCAGGGTGTTCAATATCGGCTGCAACGGGTTGTTGACCTCGTGCGCGATTCCCGCTGCCAGACGGCCCAACGCGGCGAGTTTCTCGGATTGGATAAGCTGGGCCTGGGCCGAGCGAAGCTCACGGGTTCGTTCTTCGACCATCGCTTCCAGGTTCTGAGCGTAGGAGTGCAGCGCCGCATAAAGTTGGGCATTGCGCACGGCCAGGGCCGCCTGCTCGCCGATGGAGCGCGCCATGCGCAGCTTGCTCTCGCCGTAGAAGCCCGGCTCGCTGTGCGCCACCACCAGAATTCCCAGCAGGCGATTATGGTGGTGGAGCGGGACGGCCAACGCGGAGCCAAGCCCCTGCGCGCTCAGATAGTCGAATCCTTCGGTAAGCTCAGCCCGCAAGACCGGCTCGCCCGTGCGGTAGACATATCCCACGACCGAGTCGGGGCGTTCCAACAAGGCCCGCGCCTCGGCCTGACCGATCTCTCCGCGCACGGTGTCACGACATAAGACCGGCTGCCCGTCCTCATCAAACAGGTAAAGCTCCACATGCTGGGCGGAGAACTCCTGCGTGATAATATTGACCATGCGCCCGGTTAGCTCTGAGAGCGCCAGGCGTTGGTTGAACTCGGCCCCGACGCGCACCAACGCCTCAAGCTCGGCGTTCCGGCGCTGCAACCTGTCCTCAAGCTGGCGCGCGCGCATCTTGCTGATGGCACGGGCGACTAGCTCATGGTAATCATACGGCTTGCGGATGTAGTCATCCGCGCCCAGTTGCAAGCCGTGCGCCACGTCCGACGGCTCGCGCGCGGCAGCCGTGACGAAGATCACGGGGATGCGTGCCGTCTCTGGGTCTTCGCGCAGGCGCGCCGTCACTTCAAAACCGTTCAGGCGCGGCATCTGCACGTCCAGCAGGATCAGGTCCGGCTTCAGCGCGCGCGCTTTTTCCAGGGTAGCCACCCCGTCGCGCGCGCTCTCCACGGCGAACCCTTCCCGCTCCAGCACCCGGTGCAGCAGGAGAATGGCGTTCTGTTCATCATCAGCAACCAGGACTAGTGGCTTGTGCGTCTGCATCGGCGCCTCCGGGCTGAACATGGCGGGTTACTGGTTGTGCCGGTTGTTGGTTGTTGGTAGAGCGTGTCCGCAACAGAGCTGCTTCCACTAAGAACCAATCACCAATTATCAAGAACCAATTACCATGTTACGCGCGCTCTATCTGGTTTCTCCATAAGACATCCTCAGTACGGTAATGATAATGGCTCTGTGCCATTCGGGGTAGTCAGCGGGCATAGACTCTACCGAATTGTATGTTAGAATTCCCATGTTGCTTGGAGAAAGATCACCGCTCATGAAACATCCTGCTTCCTTCAGACGCCGGCTGGCGGACGCCCTGGCGCGTGGTGCGCTGCTCGGCGCTCTGCTGGGAATAGCTTTCTTCGCCGGGTTCGTGCTGCGCGACCGCGTGCCAGCAACCGCCCAGGAGCGCAGCGCAGCGCAGTTCGGTTTGCTCGAAGAGGTTGAACACCTGCTGGAGCAGAACTATCTGCGCGAGCTTCCGCCCCATGCGGAGATGGAGTACGCAGCCATACGCGGTTACCTGGGCGCGCTCAATGATCCCTTCACTTTTTTCATTGATCCGCCGGTCGCCCAGAACGAGTCCGAGGTGCTGGCCGGTCAATACGGGGGCATCGGCGTGCAGGTCAAGCGCGACGAGCGCGGCGACCTGGTGCTCTTCCCTTTTCGTGACGGCCCGGCGGCCCGCGCTGGCATCACCGATGGCGACCTGCTGCTGGCGGTGGACGGCGTGCCCATCCCGCCCCAAGAGCGTCTGGATGTCGTGGATCGGATGCTGCGCGGCGAAGTTGGCGAAGGGCGCGGCGTGACGGTGACCGTGCGTCAGCCCGACGCCGCGACCGCACGCGACACCTTCATCGCCTTTGAGGTGGTGATGGTGCCCTCGGTGGTCTGGCGCGTGCTGCACGAGGCCCCCAGCCTGGGCTACGTCCAGATCATCCGCTTCACGGCGCGCACGCCAGAAGAACTGCGCACCGCGCTCGCCGATCTTGAGGCGCAGGGCGTTGAAGGGCTGATCCTCGACCTGCGCGGCAACTCCGGCGGCCTGCTGCAAGAGTCGGTGGCCGTGGCGTCAGAGTTCCTCGACGGCGGCGTGGTCTTCTACGAACGGACACGTAGCGGCGAGACAGAGACACTCGCCGCGTCGGGTGGCACAGCCCTCGACCAGCCGCTCGTAGTGCTGGTGGATCACGGCACGGCCAGCGCCGCCGAACTGGTGGCCGGCGCCCTCCGCGACCGGGGACGGGGCATCCTCGTCGGCCAGAAGACGTATGGCAAGGGGTCAGTCCAGCTCATTTTCCGTCTGGGTGATGGCTCATCTATCCATATTACTTCTGCCGAGTGGTTCACCCCCGCGCGCGCAGCCCTGGACGGCCAGGGCCTTGAGCCGGACATCGCCATGATCCCGGCGGAAGACGGGCGCGACGTCGAGTTGGGCGAAGCCATACGCTATCTGACAGCATTCCGCGCCCAGGCCGTCCGCTAGACGGCGCGTTCAGCAGCAGGCGCTGACGAGCAGTGCCAAAACTGGAGGCGGTACTCCCATGATCGTCCACAAGCCAGGGGATGATTCCCCTTCTGCCCAGGCGAAGCGTCTCGCCTCGCCGCTGCGGACGCAGATGCTTTTCGCCGGGGCGCTGATCGCTGCCATCGCCTTTCTCGGCGGAGTCTGGTTCGCGGATCAGGTGGATTCCCCACACAACACGGACGAGTTTGACCTGTTCTGGCAAAGCTGGGCCATCCTCGAAGACGAGTTCTACTACGAGCTGCCCGCCGACCAGGAGTTGATCTATGGTGCTACACAAGGGCTTCTTGCCGCAGCCGGGGACCGCTACACATTCTTCGCCCCACCCCAGGCAGCGGCCTACGACCGGCAAACCCTCGCCGGAGAGTTCGGCGGCATTGGCGCGTATGTGGGCCTGGACGCGGACGGGCGGCTGGTGATCACGGCCCTGTTCTCAGGGTTCCCGGCTAAAGAAGCGGGCCTGCTGGCCCAGGACGTGATCGAGGAGATTGATGGCGTGCCCATCGCCGGCTGGACGCTGGAGGCTGCCGTCGGGCGGCTGCGCGGCGAGATCGGCAGCGAAGTGACCCTCTCTGTCTACCGTCCGGCGGATGGCTCGCGCTTCACGGTGACGATCACGCGCGCCCGCGTCGAACTGCCCACCGTCATCGCCGACACCTATGAGGGCGTCGGGTACGTGCGCCTGTTCACCTTCAACGATCGGGCCACCGAGTTGCTCGAAGGGGAGATCGAGACGCTGATCGAGGGAGGGGTAATGGGGCTGATCCTCGACCTGCGCGGCAACCCTGGGGGACTGCTCGACCAGGCGGTGAGCGTGGGCGATCTGTTCCTCGACGAAGGCGCGATCGTCACGCAGCAAGACCGGCAAGGACGCCGCACGACCTACCGCTCCCAGACCGGCCAGATCGCTGAAGGCATCCCGCTCGTCGTGCTTATAGATGGCGGGAGCGCCAGCGCGTCCGAGGTTGTGGCCGGCGCGCTGCAAGATCGGGGACGCGCTGCGCTCATCGGCCAGTCCAGCTTCGGCAAGGGATCGGTGCAGCACGTCCATGACCTGCCGGGCGGCTCGCAGGTGCATGTGACAGTAGCCCTATGGTTCACGCCCAACGAGACGCCCATCCAGGATCAGGGTCTCACCCCCGATGTGGTCGTGGAGGACACCGCCGCCGAAGACGGGCGCGATCCATTCGTTGACGCGGCCCTGGCGTATCTGGCGCAGCGCGAAGACATCGCTGAGCCAGAAGCTCAGACTCTGGAATGACAGGTGACTCACAGTGAGCGAAAATCGCAAGGTTATCTCGACCAACCGCAAGGCACGGCACGATTACGAACTGCTGGACACTTATGAGGCCGGGCTGGTTCTCACCGGCTCTGAGATCAAGTCCATTCGCGCCGGACATGTCAATCTGCGCGAGGGGTACATCCTGCCGCGCGACGGCGAGCTATGGCTGATCAACACGCACATCGCCTCCTACGATCAGGCGGGCCGCTATGGGCATGATCCGCTGCGCCCGCGCAAGCTGCTGCTGCATCGCAAGGAGATCGAGCGGATTCTCGCCCGCGTGCAGGAGAAGGGGCTGACCCTTGTCCCCACGCAGCTTTACCTGGTGCGCGGGCGGGCCAAAGTGGAGATCGCCCTGGCGCGTGGCAAGCGGCAGTACGACAAGCGCGAGGCGTTGCGCAAGCGCGACAGCCAGCGCCAGATCGAGCGGTCTCTGCGCGACCGCGATTAGCTGCCAGACCATGACTGCGCACGCAGGGCCAGAGCGCCTGCCCGCCACCATCCGCCAGATCAACGACCTGCCCCGCGCGCAGAAATGTGCCTGCTATGCGACGCTGATCCCCGCCTGGGTCTATGTGCGGCTGGGTATCGCCCCCTACGATCCCGCCGCCGGTGACCATCCCCACGTGCGTTTCCGCTGCCCCGCCGGCAGTAGCTCCGTTGAAATCTCTGTCTACAGCGCAGCCGATGCCGATGAGCCGGCCATCACCCTGCACATGGGCGACACGCCCCACGCTCAGTTGATCGTGATGATGGTCGTGGCCAACGACCCCGCTTCGCCGCGCTTCAACATTGACGTTGACGAGCAGGGCCGCGACACGCAGCTAGGCACCCGCACACGCAACATCCCCGAAGAAGTGCGCGCCATGCGCGCCGGGCTGGGGCCGGGCCAGGTACGGGCCGGGCTGCGCCTGTTCCGCGCCGCGCTGCCCACCTTCGAGGAGTTCGTCAGTCGCATGGGGCACGCCTTGTTCTTCATCGAGCCGCTCTTCTACCACAACGCGATCACCTTCGAGCGATACGGCTTTGCCTATTCGCGCGGCCAGCAGAAGATGCACACCATACACCGCGAGTTCCAGCCCGGCGGCGTGCTTCACACGCGCCTCGACGGCTCCACGCCCTTTCGCCCGCCGGACGCCTGGTGCTCGATCACCGGTCGCTCCTGGGCCATTCACGACGGCATTCTCAATGAGCCGTTTGGCGACGTGCTCATGTACAAGCGCGTTGGCATTCACGCTGGCATCGAAACCTTCCCCGGCGCTGCCTGGTTGCCTAGGCCACTCGCCTCTTCCCGCTGAGTACCGCCCGCGCCCCAGAGCGTGTTATGAACTCCACGCGCTCGGCGCAGCGGGAAGCGCGCAACGCCATGTGCGGCGCATGGAACCCACCCTGTGGCCCCTCCCCGCAAGCAGGGAGGGACAAATCGCTCCCCTTTCCCTGCTTGCGGGGAAAGGGGCTGGGGGATAGGGGTTGAAAGTGCATAACACGCTCTAGCGCAACACCCACTCAGCACACAATCTGGCGCGCGCGGCCAGGCGCTGTTATGATTCAGTGCGTCAGGCCGCCGTAGCTCAGTGGATAGAGCGCTAGTCTTCGGAACTAGGCGTCGCGGGTTCGAGTCCTGCCGGCGGTACTTGCAGCCAGCCAGCGTTGCTTTGTGCTGGCTGCGTCGTTCTGTGGGGGTTGCCTGCCCCCTGCCCTGGTGCTAGAATTTCTCCCACTGGTATGGCAATCCTATCGCATCCATAGAAGGCAGTCTCTTGATGAGTGTTCCTGGTTTGAAGCAGCGTAAGCGCGTGCTTTCTGGCGTGCAGCCGTCGGGCAGCCTGACGATTGGCAACTATGTCGGCGCGCTCAAGCAGTGGGCGCGCGAGCAGCACAACTTCGAGAGTTTCTTCTGTGTGGTAGACCTGCACGCGATCACCGCGCCCTACAATCCGGCTGAGCTGCGCGCCAAGACTCGCGAGGTCGCCGCGCTGTACTTGGCCTGCGGGATTGACCCCGCCATTTCGACGATCTTCGTCCAGTCTCACATTCCGGCGCACAGCGAGCTAACCTGGCTGCTTAACTGCATCACTCCGCTCGGCTGGCTGAACCGCATGACGCAGTTCAAAGACAAGGCCGCCCGCCAGCAAGCCGACTCGGTGGCGACCGGGTTGCTGGACTATCCCGTTCTGATGGCGGCGGACATCCTGCTCTACCAGGCCGACGCTGTGCCGGTGGGGGAT
>Ga0334890_1004174_pt1 | contig 13599 bp, 9 predicted proteins | sample GraSluR1_MG_3_FD_207220 | JGI IMG/M metagenome (GOLD analysis project Ga0334890, IMG submission 207220) | Sludge microbial communities from methane-producing bioreactor in Wageningen University, Netherlands - Granular Sludge_31_08-R1 | ecosystem: Engineered > Bioreactor > Anaerobic > Unclassified... | reverse complement strand
TGTATGATCTGTCTTCCCTGAATTCCTCGTAATAACCCTTACCTTTTGTATAATGAAGAGCCGATTGGAAAGAGAGTTCATTGCCTGCTTTATGACTGAAGATGAGATGATAATGGTTCTGCGTATAGTTATCAGTCTCATTATCGTAGTATTTAACACGGCCTTCATCATCTGTATACTCCCCTGCAGGATTATAGCGCCTGTTAATCTCCAGCATCTCCAGGGGAACTCCCCACCATCCTATGCCTGTCTTCTCCTCACCCAGTATTATATTGGCCCTGAGTCCCGAACGGGCTGTTTTATAAATTCCGCTTATAAAAGCCGACCGGTGGTCAGATCCTGTTCGTTCAATATACCCGTCGCTTTTAAGTGAGGAGTACCTCATCTGAAGTGCAAAACGGTCTGCGAGCAGGCCTGTTCCGGCAGATGCCATGGTTTTCATTGTGTTAAACGAACCCGCAGAGAGGTCTGCTTCTGCAAAGGCTTCATCTTCAATAATTTTTGTCATGATATTAACAGATGCCCCAAAAGCTGCGGCTCCGTTTGCTGATGTTCCCACACCTCTCTGCACCTGAATATTATCCACCGATGAAGAGAGATCGGGCAGATCAACCCAGAATACCTGCTGTGATTCCGGGTCGTTCAAAGGTATCCCGTCGAGCGTAACATTAATCCTGTTCCCGCCGGTACCTCTTATCCTCATTGAAGTATAACCTATTCCGGTACCTGCTTCCGAAGTCTCAACAAGTGATGGTGTGAGGCTGAGCAGAAATGGCATGTCATGCCCGCTGCTATTCTTTCGCAGATCGTCGGTTGAAACATTCGTGAACGTAACCGGCGTCCTGCTACCGGCTCTTACAGCATTGACAATAACCTCTCCTGTCATCATTGCATCAGGCTCAAGGAACGCATCGGCTTCTGTCTCACCCCTTAGTTCCACCACACTTTCCACACTCTTGTATCCGACAAAAGAAAACCGTACTTTATGTATGCCCTCTTTCAGACCTTCAATAACATATGTTCCATCTGCCCCGGTCACAGCTCCCAGAAAGGTCCCGGGTACAGAAACTGAAGCACCGGGCAGGGGATTACCTTCAGGGTCTGTCACCTTCCCTCTGATAACGGACCTCTCCTGCATGGCAAATATGCTCTGCGACATTAAAAACCAGGCAAGAATAATTAAACTGAATTCTCTTCTCATAATTCATAATTTTAAACGACCATGAAAATGAGATACTCTTAATAAGCTGATAAACGATTTCCTGCACTTCCCTACGCCGGCATTATCCGGATCAGGTTCAAGGGTTTGATCTCAGCCCGTTGTATTAAGGCACCCCATTCTTTGATGATACAAATTTATTAAATTATCCGGACAATTCACAAATTCCACATTAATTATATTGATTACCTGAAAACAGGCACAGCCTCCTGCCGGGGATTTAATCAGCGGCCAGACAGAAAAGGCAACTTGTTTTTTTTTACTATTTTTAGCAAAATTATTCCTGAAATAAGATGACCAGTCTGCTTAAGAAACTGAATTATAAGGAGCAACAAAGAATTGCCGTCATCAACGCCGGGGAGGATTTCCTTGCCGCATTATCGCTGCAACTGACAGGTGTACAGATCGACAGGGATATCGATCAGCGGTATCCCTATAACTTTATCATCGCATTTGTAAGAAAGATTACCGAAGTAAGGGAGTTAACACCGATTATCCTTCATAACCTGACGAATGACGGAATCCTCTGGATCTTCTACCCCAAAAAGAAGCCGACCAGAAAATATTCCGAACTTAACAGGGATAGAGGATGGAAACCTCTTAACGATGCAGGATTTTTTGCGGTAAGGAATGTTGCTGTTGATGATAACTGGTCTGCACTGAGATTCAGGAATATAAGGTTTATTAAGTCTACATCGGAGAGGTATAAAAAGGCGTAGAGGCGTAACGGCGTAGAGGCGTAACGGCGTAGAGGCGTAACGGCATAGGGGCGTAACGGCGTAGAGGCGTAACGGCATAGGGGCGTAACGGCGTAGAGGCGTAACGGCGTACTTTGTACTCCGACTTCGTCGGACGAAGCCGACTACGTCGGGCGAAGTCCGAAGCCTTGGCGAAGGAGTAGCGGTGCAGGCGCGGGGAAATTCTTAACTTTATCCAGAATATTGACATTTTTAATTTTACAAGGATGAAACTTTTCAGAGAGAACAAAGGCTTTTTGATCCTTTTTTCCGTAACATTGGTATTAATAGTGACCGGCTGTGCGCAAAGGGAGCCGGTTGAAGCGTGCCTCACAGGACATACCTATGGATTCTTCGGGGGATTATGGCATGGATTTATTGCTCCTTTCGATTTTATTGCCATGCTTTTCAACGATAAAATCACAATGTATGCCCAAAACAATAACGGCGGCCTTTACGCACTTGGCTTCCTTATCGGTAGCGGAGGCTGGGGATTCTTCGGTGGCCGTGGAGTGAAGCAGGTACGCCATGCCAGGGTAAATTTTCACAGAACGGGATTCGATAAAGCAGAGATAGTTGAATAGGTGCACTGACCGGAAAGCAAACCGGTAAATTTGCAGATTGAAATTTCGTCCGAACTTCTGCCGGTCCGGATTGTTAAATAATCCAAATAGCAGGTAATATGATCAGGCGTTTATATAATCCAGGACTCTTTCAAGGCAGAACTTCTTACCGGAACTATTTCGAAGGCTGGTATTTCAAACATGTTTCATCAGACCTGAAACAAGTTTATTCGTTTATACCAGGGATATCACTTTCGGATAACGATTCCCATTCCTTTATACAGATAATCAACGGTATAACAGGAGAAACAAATTATGTCGAATATCCCGTTGGTGAATTTGGATGGGATACCGGAAAACTATATATTAAGGTCGGCGGTTCAGAATTCACTGAAAGTTATCTTGACCTGAACATTGACAGTGATAAAATTGCTGTCAGGGGGAAAGTAGAATACAGTAACATGATCAGATATCCCGGGACTCTCTTTTCACCCGGGATAATGGGATGGTATTCCTTTGTTCCCTTTATGGAATGCAAACACGGGGTTATTTCTGTAAATCATGATCTTACAGGCCATTTGTCAATTAATGGGAACATGACGGATTTTTTCCGTGGCAAAGGTTATATCGAAAAAGACTGGGGCACCTCATTCCCCGAAGCATGGATATGGATTCAGAGCAATAATTTCAGCAATGCACAAACATCATTTATGCTCTCTGTGGCTAAAATCCCCTGGCTCGGGAAATTCTTTACAGGTTTAATATCCTTCCTGTATCTCAAAGGAAAATTTTACCTCTTCTCCACTTACAACAATTCGTCCATTTCGGATGTTAAATATGATGGGGACAGGCTGGAACTGACTCTTAATAATAAAAACCACAGACTTAGCCTCACAGCAACGAAGAATCTGTCGGGGGAACTCAGGGCTCCAGTTACAGGAAAAATGTCGCGGCACATTAAAGAGAGCATTGATTCAGAGGTGTTGATCAGGCTTTATGACAGGGAGAACGGCCTGATACTGGAAGATAGCGGGAAAAGAGCAGGTCTGGAGATAATTGAAAAAATATTTGATTACATATAAATACAAGACAGAATGGTCAGTCAGGTAAAAGGGATAAAAGCAATACTCCCGCCTCCGCCAACACATATGGTTGGCGATGGATTCAAAGTACACAATTTTTTCCCGCAGCTAAGTATTATCGGTGAAGACGGGATGAGCCCCTTCTTTCTCCTTGATTATAACTCGAAATGGATTATTCCCCCTTCGGAGAGGCCAAGGGGTGTGGGTGTTCATCCGCACAGAGGTATTGAGACTGTTACACTTGCTTATCACGGCAGAATTGCTCATCACGACAGTGCAGGAAACAGCGGGGTAATAGGTGAGGGCGATGTTCAGTGGATGACTGCCGGTGGAGCAGTCCTCCACAAGGAGTACCACGAGAAGGAATTCAGCAGGAAAGGAGGATTATTCCAGATGGTACAGTTGTGGATAAATCTGCCCGCAAAATTCAAGATGACACCTGCCAAATACCAGGCTATTGAGAATAAAGAGATGCAGGTCTTCCCGCTTGATGACAAAATAAGCCGCGTGGAACTTATAGCCGGGGAGTATAAAGGGCTTAAGGGTCCGGCATTTGCATTCTCTCCTGTTAACCTCTTCAACGCCAGACTCAAAAATGGCGGGAAAGCTGATTTTAATTTTGACAGGGAATACAATACAGGCATACTGGTTATTGAAGGCAAGATTAAAGTAAATGACAAACAGGTTGTTAAGGCCGATCATTTTGTTTATTTCGATCATAACGGCGAATTCTTTAAGCTGGAGGCAATGGAAGAATCGGTGGTGCTGATTATGAGCGGACAACCCCTTAATGAGCCAATATCATCCTACGGTCCCTTTGTTATGAATACCGACGAGGAGATAAAACAGGCCTACACTGACTATTACAACGGGAAATTCGGATTCCTCGAAGACTAGTGAAGACGGAAGACCCCCGCCTGACCGCTGACGCAGTCAGTCGGGCAGGGAAGACCGAAGACGGAAGACCGAAGACCCCCGCCTGACCGCTGACGCAGTCAGTCGGGCAGGGAAGACGGAAGACGGAAGACGGAAGATCGGAGCGAAGCGGAGATTCCGCGACAGCGGAACCGAAAATCGGAGCGAAGCTTGACGAACGAAGTGAGAAAATCCCGAGAATCGGGAGGAGATTCCGCACAAGCGGAACCGAAGCCAACTGCCTGCTGCCAACTGGTTAATGTCTTTTATCTTTTACCTTTTTTCTTGTTCTTCAGACCTTTCACGATAAGATATCCCACAAAAGCAGCTCCCAGCGCAATAAGTATCGGTACCAGGTAAGGGAAAATCTGGTCTCTGACCTCATAGAGAAAATAGCCCACCACAGCAAGGATAATGTTCCAGATACCTGCTCCTGCCACAGTGTAGATTATAAAGGGTTTAATGTTCATCCCAGCCAGCCCGGCCGGTATCGATATCAGCTGCCTGACGGCCGGCACGAGCCTCCCTATAAATGTTGAAGATTTGCCATTCTTAAGGAAATAATCCTCGGAATGTTGTACCTTCTCCCCTGACAGAAGAAGCATCCTGCCCAATGTTGAATTGGCGAACTTATATACAAGCGGCCGTCCGAGATATTTTGCCAGGTAATAATTGATAAGAGCTCCGATAAGAGCTCCGATCGTACCTGCCAGTACAACGCCGAAAATGTTAAGATCTCCCTGGGCCGCCTTATATGCTGCAAAGGGAATAACCGCTTCCGAAGGGAAAGGTATGAACGAACTCTCAATGGTCATAAGCAACGCTACCGTGAAGTAGTTCAGGTGCGTCATGTACCAGTCTAACAACGAATGAAACAGCTCCATATCAGATCACTTCCTGTAACTAAAAATCAAAACGCTCAAAGATATGGGTTCCGTCTCAAAATCTACTCTCCTTCCCTTTACTGCTACAGATTTTTTTGAGGGAAATATCAATTTTGGATTGGTAATGCTATTGAAATCATAGAGGTTCTTCGCTGTTAAAAGCTCAACATCAGCAGTTTTGGCAAGAGTAACCCCTTCAATTGCCAGATTAATTTTTTTCGCTGATTTTGACGAATTGACAAGTTTAATATAGAGCTTCCCCGCATTCTGATCAATTACGGCGCTCGCATAGATGCTGTCGGCACCGGAAAGCGGTATTCCTCCGCTCAGTGCCGGAACGACATGGGTTCCGCTGTAGTTGGAAAACAGTTTATGCACATAGTAGTTGGGAGTTCCGGCAACATTCAGGTTATCGAACCATATCAGGTCAGGCCTCCACTGCCACGCTTCCACATGGGCCAGAAGTGGAGCGTATGAAGCCATGTGCACAATATCGGCATTCCGTTCAAGACCTGTCATAAATGCAGCTTCAGCAAGGGCGCTGTACCATGAGTTACGCGATTCGGCTTCGTCAGCCTCCCTCCCGTGAGCCGCGTACTCACCGGCAAAAATCTTCGGACCGTTTCTGTCATAATTGTCATACCTTGTGGCATTGGCCAGGAACCACTCCGGACGCATGTAATAGTGTTCATCGACCAGGTCGGGCTGCAGTTTCCGCAGTTCCTGCCAGGCGTAGTCAAAATAATCGCCGGATGCATAAGGACCAGATCCCGAAACGATCATGATCTCAGGGTGTTTCTCCTTCAGGACTTTCTCAAAAATCCTGTATCTCTCAAAATATTGCTCCTCCCATTGCTCATTGCCTATTCCGATATATTTCAGGTTGAAAGGTTCAGGATGACCCATGGAAGCTCTTAACCTTCCCCACTCTGTTGTTACAGGACCATTTGCGAATGCTATCAGATCGAGTGCATCCTGGATATAGGGATCAAGCTCCTCAAGCGGGACAACCTCCGCGGCATTGAACTGGCACGACATGCCGCAGTTCAGGATTGGCAGCGGCTCTGCCCCGAGATCCTCTGCAAGTTGAAAATATTCAAAGAATCCAAGCCCGAAGGACTGAAAATAATCGGGTGTCTGCCTGTTCCTTATCTCGACGTTCCACCTGTTCATTATCATTCTCCTCTCCTCAACCGGACCAACTGTCGTTTTCCACTGGTAGCGGTTTGTAAGGTCGCGCCCTTCAACGATACAGCCACCGGGAAAACGCAGGAATCCCGGCTTCAGGTCCGCTATCATTTCCACAAGATCCCTTCTCAATCCTCCGGGCCTGCCCTTCCACGTATCCGAAGGGAAAAGCGATACCATATCAATATCAATCCTTCCCCTTCCCGAAAACATTAATCTCATTCTGGCCTTTGCTTCCGTTTCTGAAGCAGTCACAGTGATCTTATGTGTCCGCCATTCAGGCCCGAACCCTGTCAGGACTGCCTCTCCCAGAACTTTACCGTCAGGGTCGGTAAGCTCAAGCCTCATCGTTATATCAGCCTTGTCATGCACCCTGGCTTTAACAGAAAAGTTATAGTTCTCCCCCTTTCTGATACCCATGCCCCTGAATCCTTCATTCATAAGACCGAATGCTCCTTCGGGAGCATCAACAACAATATATATGTAGCGGGGATTGGATTCATCCGCCGGAGTGTAAAAAGTCGGGACAACCCTGCCATTGCCTTTTTCCCTTACCTGTCTCCAACCCATCAGCGGCAAAGAGAATTCAAAAGATCTGTTCTTTACCAGCTCTGCATAGACACCTCCGTCAGCGGCAAAGTTTATATCTTCAAAGAAGACTCCCCACATCGTGGGCTTAATATCAGCCACAGGTTTGCCTGCCAGTATCTTTATATCATGAACCGGCTGAGCTGAAACAGATAAGTACATGACTAGCATGACCCCGAGAGCGCAATATTTCTTACATATACTCCTCATAACCTCGATTTAATAATATTTTAACCCTGAAACTTTGTAACTCTGAAACCCTGAAACCATAACCTGGTATCTACCTTATCTCCAGCAGCACCACCGATTTTGAAGGTATTGTTACGTTAAGCACGTCACCCCTCTTTGCTGCCCCATCGAATGAGGACACTTTGATATTGGAAGGATTGTCAAAGGTATTGATGTCAGTAATTTCTGCCGAGGTAAGTATCTGACCTGTAACAGAATTCCATTTAATCTTATTCAATGTCCCTGATATGGAAACAGGGTTATTTGGATCAATATTGACGAGTGTTATATGGACCACACCCAATGAGTCTTTTGAGGCTGATACGTTAAGTGCCGGGAGGCTCTGGTCACCCATCACATAATCAGGACTGCTGAATTCAACGGGCAGCATCATGGCATCATGATGAACTTTATACATGTCAAACACGTGATAAGTGGGCGTAAGAATCATTTTCGGCCCCTCTGTAAGAATCAGTGCCTGCAGCACATTTACTGTCTGTGCAAGCTGAGCCATTCTTACCCTGTCGCAATGGTTATTGAATATATTAAGGGTTGATGCTGCAATTATTGCATCCCTCAGACTGTTCTGCTGGTAAAGGAACCTTGGATTGGTGCCGGGTTCGGGATCGGTCCATATACCCCATTCACCAACCACAAGAGCCACTCTCTTAAGTGAATCATATTTTGTCATAACTGCATCGTGGCCTTCAATTATTTCTCCTATTCTGAGCGCATTACGTAATGTTCCAAAGTATGTTTCCTCCGTGAAACTGGTGGCAGAAGCCTGGCTTGGTGCCTGCGCTCCCTGCTGTGGCACTCCCTGGCTGGACGGACGTCCTCTCGGTGGTCTTGTGTAATAGTGAAAATCTAATCCCCACATTCCGGCTCTTCCCCTTCCGGAGGCAAGCTCCTTCATAAGCACCTCAGTCCATTGATAATTAGCTCCGCTGGCACCGGAGGCTATCTTGCGAAGGGCTGCTCCGGGATAGCTTTTGGCAAATGTTGAATACTGCTTGTATTGGTTCACGTAATACTCGGGCGACATGTTTCCTCCACAACCCCAGTTCTCGTTCCCTATTCCCCAGTATGAGACTCTCCAGGGATCTTTCCTTCCGTTTTGCTTTCTGAGCACGGTCATAGGGCTGATACCGTCAAAATTCAGATATTCGATCCACTTTGACATCTCCTCAACGCTCCCGCTGCCTACATTTCCCACAATAAACGGTTCTGTATCAAGTAATTCACAAAGAAGAAGAAATTCATGTGTTCCGAAACTGTTATCTTCGGTTATATTGCCCCAGTTTGTATTTATCATAGTGGGTCGCTGATCGCGGGGACCAATGCCGTCGCGCCAGTGATATTCATCCGCAAAGCATCCGCCGGGCCATCTCAGATTCGGGATCTTTATCTTCTTCAATGCATCCACCAAATCAAGCCTTATCCTCTCCTGCTTTGGGACAGGCATAGCCGGATCAACCCAGTATCCATCATATATGCATCGTCCGAGGTGCTCCGAGAAATGCCCGTAAATATGACGACTTATCTGATGTTTCGATGCACCTGCATCAACCACCAGTGAGACCGGCGTCTGGGCAGCAGCTGAAAATAGTGCTGCAATAAAAATCAAAACAATCGGTATCTTCTTCATAATATCAGGTATTTATCAGTTAAAGAAAGAAAGGGATAAAATATCTTCGAATATATGACTATTAAGATATTTATCCAAATTGCCGGACTCTACTTATTATCAATGATATTTCTTACATTGCACAAAAAAGATAGTAGCTCAGACCCTTAAGAAATATACCGATGGACATTTCAAGAACCTTTGATCTCCTCGAAAGATACAGGAAGAATTTCGACAAGGAAGATGCCCTCTGTTTCAAGCACAAGGGTATCTGGTTAAAATACAGCACAGGCCAGTATATTGAATACTCCGAATATTTCAGCTTTGGTCTTTATGAGTACGGACTGAGGAAAGGTGATAAGATCATCACGGTATCGGCCAATCGTCCGGAATGGAATTTCACCGACATGGGTATGGCGATGACGGGTATTGTCCATGTACCGGTGTTCACATCACTGTCTGACCAGGAATATCGTTATATTATTGAAGATTCAGGTGCAGGAATGATACTGGTGTCCGACAGCAAATTATTCAGGATCCTGAAAGACGTGGTAACCGGTGCAGGGTTTAAGGTTAAGATCTTCACATTTGATGACGTGGAAGGTGCAGAAAACTGGATGACAATAATTGAGAAAGGGAGGAATTGCCCGGAAGAGACCCGCAAGGCAGTGGAGGCTGTGAAAAAAAGTATCGGTCAGCAAGATATTGCAACACTTATATATACATCGGGTACTACAGGCAAATCAAAGGGCGTGATGCTCGCTCACAGGAATCTTGTAAGTAATTTTCTTGCAGCAGCAGATGTCTTCAGGCTTAAGCCTTCAGATAATTACCTTAGTATCCTGCCGCTCTGCCATGTGGGAGGGAGGCTCGGCAACTACCAGACACAATACTCTGGCGCAAGTATCTATTACGCCGAGAGTATGGGCACAATTGCCGCAAATATGCAGGAGGTCAGACCCGATGGATTTGATGCCGTGCCAAGGATACTTGAGAAATTCTATAACGTTATAATCTCAAAGGGAAAGAACCTTTCGGGCATCAAGAAATTCATTTTCTTCAGTGCAGTTAATATGGGACTCAGGTATAAACCTTTTGGTGAAAACGGCTGGTTTTACAGGCAGAAGCATAAGCTTGCCGACAAACTTGTTTTCAGCAAATGGCGTGAGGCCCTTGGCGGCAACGTCAGACTTGTTGGTTGCGGAGGTGCAAGCCTTAATCCCAGGATAGAAAAGGTATTCTGGGCCGCAGGAATAAATATTATCAATATGTACGGCCTGACAGAAACCTCTCCCATTATAACCATCAACAGAAATGAAAAGGGGAAAGTAATGCTTGGTTCGGTCGGTATGCCGATAGAGGGTGTGGAGGTCAGAATAGCAGACGACGGAGAGATATTATGCAAAGGTCCGAATGTGATGGCCGGTTATTATAATGATCCCGAACTGACAGCCACAGTCTTCGATGAGGAAGGATGGTTCCATACAGGCGATATAGGTCATATGGAGGATGGCAGGTTTCTGATGGTTACCGACAGGAAGAAAGAGATCTTCAAGCTCTCAAACGGTAAATTCATAGCACCACAGGTAATTGAAAATATCTTCAAGGAGTCTCCGGCGATAGACCAGTTAATGGTAATTGGAGAACACGAAAAGTTTGCGAGTGCTCTTATCTCGCCCGATTTCAAATATTTCGAAGACTGGAAAACCACTAAAAACTTATCCTTTTCAAACAACGAGGAACTAATACAGATTCCCATGGTCCAGTCATTCTTCTCCGAAGAGGTTAACCGGTTCAACAAACGGCTTAATCCTTCCGAAAAGATCCAGAGATTCAGGCTGGTAAAGGATGAATGGAACCCGTCTTCAGGCGAATTATCCCCCACCCTGAAGCTCAGGAGACAATTCATCAACGACAAGTACAGATCTCTTATAAGCCAGGTATACATGAAATGATTCGGATGACAGAAAATATTTCTACAGGCAGATGGAATTAGTGAAAGTGACCGGCAGAAGTACGGAGAATCTTTTTCTGGATACGGCGCGTGTAATTTACAGGAACGACCCCATATGGGTATGCCCTTTGGATAATTCGGTGAGAGCGGTATTTGATCCTTTAAAAAACACATACTTCAAACACGGAGAAGCGGAAAGATGGATCCTTTATGATAGTGACAGGAAACTGATCGGAAGGGTTGCGGCTTTTATCGATTACAGGACAGCCGCTTCGTATGAACAGCCTACGGGAGGCATGGGCTTTTTCGAATGTATAAACGACAGGAAAGCGGCTTTCCTCCTTTTCGATACCGCCAGGGAGTGGCTCAAAAGCCGCGGAATGGAAGCAATGGACGGCCCGGTAAACTTTGGCGAGACAGACAAGTTCTGGGGTCTTCTCGTCAATGGATTCACCCATCCTGCATTTGAGATCGCATACAATCCCCCCTGGTACCAGAACCTTTTTGAATCGTACGGCTTTATGACCTACTATAACATGGAGGGGTTCCATCTGGATCTTACAAAGCCCCTTCCGGAAAGATTTTCTAAAATAGCTGAGTGGGTTGTGAAGAAACCGGGTTACGAATTCCGGCATTTTACATGGAAGGAGGAGGATAAACTGGTCCGTGATTTTGCAGCTGTTTTTAACGAATCCTGGGCTTCATTCAAAACAAGCTTCGAACCCCTCGAACCTGATTATATCAAACAGGTACTGAGAAAAGCCAGAGTGATACTCGACGGAGAATTCATCTGGCTCGCATACTTCGAAGGGATACCGATAGCCATCTACTTTATGCTGCCCGATGCCAACCAGATTCTCAGACATCTGAACGGTAAAATGCACCTGGTCAACATTATCAGGTTCCTCTGGTATAAGAAGAGAAAAACCATCACAAGGGCCAGAGGGATGCTCATGGGGGTTATTCCGAAATACCAGGGGCTCGGCATCGAATCGGGTTTTATTCTTAACCTTGAGAAAGCACTTAAGAGAAAACCTCATTATAAAGAACTTGAATTTACATGGGTTGGAGATTTCAATCCCAGAATGAGGAAAATATTTGTGTCTGTGGGAAGCACACCTGTTAAGAACTATAAAACCTACAGGTATCTTTTTGACAGGACCAGGGAGTTTAAAAGGTATCCTATAGGGAAAGTGTGAAGTGCGGAGTGCGGAGTCCAAACTAACAATTAATTTTATGAAATATAACGCAGTAATAATAGGTGCCGGTCTGGGTGGACTGACTGCAGGTGCGAAGCTGGCCAGGGAGGGCAGGAGAGTGCTGGTGGTGGAGCAGCACTCCAGGCCGGGAGGTTGTGCAACCACATTTAGACGCGGTGATTTTACCCTTGAGGTCGGATTGCACGAAATGGACGGGCCCTCGCCCGGCGATATGAAAACCAGGGTCTTTAATGAACTGGAAGTATTTGATAACGTCAGCTTCGTCAATGTGCCGGAGTTCTATCACTTTGTCAACGATCGTGTTAAGATTACTGTTCCTCACGATCCGGCAGAGGCTGCGAAAATACTTAAAGAAGCTTTTCCAAATGACACCGGGGGCATTGATAACTATTTTGAACGATTACTGAATCCTGTAAGAAAGAGACCGGGTGATGTGAACATTAAGGATATAAGCGTTGGCGAGTTTCTCGATTCAATAATCAGAAGCGACGATCTCAAACTTGTTCTTCTCGGTAACCTGGGCTATTTTAACGACGATCCCTACACATTATCGCTGGCATACTATTCAGCTGCCCAGGGAAGCTACTATAAAAACGGAGCCAGTTTTATAAAGGGAGGATCTCAGGTATTGTCAGATCATCTTGCCGGATTCATCAGGAAACATGGCGGAGATATAATTGTAAATCATTTTGTTACAGAAATATTCCAGGAGAACGGGAAACTGGCCGGGATAAAATTCAAAAAGAATAACAGGAGTTCTTCGGAAATAACAACAGCGTATGCAGACGAAATAATAGCCAACTGTGCCATCCCGAATTTGTCAGCCATGCTTCCGGGGGAGTTTGGGAAAAGAGTAAAAGAAGAAATCGGCACTCAGAAGCCGGGAGCATCGCTACTGTCAGTTTATTTCGGATTCGATGGTCTGCTTAAAGATATTGGCAACCGGTTTTATTCAACATTTGTTTATGACCCCTCTGTCAAAAGCCAGGCAGATATACTGAAAAATAACAGGGGGGATTTCAGAACAAGAAGCTTCACATTTGTCGACTATGGCATGATAGAATCGGAACTTGCCTCTGAAGGAAAAAGTGTCGGAGCTCTTTGTTGCATTGATTATCCCGGCGACTGGGAGAATATGACGGATAAGGAGTACAGATCTAAAAAGGAGATGGTTACCGGTATATTTATTGAAAGGCTCGGGAAGCTCATTCCGGGATTTGCAGAACTGACAGCATACCATGAAGCCGGGACATCCCTTACAATAAAAAGATACACCCTCAACACGGAGGGTGCCGTATATGGTTTTGCGCAGTTGCCAGGCAGGTCCCCGGTCAATATGTCAGACATATCCGATAACCTTCATTCTGCATCAGCATGGGGAAGAACCGGAGGCG